>Ga0335072_10000721_pt1 | contig 59725 bp, 49 predicted proteins | sample Lox_Sample_21_FD_206725 | JGI IMG/M metagenome (GOLD analysis project Ga0335072, IMG submission 206725) | Soil microbial communities from Loxahatchee National Wildlife Refuge, Florida, United States - Lox_Sample_2.1 | ecosystem: Environmental > Terrestrial > Soil > Wetlands | place: USA...
TGGATACCTGTGACGGAGAGGTATCAGCTTCAGAAGTGATGATTGACTTCGATTACGTGGAACGGTGGCCAGTGTCAACCAATTTTGCATTTTTAGTGACTAGAGCGAGATGGTGCTGCGATTTGGTCAATGCGACACCACGCTGAGCCTCTTCTGCGCTACGGAACGCGATACGCTTTCTTGGTCCTTGCGAAAGAAAAAAACGACTCTGCGGCCGCTGTAAAGAGGCGCCAATACCGTCTACCTCGGCATATCCCAGAACTGCGTTGTGTGGTAGAGCAACTTTGATGTTGTTCCTGCGACCGGCAAATTTCTTTCGGTGGGCTTCCATGTTACGACACCTCCGACGTATTGACTTGCTTCAGGTGGTTCCAACAACAAATATATGTGCTCTCTTCAGTCGAGACGCATCAATTCAGGCCATGGCTACTGAAGCAGTGCAATTTCGAAGGTCGTGGTTATCAGCTACGTTTGGCTGAGAAACGCACAAAGGCATTGGAGAAGGACAAAGCTGTTGGGCAGATGCCAATCATGCGCCCATTTCTGGCATCAGACCCATTCTGCCGTCTTCGTGACCCGTGTCCTGGCTTTTGCATTTTGCGTAGATAGTAGTGATTGCTGTGTCGCTAACGCTCTGGCAACATCGGCTGAAAAAAGGAGGAGAAGCGCCATCTATTGAGCAGGTCATGCAGGGCATGGAATGGCAGGGAAGGCAGGCCAAGCAGCACGGGATCTGGAGATGCTCGACCGCGGGCATATGTGCCGTCGTCCATCCACATATCGCGCATGAACGCCTGGGATTTCATCTCTCTTGAACTAATTAACAGCAACATTGGGTTATCGTCGGCCGGGCAAGTTGGGGAGACGAGCATTGTGCTGCCGGGGATTTTTGAGCCGCAACCTGCGCGTTCTCTCCGAACCGGCGGGCGGCGTTAACAGCCTTTTTGGCTTGAGCGCCTCTGTTGCGACGCCTAGCAATTTCATCCGCCCACGCCATTTACGCAGCTGGAAGGAGTTTGTCGCCGGCGATGTATGAAGTTGAAGGATATTCCTTTTATTTTCCTTTGGTTTCGTTGGGTTGCGCGTCTTTTTCCGCTTTGAGGGTGTGAGGGTTGCGTTCTCGATCCGCCGGTCGGCAAAAAGTGCCAAGACCAGACCAGTTCCGTCAAAACCACTTCTGGGCTTTAGCAGCGTCCACTCTCACTGAGACTCCTCACTGTGAGCGGACCTTCATGGCATCGCCTGAACCGCCACTCGGAGGGGAATCAGGAAGACCTCGCTCAGGAAAACATCTTTCTGATCGCTTTCGCTCTCCTGCTCCATCTGCGTCGAGTTCTCGCCGCGGTCGTTCGCCCGCCCGCCAGCCTGAGCCTGCACCTCCAAGAAGCGACGACGATTTCAAACCGCACAACCACCACTCCAGGCACTCTCACCGCTCATCATCTCCCCGTCAGCGCACCTCGAGAACCATTGACCGTCCGCCAAGGCCGCGCAGACGGTCTCCGTCCGTCGGCTCGCAGCGGAGTGACACTTATCGCCCCCGCGAGCCTGCCTCCGCTGCCTCTGACTTCAAACCTCGTAAACCTCTCTCACCTTCCACCACCACCCGCCATCCGCGCGGCTCTTCTCCATCACGAAAGCGACGCAGGACACGCAGTCCATCACCTGCTGGCCGTCCTGCCGACCGCCACGTAGAGCGAAGGAGGAGCAGAAGCCCAGAGAGGTCTCCGCCGCGCTCACGCAAAGCGGAAAGAGACGTGGGCAGGCCGTATCCTCGCCCATCGTCGCGCTCAAGATCACCTCTGCCTAAGTACCGCGATTCAAAACAAACACGCCGAGCATCACCATCTCCACCCAGCCGACCATCCAACTTCTACATTCCTTCCAAACCTCGGAAACGATCACCTTCACCAGTCTATCGCGAGAGTAAACCCTCTCGCCGTCATTCTCCCTCACCTGACCGGCCTCCACGTTCTCGAAATATACATTCTCGTTCCACTCCTCCACCAATACGATCATACAAAGACAGCGAGATAAGAGATTCGGATCGACGTGACCGTAGACCTTCAAGAGAACGACCTCCGCCATCCAGAAGGTCTCCATCACCTGATCTTAGGTCTCGGCGACGTTCGATTTCGCCTGGAGACAGACCACGTTCTCCACCACCCATTCGTGAACTACCTTCAAGTTCATATAAAGACTCTTCAACTCGGCGATCGTATCACCATCGCTCACCATCTCCACGAGAACGTCACTTACGTGAAGGTAACTTCATCATTGCAAATATGGAGAACAACTCTAACAAGTTTGAAGCTCGAGGTCCAGCTTCTCGACGCGGACGCTCACGCTCACGTTCATATTCTCCTCGTGGCGGACGCTCGCCGCGTCGCGGCTCACGAGAACGCGAAATGTATCCTCGACAGCAAAATTACTACGGACAACCATCCGGCAGACCTCCACCAATCGACACTCGATTTTCTACGTCTCCTCAGCAGAACTATCCTCCACATCGCGGCGGTTACAGTGGCGGTCCTTCACCGCACTCTAGCTATCACAGGTCGGTTCAGCGCAGCAACTGGCAATGTCCACGTGGAAATCGGCTTCATAATCTAACCAATTTTCGTAGTTCTCCCAACTGGTCACCTCAGCAATCTCCGTACAATGCTCAATACCAATCCCAAGGCCCTCCTTCACAAAATTACCCACCACAAGGGCAATTTTCACCACAAAACTCGTATCCTCATCAGAATTATGGCCAACCACAACAAGCTTCGCAACCGGCACCACATGCTGGTTCTCCAACGCGAGGCGGTCGAGGTGGTTTTAGAGGTGGCCTGTTGAACGGAGCACACGGTCGACCACATCAAGCTGGACCTAGTCAGGCGCAAAGCTTTCCTCCAGCAGGTCAAAGGCCAGGTGGTGCACATTTCTCTAATCTGACTTGGAAGCCTGGTAAGAGTTCCCCAATTGAGCATAGGAAGCATGCTCCTGCTCCTCAAAGCGATTTCGGTCAAATTGAAAAGAATCTCCCAGTCGTGGAACACAGACATCAATCCGCAAAAAGCTTTGACCCAGAAGCTTCTTGCCGCGGAGTGGAGCTTTTTCCAAGGTCTGCATACCCACAACTGTACGACAGGAGACCGCAGCTATCCCAAAACTCAAGCCTTAGATCCAGTGAACGTATGCTTACTGATCGAATAGGAGTTGGAACACGAGGAGGTATTGCACCAACGAACCGACTTACCAATCCACCATCGTCCTCGACTCAAGCAACCCAGCCAACGCCTGCAACGTCGCGTGACGAGAGCGCTCCGGAACCCATCGACGAAGATGCTGATGATAATCCGTTCAGACCTGCAAAGGAATTGCGTGCGAAGGAGCACAAGGTCGTCGAAAGCCCTGTTAAGTCAAACAAAGAGATGGCAGAGGATCGGAGAACAAGTCAAGACAGCAACTCCGCTGCGCAAGCCGAGCCTCCACGCCATGTGTCAGAGTCAAATTTGGTCGACAAGAAGAATATGCCTCCTCCGGAGACTCCAGCTTCTCAGTCTTCGCAAGGACCAAAGATCAGCTTCAACCTCAAAACCTCTAACACTTCGAAAGCTCCAGCTGCTGCGCCGAAGCCGAACGTGTTCCAAGCCAAGCCTCCACCACCAGCACCAAGCTCTATTGAACGTCGATCTGAGCCTCGATCGCCTATTGAGCCTCCTCGATCGCGACACGATGATCGAAGACCGTATGAACGACGTTCTGATCCGTATATGCGTGACAACTATGAACGAGATAGAGGCTATTATCCACGCGATGGCTACGAGCGTCGGGATTATCGTCCAGATCAGCGGTACAATCGTTATGAACGAGATCGACCGCCTCCTCGAGATGACAGACTGGAACCACCGCCGCGCAAAGCTCCGCCACCTAAACCAGATGTAAAAGTGCTGGTAGTCAAGGAGACGAAGAAGGTATGGCGAGAGTATGAAGGATGGAAGATGTTCCCAAAGCCATCCGGATATGGACCTGATGGCAAGGTTCGCTGGGGCAAAAACAAAGATCTTACTCGTCCTCCAAGGCCTCCGCCTCGAAGCAATTGTCCTCCAGAGCACCAGATGCCTCCAGCTTCGGTTTTACCTACCGACTTGAATGCTCCTGGGCCTTCAGTCTACCCACGAAAAGCTGGTGGAGCATCGGTAGTCGGAACTGGTACATATGGCAAGGTCTACAAGTCCATCAACGTGTACAAGCATGAGCAAGGCCATGTTGCTTTGAAGAAGATCAACCTACAAGCTGAGAAAGACGGATTTCCCTTTACGGCTGTGCGAGAGATCCGCACTCTTATTCCGATTCGCGATGTTCGCATCCCACGACTCCTCGAATGTATGGTCGAGAAAAATGAGCCGTATATGATCTTTGAATACGTGCCTTTCGACCTTGCTGGTCTAATCAACCACACATCGTTCCAGCTCTCGGCCGCACATAAGAAGGATTTGGGCAAACAGATGTACGAAGGCATCATTTGGCTCCATTCTCAAGGCATCCTGCACCGTGACATCAAGGCAGCGAATATTTTGGTCGACAAAACCGGTGGACTGAAATTGACTGACTTTGGTCTGTGCAAAACCTTCGATATCAAGAAAGGCGCCAAGCAGGAACACACGAACCGCGTGGTGACCATCTGGTACCGCGCACCGGAGCTGCTGCTGGGCGAGATCTGCTACGGCACCGAGATCGACTTCTGGGCGGCGGCGTGCGTGCTGGTGGAGATCCTGACGGGCGGCGTGGCCGTGTTCCCGGGCCCGGGCTCCGACCTGATGCAGCTGGACGCGATGTTCTGGAGCCTGGGCAAGCCGACGGTCGAGCAGTGGCCGCGGCTGAAGGAGCTGCCGTGGTGGCCGCTCGTCATGGCCGACGACGAGGTCGGCGGCAACCTGGCCCGCAGCGCCGACAAGACGAAGTACAAGCGCCGCTTCGAGGACCGCTACGCGAAGAAAGTCAGCGCCGCCGCGCTCGACCTGCTACAGCGCGCCTTCCGCTGGGACCCGGACGCGCGGCCCGACGGGCCCGCCGTCCTCGCCCACCCCTTCTTCGTGTCGGAGGACCCGCCGCCCGCCCGCTGCGCCGAACTCGCGCTCCTCGACGGCGACTTCCACGAGTGGGACCACAAGATGAAGCGCCGTGCCGAGCGCGAGGCCCGCGAGGCCAAGGAGAAGGAGCGCGCGAAGGCGAAGCGCGCCGCCAAGCGCGCCGCTGAGGACGGCCCCGCTGCCGAGCCCCGCGATGCCAAGAAGCCCCGCGTTTCCGGTGCCGACGACAGCAAGGACGAGCCTGACGCGCCGATGGATATCGATCCGCCGGGCGCGCCCGCTGATCCGGTGTCTGCAGGTGAGAATGCGGAGGAGGTCGAGAAGGCTGAGGGGGAGGAGGGTAAGCCGAGTGCTTGAGGGAGTGTGGAGCACGCCTAGGTTGGGATGGGGTGCGCCCTGGAGTGGTTGGGGTTTTAAAGGGTACGGGAGTGCGTCTTGCGTCACTATATCCCCGGATTGTAACATAGCATCATCGGGCAATGCATTGAGCATAGCGTGGAACATGGGAATTTCAGCATTTGTGTAGCGATATAGCAAAAGCACACTCCTTCCTGGTTAAGCCCGCTTCCCAACCGTCCCCAAACGAGAGTTGTATCCCACCTGATGCGATGTTGCAGCGCAGCCAGGGCAATCGCCGTCCGTCCCAACCCAGCCCAGCCGCGCCATGCCGCAAACCCAAACGCCGTGCAAGCAGCCCACTCCTCGCCTTGCCGAGCATCTCCGGTGTCTCCGTCCGCCCGGCCGCACCGCCGAGCCTCCTCATCTCATCTCCTCTCCTCGCCGCTGCCCACACCCGCTTCACATGTACGCAAACCGCTGGAACCCAGCCCCGGGCAGCACATAGCTCTGCGCGGCGCACTCCGCCGGGCCCTGCGCAGCAGGCGCGTAGGAAGCAAGCGGGCTGGTGGCCACCGCGGCGCCCGCGTAGACGTCGGCGGCGCGGCCGGCGCCGGCATACAGCTCGACGGCGGGCAGCAGCGGCACGCCGGGAAAAGGCGTGCTGCGTACTTCGTCCAGCGCGGCCGTCAGCATCGGGTCGGCCGGCTGCTGCCGCCGCAGGCGGCACTTTGGGCACTGCGGGTCGAAGACCCGGTCGCAGTTGTGGCACGCCCGGCACAGGCACGGCCCGTAGGGCATGTGCGGGCCGGTGTTCGGGTTCGGGTTGCTGGCGCTGTAGGGTGTGGGCGTGGCGTAGCTGCTGCTGCCGGCGCTGTGAGGTGCTTGGGTGGCGTAGCTGCTGGTGCTGGCGCTGGGAGGCGTGGCCGTGGCGTAGCTGCTGCTGCCGGCGCTGTGAGGTGTGGGCGTGGCGTAGCTGCTGCTGCTGGCGCTGGTGGTGGTGCTGGGCGCGAGGGCGCTGTACAGCCTGGTGGTGTAGGGATTGGTGCCGTAGACGTTGGTCGTGGAGCTGTATCCGCCGTAATTGGTGCCGTTTCTTTCGTTGCTAGCGCCGTACCCTTGGTTGTTGGCTCCATAGCCTTGGTTATTGGCTCCGTAGCCTTGGTTATTGATGTTGTAGCCTTGGTTATTGGTGCTGTATCCCTGGTTACTGGCGTTATAGCTTTGGTTGTTGGCGCTATAGCCTTGGTTTTTGACGCTGTATTCGCTGCCACTATTACCGTAGCCGATGTTGCTATTGCTATACCCGCTATTTCTGAGGTTGTAGCTATTATCGCTGTTTCCATAACCACTATCGGTGGCGCTGTAGCTGTTGTAACGAGGGCCATACAAATCCAGTCTTGTATCAGTGTATCTCCGCCCGTTGCGCTCGCGGTCAAGGTCACGTTCATGGTCACCACCATTATAGGCCATTTTTTCAGATTTTTTGATAGCGTTGGGCAGCAATGTAGATGCTTTGTGCTTCGTGACACAATATCGAGCGTTTCAGTGATAAAGAATGATCAGATCGAGGCTTGGTGAGATACTTGCAAGTAAATCGGGCGTAAGGCGCGTGACTGGATTTACATTCAAAACCTGTATTCCATCCATTGCTCGGCAGGTGTTATCGTGGTTCCACAGAGAGGTGTTTCTCAATGCTTTCAGACCGCTAGAAAGTTTGCAGAAATTTGATGGATGTTTTCCGCGAGGGAAGCTTTGCGGAGTGATGTGACTCTAACATATGCCGAAGAACCGTAGGTTTAACATAACGCTTTGGCAATTTGACAAAGGGCCAATGCGAAACACTTGTGCTTGCTACTCTCTTCGATAGTTCTAGCTCATTCGGGCCGTGATCGGAGCGAAGTTCTAAGCGCAAATGCTCGCACTCAAAGCTTCACATAAACCGGGCGTGATGGGCTGATCACCGGTCAACCCTTTGCCACGTAGTTCAAAAGAGATAAACCAGCCTGCAGGATTCGGCCAAATGAATAGTATTTCTGAGCTTCTATCAAGCAATCTTGACCGGAAGGACGCAAAGCTTCAAAAGCAGCGCAAGTCCCTACTTCACGGCGAAATGCCAACTTGGACCAATGAGAGACGAAGAAAATGGAAAGGCGTCAAGACGGAATAACAACTTGAAGATGAGTCTAGGCCTGTGTTACCTGAGAATGTTTGGATCCCAGAGCTTAGTCCGAAGTGGAAGGTGACTAGAATATGACAAAATAGTGCGGCACTTGCGACTGTAAAGCATCGCCGTCAATTCTTAGTTAGTGGATGAGAGCAAATCAACTGACAGATAGAGTGAGGCGCTAGAAGTAAGTGGACCGGCTCTCAAAATTCCAATGCTCTGGCCATTAGCGATTGAGATACTCCGGATCCTACCGACTACGGCGAGTGGAAGTGCATTATGCTTCCCGGACCGATGGCGGCCGAGACGGAAGTGAGATGCGATAGCATGTTGAAACATTAAGCTGGCATGGATGGTGGCTGGATGGTTACGGCGAGGTAAAGATGCAGGGACCGTAGGAGAACGGCGGATTCCGGCTTCATGATTTCAGCCGCTTGGATCGATCCGAAAGCGATTTGAGCAAGTTAACTTGGCATGCGAAGTGGTGAAGTTGTGATGTTTTCGAAGTAGTAGTGGACAGGACGTCATATTCCTAAGGCCACTAAAGCTGAAACATGCGAGCTCGCGCCAACAAAGGGAAGCAGCCACCGAACTGTCGTATGGCTTAGACACCCATATAGTACTCACGAGCGAGGAAGAATATTCATTCATCTATCTGGCGCAAATGTGGAATGCCTGTCGGCATGCGAAGGCCCGATTTCATCGATCGTACGACGCTGACTCAAGCTTTCAAACGTCGAGCTTGTGTTAATATACAGCCATCAAAGCGGTGGGGGCACATGCAAGCGTCCGAGAGCATCGCAAGTCCCTGTCCTCCCATCCCGACGCCGTCCGCTGCAAGTCAAGCTGTGGCTCTGCATGTGCCGAGAAACGAGGACTTTTCATTTCCAAATTGACTCCAGCCCGTTGGGCCTGCTAAGGCTACTCTAACCACCATCACCCAAACGCCAAACATTCGGATCGCTGTAATGAGTGTGCGACGTCATCAATATCGTAACCATGACTCCAAGTTTCATCCAAATCATAAACAATCCAAGGGTATCCGACGTCAAAAAAAAAACCAATTCATGTACATAGCCGAAGCAGGAATTTCATAGCAGTGAAGTTATCCTCAAAAAAACATAGATTTTTGCCCTTTCGGTACTTGCATTGGCTGAAGACTTGTGGCTCTGATGCGCCGCGGCATCGGCTTTCGAAGAACATTGTTGTCCGATGGCATCGGTTTGAACCACGGATCCGCGGGATCATATGGACACGGTGGGATCACAATGGTTGGCGAGCGCTCTGACGCACCTCTCGCCTCTCGTTTGGGGAACTTTCGGGGTGGCGCTGTGGCCGTCGGCGGTGTTGAGGTCAAAGCTTGCCAACTTGGCTTTGGAGACAGTTCAATTACCGCAGCTCGCTTGGATCGATCCGATATCCTGGTCGACAGCATCTTGAAGCTGCCCGGTCGTGCCTTAAATGTACATGCTTCAGGAGGCGCACTGAGAGGCTCATCAAGCATATCTTGGAATGAGACCATAGAAGATTCGCGGTCTGCTGCCAAGGGATCTGCAAAGATGAATTCGGCTTGATGTGGTTGCTTGAGCGCCAAAGGATTGGTGTTGGACGGGGGGCTTCCTCTCGCAGAAGATATATCTGACGATGGTGAATCATCGCATTGATAGTTTGAGAATGTGGTGTATGGTCGGACAGGTAACGATTCCCTCGATGACGGAGTCCAGGCCCTGGAGACGGGAGTTCCCGAAAAGTTCGTCTGCAAGACCAGCCCCTTCTTTTCAGAGTACATCGGAGGTCGTTGACGGAAAGGTACCACTGGGACAACCTTAGTTGGCGATGGTGGAATATCAACAATGCTTGGTCTTCCAGCCACCCGGATTGACACCGAGATCGCTATCTCAACGACGGACTTCCTGACGGCTTGAATGATTTGCTCATCGAGATCGTCGTCGTCTTCATATTCGTCCATCAATTGTTCGTAGTCCGAGATTTCGACATCGGGTTCACCAGATGAGAGCGTCTCCTCTGAAGAAAGATATTCTCGGTGCAGGAAGACTTTCGTTTGCTCTGCGTCCAAATGTGAAGCTCGCAGTTCCGTGACGTTCGGCCGTATGCGCACCCTTTGGGCAGTGCTGTCGTATGACTCTGTTGAATGACGAGATACATGTACTTGCTCAATTGTCGATTTTTGCATTTCCCACTGCCCGTAGGCCGGATTTGAAATTTGAGTAGCCATGGCAGGCTGTGCTTTGAGGGTCAATTCAGAGATAATCGATGGGTCGGAAGTTGAATTGAGTAGGCTTAAGCAACGAAATGAAGGCGGCTCGAGAAAGTAAAAGGGAGATATAGAAGTGAGAAACAGCTTAGAAACAGCTTTAATTTCGCAGCTGATCACAGCTGATGGTGTTGGAAACAAGCTAAGAGGTGACGAAAGTTTCACTTACGGCGGGAAACGAGATGTTTAACAGCGGAGGGTTTACTATATGGGTACTAGAAAACAAGACGGCGGGCGGTATGCCGGCATCTGACGCCCAGATTGAAGCAGATGATGAAAGAAGCAATACGTGGTGTTTTAAGGTGGCAAGCCGAGGAGGTCGGCATCGGTTTCAGGGTTGACCCAGGGCTGGGAGCTCCGATACCATTTTAGTGCCACGGAAGGGATCGGAGAAGGGAGCATCTATAGGCCAAAGAGCTGGGCGGTCAGACGCATTCAGGCTGGCACGCGGAGGTGTCGCCATCTGGAGTGTCTCGTGTGTCTCTTGTTACGGGGAGTTTGGGCAAAGCGTCCTGCAAATCTTTGAAGGCGGGTGGTGGGTGTGCACGCTGAGTGACCCCGGTAGAGATGGCGGGCGACACGCGGCGGCCCAAGCTCTTTTTGAGCGACGTCGTCCGCCATCGATTGGCCGCTCAGCACCCCACACAAGCCCAGAAACGTGAGGGGCAGCAGAAGTGTCGCCTGAGACGGTTTGATCATCACAAGCCGTTTTGTGCGTCGTGTGGCGAGCCAGTCGGCAAGCCTTGTCGTTGCTGCCGTCGTAAATGCCCCTGTGTTATCGCCCATTCTCTTTCTCGTGGCCCTCGTATCGCTCCAAGGCCCTTTCGCACGCCGGGATATTAACTTTCGGCCCTCTGCCTGGCTCCTTCTAGTCTCCGCTTACCTTACGGTCGAGTAAGGCTATCTTTGGTGGCGGCAATTGGTGGAGGTCACCACGCACTTTGGCTTCTGCCTTTGTGCCAGCTTGTCCTGTGAAGATGGCTGCCATCGGGATCGTGCATGCTTTCGGTCCAAGTCGGAGTGATTGTAGGTATGGAAAGGAAAAGAATGGAAGAACCGCTTGAACGGAAGCACCAGAAAAGTCTGATGGACAGCTTGTCAGCTGCAAAGACCCTCAAAAGTTTACGGTAGATTGAAGCACATGAGGAATTGGGTTTTGTTGATGGCACATGAAAGGGCATGGTGGCTTAAGGTACACTGGAGATTCTGCCGATGAGACGCCACCGAACCCCAACCCCCAGCCGCGTTACCGAAGATCGTGCCAATCATCACAACACCATTTTAACCTCTACGCCACCGGTAAATCCTAAATCTAAATCGAGTCCATGAAAAAGCATTTACAGCTTCGTAAGTAAACAAAGCCACGGTTTCAATGTTAAAAAAGAGGTTTCAAAACAAGCCATTGACGCCTTGCCATTGCCACTGCTGATATTTCTGGGAGTTGAAAGGCACGCCATCAAGTAGAGACGGCAGAATGACGGATTGAATCAATAACCAGAGCTGCCTCCGTAATCTGACTGTGCCCATACCTCGCATTATGATACCGTGACGTAGAGACGCGGGATATCCGCGCTTGTGGGAACCTAAAGGCTGAAACGAGCTGGAAATCCAAAGGATTGGGCAATGAAGCTCACGAAGCAGTGGAAATGAGAACTATAGCCATGTATTCTGATACAAGCTTACCGGTACAGCCACGTTTAGCTGCCATGCCAAAAATACACTAACTTTTACTCTGACCTTGCAAATCTTTTGCCTCGTCTGCGTCGTTCATGCTTCTTCCCTTCCTTACGCCCTGGAGTGTTGTAATCTTACAACACCCTCAGATCTCGGTTGACACGTTTAGCTGCAGGAGAAGGAACACCATCAGTCCGCTTCGCCGACCTCTTCCCTTCCTTGTGTCCTAGAGTGTTGTAATCTTGCAACGCCTTCAGATCTCGGTTGATATGTTTAGCAGCAGGAGAAGGAACATCATCAGTCTGCTTCGTCGACCTATTCTCATTCGATCGCGAGACTGAATCGTCATCCTTATTCTCTACACGCACTTCTCTCCACTCCGTTAGCTACAAAAAATTCATGATAGATGTTCTTTCTCCTTCTGCAAAATGTTTTTGGGCTACTCCTCAATCTCCCTCATCTGCACTTTACCTTTCAGCACATCCGCCTGCGTAATTGTCTTGGCAGGTTTGAAAATTTGGATTTGGTTGTCTTCAGCCGCTGCGAAGATGACCCACGGATCGTGCGGGTTCCAGCTGAAATCGGAAATGCGGTTCGTGAAACCGCCGTGCATGAACAATCTACAAAGTTTGTCAGTACATGGTTCAACGTAATTGCAAGCTTGGCCGTCATACAGCTCTGGAGGTCCATCCTCAGCCTCCTCTGGTGTTTGTTCTTCTCCCGCTTTGCTTAGGTCTAGGAAGTTGATGCGTCGGTCGTAGCTTGCACTTCCGAGGAAAGCCGCATTATGTGGACTCCACTCAATCTTGATGACGCTGGCCCTGTGTGCTTCGATACTGTGAAGTTTGGTTTTGAGGTTGCGCATGTCCCATAAAGCCACAGTATTGTCGGCCGAGCCAGTTGCCAAGATTGGCTGCCACTTTGGGTGGAATGCCAGACAGTTTACTGCGTCTGCGTGCGCCTCTTGCTTCATGAGTGGCTTATCTTTTTCTGGGCTACGTGTGTCCAAGATCTGAAGTGTCAAGTCATCTGAAACGGTGCCGATAATCTGTGGTAGTGTTGGATGATACTCGACGTCGTTTACCGTTGCTGTATGGTGCGAAAAGGTTCGGATTGGCTGCATGTCGTATCGACTATCCTGCGTGAAACCCTTGATGTCAAAGACACAGACGGTACAATCCTCACTTGCGGTTGCAAGATTGCCTTCGAGTATAGGGCTCCAATTCAGGCCGAAACCTTCCTTTGAATGACCTCTCAGGATGATTTGTGGTATGAACTCGTTGTCTTTAGGCATCAGTGGATGCTTCGATCGATCGAATACTTGTGCAGTGGCATTTGAGGACATTGTAGCAATGATATTTGGGTTTTGTGGCATGTAGCGGGCCTTGTTGACTTCTCCGTCATGCCTAATCTTCTGGATAATGTCGAACTTGAACGGTGTTCGTGCTTCTCCATGGCCGCCTACTTCACCCGTGTCCGGGTTGTACCTGGAGATGCTTGGTTCTCCAAAATCGGGTATTTGCACTCGTGCAATCTGGATGTATTCCTCTTGGTTCTGCGACGTGTTTGTACCGAACAACAGGCGTTGCTCTGAAAAGTCCGCACCTTCGGTCCTGTCTTTTGTAAGCGGTGTTCTTTCAAATGAAGGGAGGATGCATACTGCTTCTTGTCTGGAAACCACTGAGTAGTCAATGTTGGCCATTCTAGAGCTCGACTGTGCTTGTGTTAACGAATTAGTGATGAGGTTGTTGGCAGCAAGGAACGTACGCGTAGATCATGTCATAGAGGAATGGAGAGTTTTTCTTCCATATCTTGTACTCTTCGTTGATGAGCTTCTGTTCGATGATTTCTTGTGTTTCCTCCTGGTCTTCCAGGGCGTCTAGAGAGCTCTTAGCTTAAGTTCTGGGAGAAGCTTCAGTTTTTCTCACCATTTTGATATTCTTCCATAGTGACGAAGTCTTAATATGGGTGCGTAAGTCAACTAAATTAGAGCAGCTTAAATACTGGGAGAAGAATGGTCGCTGTCAGAGCGAAATTTGTTTGACGGTTGAAGTTTAGAAATCAGTACCATAGACAAGCTCTAGAGGAAGACGCGATTGAACTGCAAAGAGCGCGTCGAATTCGGCACTTATGTCGGGCCGATGAGTGTGGCTGCGCCCCCTCCGCACCGCCACTCATCCTCTACATTAACAGTGAAATTCGCGGAGTCATTCTCTTCTTCAATGACCACAGCGTCGAGACAGCCGCCTCCCTTTCTGCTTCTCTCCCCTTTCCTATCTGGCGCCTAGAGCGCTCTAGGCGAACCCGAGTCGAATCCTTTACTGCGCTTCCTGTCAACGTCTAAAGCAGCAGCCATCTACGAGCGAAGTTCGCATTACTCGATATTACTTTCGGTAGACAATCTTCTAGCATTCCTAGTTCGTGGAAACGGGTTCAATCTTCAAGCAGAAACCATGGGTGTCCCAAAGTTCTTCCGTTGGCTCTCGGAGCGATATCCTGCCATCTCGCAACTAATCGCGGATAATCGAATTCCAGAGTTCGACTGCCTTTACCTGGATATGAATGGCATCATTCACAACTGTACCCATAAAGATTCAGACTCTCCGACTTTTCGTATGACGGAGGATCAGATGTTTATTGCCATCTTCAACTACATCGAACACTTGTTCAGCAAGATCAAGCCAAAGAAACTCTTCTTCATGGCCGTCGATGGCGTCGCACCTCGAGCGAAGATGAACCAGCAACGTGCTCGGCGTTTCAGAACCGCACTCGACGCGGAAAAGGCTCGAGAGAAAGCTATCAAGGAGGGTGTAGAAATGCCTCTAGAAGAAGCGTTTGACAGCAATTGTATCACTCCAGGTACCGACTTCATGGCACGATTGTCAAAACATTTGCAATACTTCGTCAATAAGAAGGTCTCCGAAGATACGGACTGGCAGGGTGTTGAGATTGTCCTGTCAGGTCATGAAGTCCCTGGAGAAGGCGAGCACAAGATTATGGAGTACATACGCCAGGCAAAGGCTCAACAGGACTATGAACCCAACATGAGGCACTGTCTTTATGGTTTGGATGCAGACTTGATAATGCTTGGCTTGTTGAGTCATGATCCACACTTTTGTTTATTGCGAGAAGAAGTCACATTCGGACGACAGTCCAAGACCAAGTCGAAAGAGTTGGAACACCAGAACTTCTATTTACTGCATCTCTGCCTTGTTCGAGAGTATCTAGAACTTGAGTTTCAAGAGCTGAAAGAGCCTGGAGTTCTCGGATTTGACTTTGACATGGAACGAATCATTGACGATTTCATCCTCATGGCCTTCTTTGTCGGAAACGATTTCCTTCCCAACTTACCACACCTTCACATCAACGAAGGTGCTCTTGCTCTGATGTTTGCCACTTACAAGGCAGCACTTCCAAAGGCCAAGGGCTATATCAACGAGGGTGGCGTTATCAATATGCAGCGTTTGGCTTTGTTACTTGATGAACTGTCTCATGTGGAGTTTCGATTCTTCGAAATGGAAAATTCTGATGCTACATGGTTCAAAGGGAAGCAAATGGCGAAGGAAGACGTCATGGAAAAGACGAAGAAAAGGGGACAACTCACAATTTCTTCCGAGCAGCGTGATATCTTCAAGGGCATCAAAACATATGTTAGCAGCAGAGAAACCGGTAGCGAAACTCCGCCGTACGAGTTGCCATCTACCCTACCAGCTCGCGATCGAAAGTTCGTTGAAGACCTGGCCGATGATCTAAACCTACAATGGAAAACCATCGAGGATGATGAAGGCAACCGACGAATGCAGCTCAGTTTTGCACCGACACCTGAAGACTTAAGTGGAGACGAAGAGTCGGAGGAGGATGAGGACGAGGAAGCACAGATGGCTTTACTTCGCGTTATCAAGCGATATGAGAATGCCAAAGTTGTCGATACTAGTGCTTCTGATGCACAGGAAGCAATGGAAAAGAAATACAACGAAAAATTCCTAACCTGGAAGAACAAACACTATGTCGACAAATTCGGATGGGGCATGGACAATGAAGAAGAGATGAAGAAGCTCACGGAAACTTATGTTCAAGGCCTTCAATGGGTCTTGTACTACTATTATCGTGGCATTGCATCCTGGCCGTGGTTCTACAGCTACCACTATGCTCCAATGATCTCCGATGTGAAGAAAGGCCTTGGTGCGGATATCAACTTCAAACTGGGACAACCTTTCAAGCCCTTTCAGCAGCTGATGGGTGTTCTTCCTGACCGGAGCAAGAAGATTGTTCCAGTAGCTTATCATGAGCTCATGACGAGCCCGGATTCACCAATCATCGACTTCTATCCGCGAGACTTCGAGCTCGACATGAACGGGAAGAAGCAGGATTGGGAAGCTATCGTGAAAATTCCGTTCATCGATGAGGAACGCCTTCTGACTGCCATGGCTACAAAAGAAAATCTTCTTACTGAAGAAGAGAAGTCACGAAATGGGTTTGGAGTTTCTATCAAATTCACTTACAACAAGGATTTGAACTTTGTCTACCCATCGTCGCTACCTGGATACTTCCCGGATATCGAAAACTGCCATTGTGTTGAGAACATTTTCGAATTACCTACCATGGAGGGTCTGCACTTCATTGTTGGTTTACTTCCAGCCGCTCTACTCGGTGAGAAAGCCTTGGCAGGATTTCCAAGTCTCAAAACACTGCCCTTCTATGGACAACTCGCCTTCCACGGTGTCAGCGTTTTCCAACAGGACTCTCGCAACGAAAGTATGGTAATCACACTTTCCGAGTCTGATGCACGCTCAAAAGCGTCGATTGCTCAAGCTAAACTTGGAAAATCTGTTTATGTGGGATACCCGTTCCTGCAAGAAGCGAGGGTGGTGAAGGTCTCAGACGAACTTTTCGATTACACCCTTTCAGGTCCAGATTCAACACAGGTCGTGTCAACACCCCATGGCCCAGATGAAATTATCGGCTTCAAGCGGAAGGCAGATAAAATCGAGAATCAATACGGCAAGAAGCTTGCGATCGTTATTGGCTTCGTCGACTCCATAGTTCACGTGGAGATGCTAAAAGGTGTCATTAAGACAGACGAGGGAGCAGTGGTGAAGGATTTCGGAGATATCCCTGAATTCGAAACCGCATATGCAACACAGACCATCGTTGACGAAGTGTATAGCAAAGACCCACGCTTCCTGGAACAAGCAGCTTTGCCAATTGAAGAAGAATTCCCTCTGCACAGCCGTGCTTTCTTCCTTGGAGAATACGCGTATGGTCGACCGCTTCAAGTCCTCCAACATGAGAACGGAAAGTTGCATGTATGGGTGTCAGTACTCAAACACAAGGAACCTGAATTTGGACGACAGATTGCTATGGCGGCAGAGCAACTGACTCCATATATTCCAGGATTCCACCTAGCGAGACGTCTTAACTTGCATCCACTGGCGCTTTCGAAGCTAACTTCGTCATTGTCGGTCAACTCCAGCGGTCTCACCTTGAATCTTGGTCTCAATCTCAAATTCGAGGCTAAGAAGCTCAAGGTGTTGGGATACTCCCGCAAAAGCCCATCGGGATGGGAGTATAGTCCCAAAGCTGTTGAGCTTATCCAGCAGTACATGATCCGTTTCCCGGAGTTCATTGCCGGCATTGCCAGCAAACCGAAAGGTGATATATACGAAGACACAGACTTCTATCCCAAGGAGATCGCAAAGGACAAGATGAAGGAAATCGGTCAGTGGCTGAAGGATATTGAGTCAAAGTCATTTGAGAAGGTTCCGCTTGAGGCAGAACAATTGGACTCGGACGCTGTGGAACGGATTCAGGCTGCAGCAGAGCAGAATATGCAGGCATCACAACCGGAGTTTAAGCTCATCAAGAATATTCCAAGGAACGCGCTCCTGAACCCCGTTGATGCAGAACAACGCATTGGCAATCAACGCTTCAACCTTGGCGACCGCGTCGTGTATGTTCTTAACTCTGGACGCGTGCCGATTGCGCAGCGCGGCACTGTCGTCGGCATCACTCGCTTCTCCAGGCGAACATGGCTCGATGTCGCGTTCGACACGACGTACATGGGCGGGACGACGCTCGGCAACCGCTGCAAGCCCTTCAGCGGGTCCACGGTGCCCAGCAACTCAGTCCTGAATCTCACCGACAAGCAAGTCGTCGCCATGTCCGCCGCGTCCTCCGCCCGCAGGCCCCAACCCGTCATCCAGCCGCTCGGCCAACGCGCCTACGGCGCCCCAACCGGCCCGCAGCTCACGCCCGCCGCCGCGCCCCCGCCGCTTCGCGGCACCTTCACCGGCGCCGTGTCCGGCTTCCAGCCGCACCGCGGCCGCGGTCGCGGCACGCCAATCCCGCTGCACAACTCGCCGCGCGAGACGCCGTCGCCGGCCCGCGGCCGCGGCATGCCGATCCCTTCCCCCATTTCGCAGCGTGGGGCGCCGCCGAACCGAGGGCCGCGCAGCGGCTTCGCCAACGGTGCGAACGGGACGCCGCGCGGCGGGCGCGGCGGCCGAGGCGCCGCGACGCAGAACGATGGCTGGACGGAGGTCGCCCAGTCGGGTCGCGCCGTCCCCAAGGGAGTGAACAGAGGCGCCGCCAATGTGTCCTCGCCCGCGAGTGCGAACAGAGGTGCTTCGCGCGCCCCCAAGCCAGTGGTCAGAGGTGGCACCAATGTGAACTCGCCTACGAATGCGAACGGAGGAGCTTCTCGTGGCGGGCTCGGCGTGGAGAATGGAGTGCCCACCCCTCGTGGTGGTAGGGGTGGACGTGGTAGAGGAAGAGCTGCTCCGGCCGAAGCACAAGACTGAGGGAAGGTTCACTGTATTCCTGGTTGGTGTTTTCACGGGAGCAAAAGTGGTTTTGGCTCCCAGTCTTACGGCAAGGCGTTACGAGGAGTTGTTCAGAGGGAGGTTCTATGTGTAATGACATGAGTGATGCCGACAATTGGCCGGCGTTCTATGAATGAAATCTATTTTCTGGTTGGCTACCTTGCATGATATGCACCGTCTCATCCATTCTAAACCGGGATCGAAACTACCAACATGATGGGCGGTCGGAAGTTCGCTTGGTGTAGCGGTAGGACTCATCATCTTGTTGATACATGCTTGATGAGTCTGTGAGGCACGACGTCGTAGAAAATATGAGCGTTCTTCACAATCCGCCATTCAGGTACCAACATTATTGCGATTATTCATCTCCTAGTATCGGCTGCTAATTGCAGGCTCATGTGATAAGCCACCACCGGTGAGCTCAAAAACGGAAGGCGGTGGCTTGGGCAGGCAGTCAACTTTACAACACACTAACGCCGACGGCCACGAAAAAATTTTGTCCAATGATGCAGTGAGTTAAGTGTAATTAAAGCGGCTGTGAACCTTTCTCGTATGTTTGAACCGCTACACAGTGAGTCACATTTCCGCCTGATCTGTATCTTCTTTGGCCGTTCTCCCAGTCCAAGTTTGTTGCCTTGCATGAGGAGCAGGGGGCTTCGCATGTATATATCAGTTTGACAACAATCCTGTCTCTCCTCTGAAATTTCTTCTCTATATCTCTCATTTGGTTTCGTTACGTGTGTTTCTTGCAGCGTTGTGCCTCAAACGCACCGGACCTCACCACTCTGCCCAAAGAGGATCTCAATCAGCCTTGCAACATATCTCAGGACACCAAACACAGCTGCCTTCAGACGTTGTAACGGTCATAATCGATAAGAAAGACCACGGCCTCTTCCTGACGATCATCATACACCTGTCTCATGAGGTACTATAACCCATACCAAGGGTCGGGTACGTCGGAGATCATGGGCTCGATCCAGGGAGTTTTGGCTCTTCAGCTTGCCTCTCAAATGATGGGTTCGTCTGGTAACAGCACAGGCGCTTACTCTCAAGATCTTCTTGAGCGCTTCGTGCCTGGTTTCGGCACCTTTCACTCTATCATCCTCAATCATTTAGGTCTCGACATTACCTTAGCGGTCAGTTGGATTGCCTTGTCTCTTGCAGCTGCCGCGGGTATACGTTGGATATGGATTCGAATCTACCCGTTTTTGCTCAACTCTTGTACCTGCATGGTGTGTATTCCTTCGAATGATCGACTGAACAAGGAAGTTTTGTCATACATGTCCTCTCAAATCATCGAGAAGCATGGCACACGAGCTCTTGCTGCGGTATCTGCAGGCACCGGTGATGCACAAGCCGTCCATGTTAATCACGTTCGACATGGCCGTAGGCGTTTCAACAACTTCCAGGACCAGAATGAGGATGAAGATCTTGATGAACGAATGCCAGCAATCAGCTATTTTCCAGCAGTTGGTACTCAATGGTTCTGGTTTGAGCACTGGCCGTTCATCTTTGAGAGAGAGGGAAACACGGACTACAAATTCAGTACGTACGTCGAAGTCCCGACAGGCAACGAGCCATTGATTATACGGTGCTTGGGCCGCAATCCCGAACTTCTCAAGAAGTTCCTACATCACTGCAAAGAAATGGCAAAGATCTCTGAGGAGTCGAAAACGCCAATTTACAGTCAAGGCACCCGAAGAGATCACTACGATCCTAACAGCCTATGGAACGGCCCTCAGCTTGTCCTTAACCGCCCATTGGAGACAGTTGAGTTGGACGAGCAAGTCAAGGAGAATCTGGTAAACGACATTGAAGAGTATCTCAAGCCGGAAACGAAAGAGTTTTACGCAGTTAATGGGATTCCATACAGACGAGGATATCTCTTCCACGGTCCTCCAGGAACGGGCAAGTCATCCTTCTGCAGAGCGATCGCTGGCCGTTTCCGACTCGAATTGTACATGTTTAGCTTAGCATCGCGATCGATTGACGAGGAGACATTGATCCGAATGTTCGAATCGCTACCAAACAAGTGCATCGTACTTCTCGAGGATGTAGACTCAGCTGGAATCGTGCGCGAAGATAACTCAACCAAGAACAACGAAAATAAGGACGATATTCCCCCGGCGCCACCTGCTGCTCCTCCTCATGGATACATGTTCGCGCCCATTGTACAGGAGGACAACAAGCCGCGCATTACGCTGAGTACCCTCCTCAACGTCATCGACGGCACAGCAGCAAAGGAAGGCCGCATCCTGGTGATGACGACGAACACTCCAGAAGCGCTCGACAAAGCACTGATCCGACCGGGCCGCGTCGACAAGCAAATCCTATTCCCGCCGATGTCGCGGCGCGGCGCGGCACGCATCTTCACTCGCATGCTGTCGCACGGCAAGGAACGCGACGATATCGCGAAGCTCGGCGAGGCGTTTGCGGCCCGATTGCCCGAAAGCCAGATCACGCCTGCTGAGATCCAGGGCTTCTTGCTGGACCATCGCAGCTCACCCGAGAATGCAGTCAAGAATGCAGAGAAGTGGTCGAATGCCCTGCTTGAGGCGAAGGAACTTGGGAAGAATGTTATCGAATTGGATGACACTAGCGAGTCTGGGCAGGACTGAGCGGCTGTTCTAGCTTTCACGCTGTCCTATGGTCTCCTGGGAATTCAACCGGAATACGACGTGTTCACGTACACTGGAGGCAAGAGTATTCAGCGTGAGCAGCAGTGGTCACACACTTTACTTCTTGTTTTGAACACGATCATCGTTTCAAAGAGGATGAAGCTGCAGAACCAAGGAAATAATAAGGGCTTAAGTTGAGAAAAGCCAGTCAACGTCGAAAGCGGTTGAAATCATGTTTTGAATTTATCATTATGCAGCGAACATTGGACCACCGTAGAAGATGATGCGTCCTTTAGACTGGTCCATTCGGTACATCCGTCTTGTATACACGCTACCTTACAGGCATAGAGCCAACATCAATACAAGTGTAACCGTGTCTAACCTCTTTCTCTATCACCGCAATGCTTTACTTCAAATGCACTACAATCTTCTTGCAAATCTGTGTCATGGGAGCAAGCGGCTTAAACTTCTCTCCCTTCTCGTTCTCCTCCTCATACTCGGTCGGATCCAGCACAGAAATCAACTCGCCCTTGAACGGCGCCGGTGGATTCAACCAAACATGGGCGACGGCATCATGCGCGGCCTCGATGTTGATAAGTCGGTATCCCTTGGCCGCCGCCTCACGCATCAAGAAGCGCGCCAGCCTTCCCATCAAGCCCAGGCCTTCGTAGTCCTGCCTCGACGACGTGGCATTGCGCATGAGCACCTCGTTCGGGCCCTTGGGCTCCCAGCTGGCCTTGTCGCGCGGGTCGGTGGCCTCGAGCGCGTGGTAGACGGTGCCGAACGCCGGCAGCACCGCGATCAGCGGCGCGATCTGCTCCATGTCCAGCGCGTGGATGCCGTCGTACGCCATCGCGATCGTCACCAGTGGGAAGTCCATCTGCGCCACCAGCTCGTCACCTGTGATCGCCGTGTTCTTCTCGTCCCAGTACAGCTTGCCGCCCGTTGCCGCGGACTCCGGCCGCTTGAATTTGTACTCCTTGTCGAAGATGCCGAACGACATGTCGGACTCGACTTGGTGTCGCATGAGATAATCGGCTACCTTGAAGCCGGCATAAAGGCGTTCCGGTTTGTTGTCTGGGTACAGAAGCGGCCATATCGGTGAACAGTACATGTTACTGTGGACGCAAATGGCCTTGATCCAGTCCAGGTGCTCCATCGTCAATTTCCTGATCTCATATCGTGCTGGCAGTACATCTTTGCTGCCCAGCATACCGCTAGTCGTCTGTGTGATTGTCGAAGTCGAAGTCGCCATGGTTGCTGAAATCGTACATTGAATCGTCCGGGCTCCATAACGAAAGTGTTCATAGCTATATACTCGAAACAATCAATGGTAGTCTGACCTCTCACGTAAGATACTGCCAGGCATCACATCTTATGGAGTGCTGGAGCAATTGCCCCTCAGAGAATTTACGCACGATCTGTGAGCCGCACTAGTCACCGCAGAGAAGGTGGATTGACAAGACTCGTACCAGGCTTACTTCAGCACACATTTTGATGGGTCGAGAGGTTACAACCACTGAAGACTGTTGCCTCTGTTCATCGTCTACTCGCAATGGATAGTGGCAAATTTGTGAACCAACTTATGAGTATTGAGGATAGTTTGTCGTTCGCTGTGCAGCTACTCATTTTGACGGTGACGATAGTCTCGCCTTCGCCCTCAGGCACCTCAAACCCAGTCACAAATTAATCCATCTCACGAGCCGAATCTGCATTTACGCCCTTCTGTCTTCTTTCGCAGATCCGTTTCCATAGAATATCTCGTTCTGCCTTCAAGAAAACTAAAATCCATCGACCGCCTGCATTCTCATCCCGGCCTTTCTTGGCCCAGAACAAACTGTCAAGTACAATATTCTTCTTCCCGAGCATTTCACTCGCCTGTTCTGAAAACACTTGCCTTGCATCCTCCAGGTGTGCTTCATACTGTGAAGGTGGATAATCGATATTGTAAATACCGTGGCGGTCGGCGACAATGGCGTCGATGGAGAGACGGGTGAAGACTATAACGGAGGAGAGCGTAGGCTTACCTGCTCCTTTTCCAGTCAATCCTCATTCGGTGCATTATGAGACACTGAAAAACGAACCTGAAGCTCCGCACATTATGACTGCGATAGATCCAGAATTCCCACTCTCTTGGCCCTCCAAATGTGACCTTAAGATGGCCAGAATGTTCTTCACGCTTTCTTCGCGATCCATTTGGTTTCATAGGAAATCCAATACAATAACTGACGATAATGGGGTTGAGGTGCTGTCATGATGACTCAGTACGTCAATTCGATGTTCCATTTCGGCTTCCCAATTTACGGGCTTGGAACCTGCACCCTCTCGCAGAAATTGACCAGGAAAATAGAATGCGTTAATCGTGATCCACCAATGAACTATCTCACAGATGTCCGAGTTTGATCTTGTTCTATCCGGCCGCACGTCCTGCAAGTGTTAAATTGCATTTCTAGACGAAACAGCTTGCAACCCCACACATATCCGCGATGCTAGAGCAACCACGCGGCTGAAGCGTCGCGCCATCTGAGCACTAGCGACGCCACGACAAGTTGGCCGCGTACTTTCGCTTCACAATGGTGAATAGGGTAGTTCCAGTAGTATTATATCTAGATAGCATGGACGGTAGTTCTCTGTAATAAGATGGGTGACTTTTCAAACATTGATTGTCAGCTTCGTGGATGACCTCAAATCATTCACATGAAACCATAAGAATGAGGCAGTGTGGCGAAGTTTGTGATTGTGTTGACATGGGAACTCGAAGGACGAACGAGTGCGCAATTTTTCAGATCGATGAAAAGCGGCATGTCACTGCAAGGATAATTGGCGATAATAACACATGTGTACCACGAAACCAAGTCGTCAATCGAGCAGAGTTCTGTCCATTCAAACTGCTAAACTAACATCGACTTTGGAGGCTACCAATACAAGAGCGGAGTATTCCACTGCGCTTCCTAAGATGCACTGCTTATCAACAACATTCTGATCTCATCGCCGTATCAACTAGACCAGAACCAGCCCTTTCCACTTTGGCTTCGATCGTTCTTCTTCAGCTCCTCAACCACAGCACTCTTACGTGGGCTGTCTTGGCTCTTGAACGGACTGTCGCTGAGCTGCCGCCTACTCCTCCAAGTTGGGTCTTGTGATGTTTCAATCTTCTCCTCTGTTTCCTCACGGCCGTCGGCGAAATGTCGCTTGAGGACAGTTTTCGTCGTGACGGTACCATCTGCAGCAACGTGCCGCTGAGTCGTGGTCAACGACGATAGAACATCCGGCTTCATGAAATCCTGACCTTCCACTTGGCCAGTGATTGCGCTGGGAAGCGTTCGTGCGGCATCGCCCAAGAAGCGCTCGTAGACATCTTCCTCTGTCATGCGGCCATCTGGATCGTCTGCCACTGCTGACATGTTTCCTCGTTGTGACCGAGCCTCGTTGAGTAGTTGCATCATCCGTCGTACATAGTGGAAGTCGGAGTTTAAGCCGCGAATCTCTTCTTCTGTCAAAAGTTCTTTGCCTGCCTGCGCGCGAAGCAAATCCTCGTATCTAGCTTTCCATTGCTGGTCCAGGTCTTGCATGTTGTCGAGACGCAAGGGCGAATACCAGCTGTTGAGAAGGAAGTCCAAGTGTGACGCAGCTCCATCTTCCAACGAGTCGAAATCAAAGCCTCTTTGCCATCGAGACTCGTCACCAAATACGGATCGCATGACGGCTTCGAAAGGGTGCATTTGCGGGAATGCTTCATCGTTCGGTCGAGGTTTTGAAAGGTTGCTCTCGAGCTCAGACGGACTCTGGTTCTGCGCTGTCGTTTGCTCATCTACTGTAGCGGTAGTAGGGTAACCCTTCGTACCATTCTCATTCTCTTGCCGTCGACATCGGCGACGCCACCAATGCCCACCTCGTCTGCAATTTCGTTCTTCTGCTTTATCCTCGGCGGGTTCCACCTCCTCTCCAAAGCCAACGGGACGAGCTCCAGGCTCGATCTGCTGACTCCATGTGTTGTACATCTCCCAAGCTTTGCGCTGACCCTTCTCCATCTCCGCTGTCAATCTGGCCACCAATTCTCCCACTTTATCATCGTCGTTGTCATTGCTCTTCTGCGCCTGAGCCTGTTCCCATCTCGGGCCTCCGTTCTTCAGGTACGGACATCCGCCGTGGGATTGACTGCTGCCTGCGTCATCTTCAGAATTGGAAGATGATCCTTCTCTATCATTCCTTGATAGCCGTGCCCATTCTTTGCCGTGGTCGTTGCCTTGCTTGTAGATAGCCGAAGGGAGACCTATGAGACTGGAGAAGAGGGAGTTGAAGGACTCGTCGGCAGCTTTACGGAACGCGGTGAATGGATCGTCGCGGTCGCCGTTTGGTGGGCCTTGTCGCGACATGGATGATGGAAGATTGAACTTGGATTGATTGACTAATAGTCCAAGAAGATTGAAAATGGAAGGAAAGGTGAGGTGGGAAGATGCGGAAGCATCATTTGTCTGAAATGTCGGCGCCTAATGAGGTGGGATGCGTGCAACGCGGGACGTCATGTGAACGGAGTTAAGGAAGCTCCGACCACGCATCGGAATATTAGTTCGCCGGAGTCTTATTGTTAGGTAGATAGTATTTATTAGACGCACCGCAATTACAGGGTACCGGGAGCGAAAGGAAATGACAAGCGCATCATGTAATGGCTGATTTTTGTGTCGATTGAATCGACGTTGTAATCTGCTCGTAAAATATCACTGGGATCAATTTCCCGACATCGACATGATCTTGTAGTTCCGCACTTGGAACATCTCTATCAGTCCCTATTCCTGTTCGAGCTCCATCTTCGTAATGAAAATTCTCTGATCTTATACAACCGGAGCAGTGTGCTAATATCTTCGCCTTCTTCGCAAGCCTTCACAGCTGCTGGAGGTGGCACATCGATGTAACAGAGCACAAGAGTTTTCGTGACATGGTTCAGCAGTCGATTTGTCGCATGTAGCCACCACCAATTTTTCTCTTTACGTTTCTTCTCGATCTTTTTTCGTCTCTGCTCATCTTCAAACCAGTAAGTATCAGTATATGAAGGCATGATGATCACAGCGAACTCAGCGTGATTGAATACTGGTCCACGCTGATAGAGAAGATAGTCTACTGCAAACTTGATGCCATCTCTAACTACCCAGCCGAGAGAGCGGAAATGATGATAGCAGACGTAGTGCAGAAGGAATTCGTCATCCGGTTGAAGGTCTGAGATTGATGCCGGAGGGAAATAAGAGTATTGACGACAGAGCTGTAAAAGACCGAAGTTGTTGGCAGGTTGGAGGCGGATTTCTGGAGGAAATCGAATTGTGACGACTCCCAGACCATACGTGAGGAAGAATGTTTCTTCAAGGCTTAGCTGCATGTGTTCTTGGTTCTCAACGTGGATCGACTCTTCCTGACGTTGTGGATCTGCTGGGAGTATATCATTGGATTTATCCGTGTGAGTGGTGGCGAGAGTTGATTCCGAATTTTCTTTATCGTGTGAAGCAAGCTTTTCCACTGGGGTTTTGAGGCTACCGTTTAGTGTATCGTGCAATGTACCATTACTAACGTGCACGTCATTCGTTCCAAGCTGCTCGGCTTCACTAGACTTATCCACTTCTTCGGGTTTCCGGGTTTGATTGCTGGCATCGTTGGACTCTTTCAGTTTTTGTTGCTCAATCGCTTCCCTTTCTAGCCTTGCTCTCTCCTTCTTCATTTGTTCCCTCTCCTTCCTTCTTGCTCTTGTGACCTGATCGCTCGTTTTCACCTCGACTAACCCTAACCTTGTCTTTTCGGAATGGAGCCATGTAGGCTCACTTCTACTTAATGAACCTTTCCCAAAGAACCCTCTTTCCCAAAGACCGCGTATGAATTTGTCATTGGTAATATGTACTGACCGCGTTGGGATATCAAAATAGCCGTGGTAGATGGTATGATGAGACGTTGGCGGGAAGAAGAAATCTGCAAATACAGCATATGCTATCCTCAGTATAGATAGAGGATTGTGAGGAATGAATGCTGGCAGAGGATGAACGTCCAAGGGAAGACTGTCCTTGTGAATTTCTTTGTAGTTCGGTCTTCTGGGTCGAGGCTTTCCATGCTGCTCTCCGGTTTCCTTCCTGGCTTGATTAACAACAGACATAGTACGTGCCTGCGCTTCTTCCATACTCCTGAATACGACTTCTTCCCACTCTCAATGGGAGGATTCTATCTGATCATCTCGAATATTATGTTCAGGAGATGGTTCGATATCTGAGAGTAAAAATCAAAAGTGATCAAAATTGACACCTCAGGCTCTTACGGGCGAACTTTTGGTCGACTTCACGTCCTCATTCCGCTGAAGCTTTTCTACTTTCATTCTTCAACACAAACAAAATGCTTCCATCATCTCGATGGGCCTTGAGGCTCTCAAGACTGTCTAGAACCTCCTTGCGATACGTTTCCACGAATACAACTCGAGGACCACGGAACACGCTTTCCAAACCCGCCCTTCCACAGCTCCGCAGACTACCGGCTCGAAAGCTTCCGGAGCAGAATTCACAACCTCAAAGTAGTGAAGAGCTTGGAAACCTCGAAAATACTGCCAAGGCTTTGCACGATGCTTCTCCCGAAGACAACAGTCTACTTTCACCCGTTCACATACCAGAAGATCCCAACTCCGTGCTCAAGGAGAACCATCCCGCCGTTTCCATTCTAGCCAACTCCTCGATCGTAGTACAGCGCCAGTTGGAGATGATGAATGTTCTGGTTGGTTTTGAGCAGGCAAATCGATACGTAATTATGGATCCACAAGGCAATCACATCGGTTACCTCGCGGAGCAAGAGCATGGTATTGGCAACACAATATATCGGCAGATGGCAAGGACACACCGCAGCTTTACCACTCATGTGTTCAACCGGGACCAAAGAGAAGTCCTGCGGTTTTATAGACCATTCAGCTGGATATCGTCTCGAATTCGTATCTACGACTCCGTGAATCTGAACCCTGATCTTGAATTCTCCTCGTCCACAGCGCTCCAGGGTACAAGCGCAGCTTCAGTTATAGATGGATCCAACGCACAAATCTCGCCTCTTCGCGTCTCAGAAATGCGCATCATCGGTGAAGCACAACAACAATGGGCTCCACTGCGCCGAAAATACAACCTGTTCCTGTACCGCTCACCCAACGCCTCCGACATCATAGCCGGGTCAATCCCACTCTCATCCACCACAGCGATAACCTCCGCACCGCCAAGCCAGCAGTCCGGCATATTCGCACAATTCGCATTCGTAGACGAGCCGTTCCTGTCATGGGACTTCTCGCTGCGGTCGTCGACGGCGGCGCTGCTGGGCAGCGTGAACCGCAACTTCGCCGGGCTGGGCCGCGAGATCTTTACGGACACGGGCGTGTACGCGCTGCGCATGGACGCAGCCGCGCTCGCCGCCGAGCCGCGCCACCTCATCAGCCAGAGCGCCCGCCACGCTGTGCCCGCCGATGCGCCCGGTATGACGCTGGATCAGCGCGCGGTTATGCTCGCTACGGCCGTCTCCATCGACTTTGACTACTTCAGTCGCCACTCGCATGGCCATGGCGTGGGTTTCTTCCCGTTTCCGCTTTGGTGGGGTGGTGAGGCCGGTGCTGCGGGTGCAGGAGGTGCGGCTGCGGGTGAAGCTGGAGCGGTGGGCGCTGCAGGAGCCGCAGAAGCGGCAGGAGCGGCTGGAGCGGCGGGTGTAGGAGTGGCGGCGGAGGCCGGCGCGGGAGCAGTTGGCACGGCAGCGAGAGGCGTTGGTGGTGTAATGGGTGCAGGCGAAGGTGCCATAGCTGGCGCTGGCACTATGGCGGGATATGAGGCAATGCAGAGAGCTAGGGAGAGAGCTGCTCAGAGTGATGCGGATGATGCGTCGCCGCAGGCGAATGAGCCGTTTGGTGCGTCACCAGAGCAGAGAACACCACCAGAGCAGGGCCAAGAAGACGTTTGGGGAGACCAAACGGAGTGGCCATGGGGAGGAGGCCAGAGTGGTGGCTCTGGACAAGGAGGGAGCGGACCGAGCTTTGGAGAAGGCTCCGGAGGTGGTGGAGGAGGAGGAGGAGGAAGCTGGTTTGAAGACTTTTTCGGATCATAAGAGAGGACAGATATGGCCTAGTTACGAACGGCATGACTTATGAAGCATTAGACGTCAAAACTGTTATCCGAGAAGGTGGTTATTGATCACGTGTATAACATCATTGTGGAAGAAGTTTGGCAACGTCTTCTATTTGGGAGGTCTGTATCAATTGATTGATTAGAAAAAAGTTCTGGCAACTTCACTCAATTGAGTTTAATAGATGACTATTGCACCCGACCTCAATCACTAAGCCGCTATCCGATAATTAAGAAAGGAGAATCAAAGCAGAGTCTTTCCTCACCGTCTTCTCGCACACTCTCAACAAAGCAAAGTCATGCTCCATCAATCTGTCAGTTTCTCCGCCCACGTCTCTCACCATTCTGTTTCATCCTTACGCCTTATCTCTGACGAAGTAACAACCTCCCGTGATAGGATCAACCTCCCAGCGTCCCTTGAAATTGCGCTCGATGGTGGCATACGAGTACATGTTCTTGGTAACGTGATCCGGCTCCCACACCCAGAACATCTGGTCCGGGCTGGCACTGGCCGGCTTGATCTGAGTAGCACTACTACCGCCGTCCTGCTTTTGCTTGGAAGCTAGCACCAAGTTGTCGTGCTCCACTTCGGCGCGCGTTCGGCCGTACCATGCGAATGTACCATCGGGGAGAGTGGATGTAGCGGGTTTGGGCGCCGAGCTGTAGTATGGTGGTTGGGTGTAGTACGGGTAGGATCCTGTTGTTGGACTGTAGAACACTGGCGTCGAAGGGCTGTAGTAGCCAGCGTTCGTCGGATAGGCCTGATAGGTAGGACGCTGTGCAGGTTCTGCGTGAGTACTTTGATTCGGGACGAAGTTTGAAGATGTTGGTACGGGATACGGGATCCAGCTTGGGATGTAGCTGGGTGTTGTTGGGTATGGGTAATAGTATGCGCCTCGCTGATACTGGTTCACTGGCGGCGTGCTGGTCACTGCTGCCTGGCTAGATGATATGTCTCCATCTTTTCGTGGAAGGTAAGTGAAGACTTTGGCCTCATTCTTGAATGGTTGTTGTGCTTCTTGCTCCTGTGCCCATCGCGGATGAGCTGCAAGCCAATCGTAGTAGGTAGGCATCTTGATGCCGGTGGGATGATGTGCACGATCCAGTGGAAGTTGGGTCGGAGATGGTGTGGAAGATGGAAGGTGAGAAGATGACGTGTTGAACTTAAGATGGTGACTGTATTGAAATCGTCACGAGGCTCGCGTCGGATAGAGAAGGATAAATGAGAATGACAGATTTACTCACCACTGTAAAGACCGTCTTAGGCTTTGGTTTTCGAGGCGGATCTTCCAGCTCGTATTCGACGTATGGATAGCAGCACGGGAAGAGACACATCTTTGATGACTAGAGATTAGACTTGACTCACTTTCTTTGAGAAGAGCAATGTAGAAAGGCGAAAGATGGGTTGGCTTCTATCTCAAGAATCTTTTTGACTCCACATGACACGGATTTGAGCCGAAGCAATGCGAGATAGTAGATATTGGAATAGAGGAAGATGATAGAAGACGGCTGTGGCTAGAATCGGGCAGGATGACACTGCCAGTGATAGAGTAAGCTCTGGCTACGTTGAATGCCTCCTAAGGTGAGAGCATCTAGAGAGACCTTTTATCCTTGACAGGTTGTCTTGGCTCTATTGATGAAGCATGCTGGTGGAGTAACTTATCTTGAGATTGAAGTCTTTGAAAGCATGAACGTGTCGTCAAAGGAGACAGACGATTCTTAGAAAACACCATGTTGTGAAGACTGATAAGAGAGAAGACTAGAAAGAGAACAACATCCCTTTTGCTACCGAGTCCGTTTACAAAGCTAATTGCGCCTAAATGAAAGGCACCTAGGTATTATAACGCTAAGAACAGCAGACGGAATACCCAAACGCCTCCGCCAGGCCAAATACTCCATCCACAAAAGCGTGGTAGCAGAACTCGAATACGACGCAAAGCACCTCCACAGCCTACAGTTCGTCAGCAAGGATAGCAATGTCACCCTTCCGTACGGCCGCCTCCTCAAGCTCACGACTCGGCGACGGCGGTTCCTGAACCTCAAAGTCAAACGTCTCCTTCGACAGCGGCGACACGCTCTTCCGCTCCTCCTTCTCCTCCACCACGACAACGCCATCCCGCTCATCCACACCCTCGGGATAAAACTCTGCCGCGTCCATCTCGCGCAGCGGCCCACGATCCTCCTCCATCCTCTCGGCGGCCGCGGCGGCCGCAGCAGCCCTCTTCGCGGCGGCACACACGCCCCTATGGACGCGGTCGTCGGCGCGGGCGCCGCGCCCGCGCGCCGGCGCGCTCCAGCCCTCCGGCGGCACGTTCTCCTTGCCGCGGTCGGCGTCGAGGCGCCGCCGCCGCGCCGCGCAGTCCTCGTCCGACGAGATGTCGAGCGTCGACGCGCTGTGCTCCATCAGATTCGCCGCCTCCTCCTCTGGCGAGTCCTCGTGGATCGCGAAGAACCACGATGCTGGCATCGCCGGTGCTGCGGCGCTGGCGGCGGCTTTGTAGCTGCGCAGTGTGCCAGACAGCGCTGCGTCGATGCTGATGGGGAGTGGTGAGGCGGCGGTGCTGCTTGGTGGGTCGATGCGTCGGTATGGTGAGGACAGCCGCCGCTTGGCGTTCAGGAGGCCGACGCGTTTGTGCTTTGGTGAGCCACGGCTGTGAGCAATGGGTGTGGTGTTTGTAGTGGTTGGTACGGAGACTGAGAGAACTTTGGTTTTGGGCCTGGGACTGATAGAGCTGGTGTTGTTGGGTCCAAAGCGCTCGAAGGGAGAGTATTTCGGTGTGGCGTTTAGCGTGATGGTGGAGGGCTTCATGGGTGTTCCGTCGACAGCTTTGCCTTTCTTGGATGGTGAGAAAAGGATGTTTGGGTCGACGTTCTCTGTGTCCAAGTCATCTTCGAATGGTTCTAGAGACAATCGACGCTTCATAGGTGTGTTCAGCTGGCCCTTGATGGGCGAGGTGATGTTGGACTGGGACGAGATAGCTATACCATCGTGTTAGAACGCAATGGATCTAGTTTTAACATGTAGAAGAGAGTAATTGAATGGACGCGTGAGGATGATTGCTCTCACCATTCTGTCTGTTCTTCATGCTACCGAGAGCTTGAAGACGAGCGCTGTTCAGAGCAGCAAATGGCTGCCTAGGTTGTTGAATTACGGAAGCCATGCTAGATGAGAGCAATTGACGAGAATGGCGCGTATGAGACTGAAATTGGCCGTCGTGGGAGTTTTCAATTATATACAATTCACGGTCACGCTGACAGGCAGAGCGGATGGGTGGAGGAGAGTGGTGTTGTGTAAACACTGTTTTTGCGGTGGGATGAGGCCGACAAGCTGCCAATCAAGGTTTGATGCCGTCGTCAACACAACAACACCACGAACAACGAAGGGCAAATTCAAAGATGGAAAGAGCTAGGCGGATGAATTGATGCTCCAAGACGGAGAGAAGGAGCGAGATCAGATGTATATCAGGTCAGCCGCAGAGAGCGAGGGAGGGTGGGACTATAGTCTGAGCTGTGCCGCCTTGGTGGTGCGACTAAGGATCGAAAAACGCGGTTACCCCTGCGTTCCTTTGTGGCGTCTTCAGCGCGACGACCACTCGGTCTTGCTCGGCTGACCGGCTCAAGCTGATGCTAATACGGGATTGTGAGAGACTGACACTGTATAGGCAAGAGACCAAGTCGTGTTCGTCAACATGCAGCTTGTGCACAGCGCCGTCGCAGAACACAATCGTCAATGCCAGTCGCGTCGGTTGGATGAGAGCGACGCAAAAGACGCATGCCCGGCTGTTGCACAGACTCCCACGCCATATCAGCACGCGAATCGAACGCGGGCGTGGCCACACCAACGCCAAAATGGGACCGGCTCAGATCAGATCGTGTCTGCTCGTGTTCTACCCTGTTGTTGGCATTCCGACGCTCACCCGGCGCCTGCTCGGGTGCAGGTGAAGCAGATGAAGCAGACGGTGCAGAAAAGCTGTATGCAAAAGGCCTGTCTCGCCATTTCCCACATTACATCCTCGCTGGGCTGAAAGGCTGTGGTGATTGAGACGCGATGCACAGTATGCAAGTGCCGGCATATCAGTATAATGCACATTAGTTCGACATCCAGCGCCCAATTGTGCACACGACCAATGGTAGTACTTATGTTTTTCCAAAACTACTGCCACTGAGCTTACGCGAGTCGAGCAGTATCTACTTCATCCAGTATTTGAAACCGCATGGGTGTCAGTGAAAAAATCAAACCCTAGAGCAAACTGTACGGACCAAAGCTTTCAGATCATGTGCGTTTTAAGAGTCAGTCGTGTTAACGTCTGCGTCCACGTACCGTCGAACCTTATGATGCGAGGCTTTCTCGGCTGCCTTTCATACCTGTCTTTCTCGTTCATTTGTATCTGACATTGTGAATTGGGGAGAAGGCGCAGACTCGTATATGGTACACCGACTGCATTGCTTCTTGGTTACCGGTGCTGCCAAAGCGCCTGTTCTTTGTGGAATTGCACTATCACTTGCAGTCGTTAGCGCAAATGTGAGCCATATACCTTAATTGGCATTGATAATTGGCGATGGGTTCTGGAACAGTAGCGGTTGCGTAATTTCAAATTCATGTAGAACAAGAGGCAACAAAACTCCATTCAATGCTACCTAGTTACTTGTACAAATCGATGCAGACCTATCTTACAGCACAATTGATGCTGTCACATCTATGAAGGTGTTACCGTGTATCGATCAGCCATAAACTTTAGTTCACTGTTCATGCGAAGGGTTGCTGGATCGAAATACAACCGCAATCCCATTCTTGACCTCCCTAGTCCAAACACTCTGGCCAAAATGTAGACTTCATCGGAGGGTTCATCGTCGGGAAGCTGCATTTCTTCCATTCTGTCGAATTGAGATTGACTACAAAAGAAGGCATTCTCGAGAGCATCCATTGTCGCCTTGACCTCAATGTAGTATGTCGGAGAAGCACCCGACCACGAAGAGCTGTCGAGATAGCCCTGGCGGATCAAAAGATTGGTCAATGTGCTCTTCGAATCACGGTACACAATATCGGCGGTCTCAACAGAACCAGACCACCGGGTCAAGTTTCCATGGCGGCTATGTACGGCAACTCGATGTCGTATTGTGCTCTGCCAGCAGCTGTAATCGAAAGCTGGGAGGTTAAGGCTTTTCAAGATCTCATACACCTAAATCTCGTTATTATCCGTCCATAGAAGAAGGAGGCTAGATGAATGAAGGTGACCTACAAATAGCTCTCCAGCGGCGCCAATCTTGAAGAAGTTTTCTCCGGGAATATTTGAGCTAACTGCAAGGATTGGGTCGAAAGAACGGTCGGGAGCAGTTGACGCAACGACGGAAGTTCCTACGACCGGAAGTCCTTCAATATGCTCTGCCTGCTGAATGACAACTCCTAAGAGTTGTTGGTAGAACTCTGGTCGCTCTATCGGACTTGGTGACCCCAAGGATACGGATGTGGCAGGTGTCCAGAACGGATCATCATAAACATCAGCGCTCCTCCCCGTGTGGTGTCTCCCTGAAAAGTATTCGCTGCTTCTATCAGAGTGTGGTGTTCTCAAAGCGCTTGAATTTGTCGGTATTTCAGATGGAGTCATCTCCGGTAATGAAGCAGCTTCACTCTCATCGTCGTCAAGAGGTCTAGTGACTCCATCAACTTCAATGATGCCGTCCTGCTCAAGGATTTCATCAACAACAAAGAGGCTAGATGCAGTGAAAATCACTCCTAGCTCGAGTCCTTTTCCTAAACTCTGAATCCCAAGATATTTCAGAAGAGTTATAGGAAGCTGTCTAGCGAGACACACTTGTCTAGCTGATTTACTCCTAGGAATGTAGAGCTTCAGCTGGTCATCGCTCCCATCAATATGAAAATATGCGCTGTCTCCGGGAAGAGATTTGGTTGTACCATTCAGCGTGATGGAGGCAACTTTCGAAATATCGTTTGAAGTGTATATTTCAGCCCCTTGTAGTTGAGAATACACAGCGACCGCATCTGGAGCGCCAAGGTGTGCAGCATAGCTAATCCGTATCAATTTCTCGCCATTCGACGTTGTTATAGAGTGCAAAACTCACCGGCAGATTGCATAGCTTTTCTTCCTAAAATCATTTGTGAGTTCTTGGTGCAACAGCCCATTATTGACTCGAGTCTCTTCAGTGACGGCCTTGGACATAAACCATGGTTCTAACTTTAGACCAATGAGAAATGTTCTCAAGGAATGGACCTCTTCTAGAGTGAAGTCGAGAGTCTTTATCTCATTCCGGAAGAGATTTCCGTACTTGAGGCGATCAACGATAGCAAATGGATCAGTGCAAGTCAGCCATTCAATTTCTCCAGTGGGTATCCTGACTGGAAAGCAGGCGCACTTGGAAAGCTTGGCCTGTAAATCTTCTGGCTTCGGACTTAGAGCACAAATGTTTTGCATCTCCTTGAGAATGCTTTCTTTGTTAGGATTGTCTGAAGCCTTATGGACGAGAGCACGCATGTGCATTTCCAAGCTCGGCCTTTTCACACCAAGAACTTTGCAAAAGAAGGACTCTTGCTCGCTGTATGCCGACGCAAGGGACACTTTTCCTGGGAGTTGAATGTGTTCCTTTGCCCAAATACAGGATGAAAGTGAGTGCCATGTCCGAGTTTTGGGTAAATAAACAAGATTTTTGTCATCCATCCGAGAACTAAGATGGTTAGAGGCAGGCAAAGGGAATTAAATACGGCACTGAAGCAGACGTACCGGACCTTTTCTTTCACTTTCGTGTCCGTGTCGTCTTCTGCCAATATGTTCAACTGTCCGTATATCAGTGATATCTTTGCCTCTTCTTCTTTGCTGTTCAGGTAGTCTTTCGAAACTTGAATATGGTTTAAGTAATCCAGGTAATCCGTAGGCGTCCCGTCCATCAAGCCTAAGGTGGTCACTATAAGCCCAAAAAGTGATCGGTATTCGTTAATAGATTGAAGGCGAGGATAATATGAGTACCAATTCGGAGCCTGCCATACGCAATGCCAGAGATCGACCCATGTCCCATGCGTAGCCGAATCGTTTGAAGGGATGTAGATGAGATCATCATCGAAAGCGTCCCTGAAATACCGTATATGTAAGTTGCTAATTCTATCAAGAAAGCAATCCGATTGACTTACTGTAGTCTCTCGATATCTTCCTCTTCAGTGAATGTCTGAAGATGCGAGTAGATCTTAAACACATGGGATTTTTCGACATCACTTTTTTCTCGAGCCTTTCTCAAAAGCGCAAGCCAGAAGGACACATCTTCTTCCACGCCTACACCGAAGTGTTCGAGGAATCGCCATTTCACAACTTCTATATCTGTCATACCATCCAATTCTTTCAGAAATCCAAAGGATTCGTTCAGTTTAAGCTCCCTTGCTTTGGTTTTGAGTTTGGGCAGAGGCAGATAGGTCGTTTCAAGTGCCCTCGGCTCCGGACAATCAAGGATTGGTATCTCTGCAGCTCTGATTACATCGTCCCATTCGCTCGACTCGTAGTATTGGTGCCAATTGCCTTCCAGTACGGCCAATAGATGCTGTGGGAGATTCTCCACAATGTATTTAAGTTCAGCTGACATTTCCGGCTTTGAGAACAGACTTTTTCTGCTGTAAAGTTGAGGCATTACTTTGATGCCCACTCGGCTTCGAAGCCACTCCGGTCCGGCATTGCCATTTCGCAACCCGCATTCCTTGAGTGTGTCATAGTATCGAATGTGAGCGAATTTTACTTGACCCTTTAATTCATCGGGAATCACGCCCTTGAGAAGGTGGTACATGGAGCGAGGATCTTCGGATTCAGGACAATACATCCAATTTCCCTTAGTCGCCGGTGTGATGCGGTAACCGTTGCCGTCAGTAGCTGCAACATATATCAAATGAGTTGACGGCAGAATATTATTGTGCCAGAAGAGGAATTTCATATCCTGAAAGCATGGGCTTTCAGAGCCGGGGTGACGGGTCATATACCGATTTTCAATCAGGGGGAATATTCTTGAGGGGTCACACTCCGTTATTCCAAGACTCGAAAAGAGCACTTTTCTTCGTTCATTGGATAGAGTGTCCTCAAGGATCAAACTCAATGGTAAACCTCGTGGTATTTTAACACCGCCCGAGGTTGGAAAAAAGATGCTAGCATTGAGCGAATGAACCCAGCTTCCGTTGTCAAGTGGAATGATCGGTAGCCGCTGAACAAGCTTTCTCTGTGTCGTATCTTCCAATGATCTTATTAGAAGATCAGAAAATCTGGTGTGCCAGTCATCATCCTCCCTGGACCGCAGCTGGGATTCATCTTCATTGTCGAGATCCTTTTTGAGGCGTTCTAAGAAGTCCGAGATTGACAGGTCTGTAGTGCCTAGCCTTCTCATGATGGGGATGTCGAGTTGGCTATCGTATTCTTCCGAGACGTACGCGGTATCTCCGGATTCTAAATCTGGAAGAAGAGGATCTAGATCCACGTCTCTGAATTCATTGTTGACAACCCTCAGTTGTTTTGCAGTCCAAAGCTTAGATTGGTCATCAGAGGAGTGGAATAACCTTCGAGTGCTTAATGCTTCAATGAGGTCCACTCGAAGCTGTCCCCACAGATCGTGAACAATTTTTTCTGTTGGAATGTATCTTACCCAGGCGTACTTCATCTTTGGATGCTCGAGGAAACCCCCAGAGCCATCAACAGTGCGAAGAAACGTTTTGACCACCTCATTCAGTAAATGTTGGTTCCATTCACAGTCGGTTGCATCTTCTCGGTTCGCCTGGGTGATGAAGTCGGATTGGATTAGGAACTGCCGGACGAGAGTTAGCAATGGACTGCGACTGAAACTGCCCTCCCTCACCTTGAACCCAACCCTCTGGAGAGGGAGAAAGGCGAAGACATGTTGATCCGCGATCACAGGGATCTCATTTTTATCAATGGGGAAAGCGAGCACAACTTCAGCCTCATGGACATTCTCGCGAGCAGAATGGGCAGGCATATCGTCGACATTGCGTTTCTTGATCCAAAATTTTTGGATGGAACTTGAAGTACCATCCACTTTCCCAATTGTAACTTGGTTTTTAGGTTGCCCACTCTCATTTGGCCTCCGAGTGTATATGACTTTGCTAGGCGGAGAGGGAGGGAGGACGATCTGAATCGATAGTTGCTTCAGCTTCCGTAGAAAGAGTAGCAGGGTTTCCTGCAAGCTCTGAAAGTTCTTTTGTAACTTTTCTCGGTCACAATTTTCAAGGAGGTGTAGAATTATTCGTGTTCGGACCCAATCTGGAACACGGTGCGGTTCCTCATTGAGTGGTGTGACCATTCCAAGTCCATTATCCTTTGGATCGCCCAGTTGATGGACAAATGCGAACGAGTACGGTTCCGACTGTACGTGGACTTTGTATGCGACAGTGAAAACGGACTTAAAGCCAATTCCCTTTTCTCCAATATACCCCCGGATTGCTGTTTTCGTGCTCATGGCAACAGATGAAATGGCTTTGACGTTTTCCTTCGTAAAGCCGTCCTCATTGGAGTCGATGGTGATCTGGTTTGGTTCTAGAGTAAAGGAGAGGTGTGGTTGGGGTACGCTATACTGATTGTCCTCAGCATTCTGAATCAATTCATATACGAAGCGCGTCTGTTTGTGGTAGAGCTGGCTGGCAAGCCTACCGCGCATTAGAAAATTATATATCCTTAGTAGGTTGTCATACATACAATTTCGTAGATGCACCTAGCTGTTGCTGCATTGAATAGATTGATTCAAGTACATGCGGTCTATTCTTCTTCAAATATTCTATATCGTCTGGTGTAATCACGCCATTGTGAATCCTCAACTGATCGATGAAGTCGCGAGCCTCGTCACGTGCGACACTGTCCATGATGATTGCAGAGTTATTGCAGGCTTCAGTGAATTGTAAGACAAAAGTTGAGAATATGCGAACATAGAAGTAGAGAAACGAGTGTCAGAGAAGAAGGCTTAGAGATACCCGACGTATGTCAACGTTTCACGACTGGGGCAGAGCAGAGAGACTGGCGCCAAGAGTGCGGCGAGGCTCTGTCACGAATATAACGAATTGCAGGGCAGGTGCAGCAATCCCAGAACCCTTTTCCAATCAATGACCGCTAGGTACTGTATTTCTTTTTCCATCTTCTGATTCCAGGCTCTTGAATACGAAATGTCGCCTTCACTGAGTTTAGAATCGGTGGGACTGTGTTACGGACCAAAAGCAGAGTTGCAGCAAAAGAAGGAAACGACTGGTAGGCGGGCGGCCAAACCTCAGCTGAGGCTTGAGACGAACCTATCTTAGTTAGAAGTCACGTGCACGCCAAGAGGATTGATTGCTTTGATCGCTGGTGATTGGGAATAATCAATGCGATCAAAGGTAATCATACACGAAGAACAGGTAAGACTGAAGGTCTATAAGTACGGGCGTTCGGAAGGCTCTAGATAATTCTTGTTCCTCGTGGTTATCTCATGTTTTCTATCTACTTAGAATAATGAACCTTATGACATCCACTTACCTATTCCTTCAACCAAGACCCAGTGAAGTAAACCAAGGCTGCATTACCCAAGGGCACCCCTTGGCTAAGTCGACAGTTAACAGACTGGTATCGACTTGGCAGCCATTCAGAGAAGACAACATTTAAAGAATGCTTCCTTTCCATTACTTCACAATTACTTGAGCGCCACGGCTGAAGAAGAGTAGATGGAGTTACGAAGATATGGCTCATTTGCTTGCTAGGACAACTCCCAGCCTCTTCTCCCATCAGGTAAGCAGCTGTTCGTGACTAGGCACTGTACGGAGTAGAGCCCCCTTTTTTGCGCTCTCTGGCCTGGCCAGGGTATCCCGGTCATGGTCCGCAGATAGCCAATCGGCGTGAAGCGGGCAGAATTACGTTCATTGACAAACTCTTTCTGTACATAAGGTATTGTGCTGCCCAAGACCGTGAACATTACAGACTGTGGGATCAAGGATAAAAGGATCAATAACGGCAAATGGAGGAAAACATTAGAGCACTCAAAAGAGCCCAAGAACTCCCAGTTCACACCCTCTCAGATTACTATCTTCTGCTCAGAGAGCTACACTCGAACTTGCACATACGTTAGAAACGACGGCACCATGTCTTCTCCAAGCCTCCAGCAGCTTCTTGAGCGCAACCGCGCCTATGCTCCCACACATACTCCATTGCCAACCGTCTCTGAAAGGATCGCGGCTAGCGCCTCCCCGACTCGAGTCCTGATCGTGACTTGTACGGATCCACGCTGTGAGCCGTATCAGTTCCTCAGCATTGCACCGTGGGAAGCCCTTGCCATCCGTTCCGTCGGTGGCCGTATCGAACCACAGATTCCGAGTATCCTCGCTCTTGACACGCTCATGAACTTCGAAGAACTTGCTATCATTCACCATACCAACTGTGGCGGAACGATATTCACCAAGGACAGCGTCACAAGCGTCCTCAATCAAAGGGTGCCGGACAGTTCTGAAGCTATCGATAAGTTGCAGTTTGGCGATTTCAGCGACATTGCGGGCAGTGTGAAGGAAGACCTTGGTATTTGGAGGGCAAATCCATTCGCAAGCAAGCAGCTGCGAGATAATTCGTATGGTTTTGTGTTTGACATCAAGACGGGCGAACTGATAAAAGTTGACCCTTAAGATCTGCTGATGCTCATCGGCATTTTCTGCTCGTTTTCCCGGGACCCATGTACGATACATAGTGCGATCCGACGCTACCGATCTGATCTTTTGAAGAGTCACAATTAATAATTATTTTCTCGTTGTTCTAAGCGAACTTTGATAGTGTTAGCAAGTATCCATGCACTGGATGAGGCTATGGAAATAAGATACGAAGAGGGCCTATTTTGAAACTGCGTGAGAAGGTACGGAGTATTTTGGCAGAGAAAAGAGCACTAGAACAGGGGATTTCAGAGCGGAGGAAGTGCTACCCACGAAAACAGAGACAAGAGCCTCCCTAAAAACGATTAAGGGGGTCCCGGGTCAAGGTTTACTGCGGTACATTATCAATTCCAAGAGCGCTAACAATAAGATCATATTACATTCTTGATTCCTTGCGATGTGATCGTACCAAGACTAACGCCTCATTGTGATTAGTCTAGTGGAAAGCGGTTAACAGAACTAGCAAAGCCGTAGTGAGCGACAAGTCGATAAAGAAGATATTCCGAAGCCATATTTAGCGTCGAAATTCTCAGGATGCTGAAGCAACTGTCTGTACTCCGTATAGAGACATCTGGAGTTTAAATTAATGAGTACTGTTCTTCCATATGGTCGTTATCCCTATCATGGAGCAAACAGTTGCACACTCCAGCGATGAGATACACCACGTAAATGGCGATTTCCATGCAAAAGCCAAGCCCAAGATACAAGAGCCAGTCACCGGTCATTGGATTGAATTTCTGGGTATGGCCAGTTGAGGTGCTGGTGTTGAGATTTATAGCGTTGAGGCCAGCATAGATGACTCGAACGAGTAGAAACGGCAAAACTATTGTGACGGCGACAAGAGTCTGAAAATACACATGGTGAGTGCATAGCAATCTGGGATAGGGACTTGTACTTACGACTCGCTGTTTGTACTCCAGCTGCGATCGTATTGTCCAGAATACAAACGTAGCCAACGCTAAAACGCACCAGGTCAGAAGAAACATGAGGCTGACAATCTTGAGATAGCCCACCCCGCTGTCTAGAGTTGATGAATTTGGGCTGGCCTTGGTTATGTTTGTGGCTCCTGTAATGCCTAGGCCAGTAGCGATGATAACAACGAGGTGAACTATCTTGAGTGGCTTCGCGAGGCAGGATCGACCGGCTTTACTTCTTGAGCTGAGGATTGTTTATTAGCATTTTTGTGCTGCAAAATTAATCGGATGGAACCAGAGGAAGTGTACTCACCTCGGGTTCAGAAAGCTGAGGGTGGCAGCCATGAGCGGTGATAAAGCTACGGTATTAAGAACGGTGGCGACTGAGATTTTGGTCGAAGAGACCGAATTAGGATACTCTTCGATGTCGATAAGAACTACTGCGCCCCCAATTCTAACTGGTTCTTGTTAGCTATGATTCGACTTGGAAGGATTTGAATGGAATAGAGACCTACGGAGGCTGAATAATATGAGATGGAACCAGCCGCTCTGTCTCCGGAGTTGAAAAGTGGGCCATAGACTGAAGATTAAAGCCGGTACATAGAAGCATAACTGGGCGATAGCGACCTTCCCGTGACCATTGAGCATTTTGAAGAGTAGGTTAAGGTTCTCAGGCAGATGAAGATATATTTGTTCGAAAGAAAGGAGCACGAATGATGTAGAATTCAACCAGAAGGTTTTTGAAGAGTACAATGAAGGTGCTTGGAGATGGGAGCGAAGTAAGAGAACCCAGATTATAGGATAGATTGAGAATTTATAGCGAAGGATACGAAAGAGCTTCTTGATAACTCCGTATATGATCGACATGTTGTCGCGTTTGGAGGCAGTGTCGCGATCAATGTACAAGCTGAGGCATAGTAAGGATACGAGCGCAACTCAACCACATTGCTGTACCGCTGAAGCAGTAAGAAAAGATTACGCAGTCTTGAGGCTGTACCTTAGAATTTACGGTCGAAAGCCGTGAGATTGAGTTTATCTCCTTCATCCGGATAAGCTTCACGTTTGACGACTGTAGGGGTTAGTGGTGATCCAGTCATGGGATTGGGCAGGAAATACGAACCACCAACCGGTTACGGAAATAGACAGCGAGGTAAATAGTTAGCGCTGGCGTGGATCCTTCCACAACTTCACTTCTTGCGTTATCGCTGCCTACGTGCGCAATCAAATTGCCGCTCAAATATGGTGTATTACAACCGTCGACCACCACGAGCTGCCGCCCGATCAAGAGGAATGCCTACCGCACATGAACCGTTTCGAGACTCATGGCGGTGTCAAGCACTCGAACCAAAGGCTGTCATACTTGCCGAGAGCGACGGGTGAAGTGTGGTATGTGATGCCGTTATTGATTGAGTGGAAGAACCGTATGCTGATGCTTCCATGTAGATCTAGGCCGTCCTATCTGCCAGCGGTGTCAGAAAGGGTACTTTGTTTGTAAGGGATATGCGCGAAAATGGGAATTTCGGATCGAGGATGTAGGAACGCGCTCTACGCACAGAGCGAAGTCCAGTTCGAGAGACTCCTATCGCTCTCCTAACTCAGCAAACTCGCCAACCCCCTGTTCGGATGTGACTCTGGTTGATTCAAAAGCCAAAACCACCTCACGACCACCTTCTCTTTCACTGAGCGGTTTCAAGGTGGAAATTGTATTCTCTCACCTTGTGCATAAATTGGTGCTCGAATATATTGACGCAGGCCCCGATGCATATAACGTGAACGGCACCCATGTTCCCCGGGACGCCGGCTCCCTTTGGGTTTCACACATCCATCAGGTTCTCAGCCTCGGCCGTCGCTCGACATCCTATCTTTCCGCTCTTGCCGTGGCGGTGTGCTTCTTTGCCCGTTGCCACAAGGACGTAGAGATGCAAGAGCATGGCGCGCGGATCTACAGCCAGGCGCTGCATTGTCTATTGGTCGACATGAAAAGCCCTACGCCTATCGACTCATGCTCATCGGCATCAGCTCCCTTATGTTTAAGCCTCTATGAGATGGTGAGGGCTTCTAATCAGCATGGCTGGGTGCAACATTCGAATGGAATGGCTGCTCTCGTAAGTCGACCAGCAGATTCGTGAGCACGGATATGAATTGACAAGGCTTGCAGACTGAGAAGCTAGGTCCACATGCCTTTCAGGATCCAACCGCAAACGCAATGCTTCATGTAAGCAGAGGCTTCATCGTATGTGATTGGTATTTTTCTTTCTCTATATTTGCATCAAGCGTACGGTCGAGTCTCTGACATCACTGTTCCAACAGATAGTAAGCGCAATTCTTTGTCGAAAGCGTTGCTTTCTCGAAAAGCCCGAATGGAAAACTATCCCTTTCGCGTCTGGCTCTTTGCCTCCCCGTACGATCGGATCCTTTATGCAAGATATTCTTTCTGACATTCCTGGCTACATGGAGGACATGCTGACGCTCCAAACCCTCAAATTCGACGACCAAGGTGTCTCATTCGACCAACTCGCCAAATCCCTCCGCCTCAGAGCCACAGTCTCGATCGAGCAACTGTGCGCTCTGCGATGGCAATGGGAAGATCAGTATCCAGACGCATGTTACGAAGTTGTGGCTCGCCGCGGTTCAACATTGTGCGTCTACGATGACACTGGAGAACCAATATACCCAACACTTCTTTCCTTTCGATCTGTGGCGCGTGCGTTGGAGATAACTACATTCAACACCATGTTTTTGATTCTATACAGAGTACTGTCAATGACCGAGGCCGATGAACTCTCTGTTCGCACAGACCGAGAAGCTGTGCCTCCATATCCTGACACTGGCACGCGTTCTCCAGCTTACGGCCCCATTCGGCTTCGCCCGTACACCAATCCTCTCATCTTGCCAGACCAATGGAATTCTCACATGGATTTGGTGCACGAAATATGTCGAACTATAGATTATTGCCTGAATGGCAAACACGAGAGCCTTGGCGCTTGTTCGCTGATGTTTCCACTAGGCGTGGTGTATGCCAGATTACTCCACGATCAGAAAATAAGGCGGCTTATAGAGAGAACGTGCCGACATATTGCAGAATCAAGTGGATTTGAGATTGGAACTTATGTCCTGAATCAGGTGGACATGAAGAGCTCGCTGCTGGCATAAGTCTATTTCGGTTGGAGTACTTTGCTTGGCGCATGGAAATTTCGTTGGCTACTTGGATTATCGCATAAGGAGACTATTGGTTCATCGGATGACTTGATGAAGCTGGATGTGATGCAAAATGTAGTGATCTAACGCAACCATCATCTTGGGCTTAATTCAATATGGTGGTGTCTTTGTACTACAACCGTCGAACTATTAGATAGTTCAATCGTCTGAGATTACGTTGGATAGAAAAGGACTGTACAAGCTTGAAATCGGACGGTAGAGAAATAGGGAAGGGAAAATGTTCGAAATTGACCTTTATAAATTCGTAGGATAAAAGGAACCATTCGAAAGTGAAGTCGGACCTTTTTCAGAGTAGAGGGACGGAATCATTTCTGAACTCAAGTTCGCATTCCCAATGTTGTTGTACCAACCAGTATCAGTCAATCCCAAGTTTTGTGACGATATGCCCTCAATATGTGCATATGGTGAGACTGGAAACATATTTGCCTCGTTGGTAGCGCCACAAACTGACCCGCTGGAAGGTACAGCTATATGTTTAGGGAGGTGATTGAACCGACAACCTAATCTTTGGACAGGCACCTGAAATCCTTGAGCATGACGCAAGTATTCGGCCTGGTTGTACGATACATTGATAGAACCTATGTTGGAGGACTCTCCATCGACAAACCCACCATCTACAATGGAGAAGGAAGTACCGCAAGAAGATGTGATACTTTGAGACTGGAACGCGGATTGAGGTGTAACGTACTCTGCAGCCTTCAGATCTTTGTCGAACCTGCTGGTGCGAAAGAAGGAGTTGGAAGAACTCTCGAACAATGGTAAGGTCTGCTGAGGTGGAGTGCAAGTTACACTCGAACAACTGTCTGAGGCGCTGGAATCTTGGGTATTGCCCAATAAGGCGATTTGGTGAAAATGAAAATTTATGTTGTCGGTTTGCTGTTGGAGTGCTGCCGCTACGGGGCTCTGGGTACGACCATCATCCATTCTACCATGAATGTTAGCAAGAACAATAATCCTGTGATCTGGTGGACTTTTCTCACCCGACGCGTGAAGCAAACCGTCGTCCGATGCTGTATCGGCAACCATTAGGGTTTCTGGCCTGGCAGTATGAACACGGGAAGTTGCCATCGCAACGCACTTTGGCTCTCTTGCATCGATCATAAGCTTGGGAAACATAGCGGTCGCGTTTGCGGACTGAGCTGACTCTAGGCATGACAGACAGCAGCTGTAGCTTATGGGCGAGATGGAGCAATTGAAAATACGCAAAGATACTTGAAAGAAACATTGCTGTTCTATGTTTGAATGAAGCATTGATTCTTTTGTACCTACGCAAGAGCCTTGCTTACCAGTATGTCGGTGGGCTGGGGTACAGAGGCGTGTTGGAGAGTTAGGATGCTTTAGGCAGGAAACGGCGAAGAACTGTGGGAGATGCATCAAAAACCGCAATGGATTGGGATTACTGACCGTAAGCGCTACGACTTACTCCGTAGTCATTCTTGAGCCGCTTGTGAGGAGATTGGATGGGACTAAAATAATGCTAGTTAGAAGATTAATCGTAGCCCTCCGCTGACACGAGCCGTTCCCTTCCAGCCTTCCACCATCACTTCCATGATGGTGTAATTATTGAGGAAACCAATGTAGTCGTAGATGGCCAATTCGCGAAGGATATATAACCGTAGGAATACTTAGAGGAGATGTATGGGAATCGATATTCAATTTGCCTTTGAGAGTAAAAGAATTTGAGTTTGCCTTCTTACGATATCAAAGCAGAGATTGTTACATGGGACTCGGCACTCACAGCCTCCAAATCCACACTGTACGTGTTACTACTTGCTTTGTTTCTTTTCCTCTGATACTCTACCTAGTCAGCGGTATACAGTTCTCCGTGGTGTAATCACTTCCCCTTTTCCGGGTCAAATCCTACCCATTCACAGCTCTTTTCCCATAGTCTCCTTGCTATATCCTCATCAAATACATACTCGGAATAACCACCATCGACGAATTTGTTATCGGTGGTTAGAGCCTGTTCGGCAATATTCGCGAGGTATTTGCCTCCCCTTTCCTCCCAAACCTTTCCAATAGCTACCCATACCTGCGTAGCAGCTCCCTGCTCTGGACTTTTCATGCCTGTCCCGACCTCAGCAAATGCTTTCTCGGCTACCTCTGCGGGTAAGTGTCTGGTAAGTCCGGTGTGAATCACTCCAGGGTGCACGCTGAAACCGTGAATTCCTCGTTGACTGAAGCGCCGCTCAATCTCATTTGCCATCAGCACATTAGCCGCTTTCGACTGAGCATAGGCTAACCGAGGATTGTAACATCCTTCCATATTGATATTCTCAAAGTCAATCTTCGCCAGTCCATGGGCACCGGACGTCACATTTACGACCCGGGACGGATTCTGAAAAGCAGAGAACAACAGTCCAAAGAGTAGGAAGTGCGCTAGGTGATTGACACCAAAGTGCATCTCAAAGCCGTCCGCTGTTCGTGATTCGGGACAACCACCAACGCCTGCTCGTTTGTTAGCTTGTATTAGCTCATCATCGTTCTTACTTGCCGGCATTGTTCACTAGTACATCTATTTTCTGATGTTTCTTAAGAAAGTTCTCAGCTCCGGCACGAATCGATTCGAATGACGAGAGATCCATGCTTATAATCTCGAGTTTCCCAGAACCAGGGCTGGACGACAAAATCTGTGAACGAACAGCCTCTCCTTTGGATGCTTCGCGGACCTGCATGTAGATATCTGCTCCAGTGGCATGCAGAGCGCGTACCGTCTCGATGCCTAGTCCAGAAGATGCTCCAGTCACCAGCATCACCTTTCCTACCAGTTTGTTTTCTAACTTCTCGTCTGTGATAATCTGCATAGCCGTAGGCCGCTTATCGCCAGGACCTGCCAGGTCGATATGCTGGGCGGCGTACGGGTTGGTACTGTTGTTTGACTGCATATTTGACCACACAAACGAGCGTGATGGACAATTACTGCTCTTTAAGCTCAGATGATAAACCTATATATTGTTTTAAGTCCGCATAACCCCGTTCCGAATCATAATTGACTTCGAGAAGAGAACTCGTTCAAAAACAAATCAAGCGGACTTAAATCCCCGGCTTTAAGAATGTCCAGTGACTACGTAGGTTTGACTCTACATAATAGAACTAATTTAGTGATAAGAATAACTACTGTGAAGTGAGTTCGAGATGGTAATACGATCCATTGGTCACTTGATGCCCGCGTGAGTCCTTGTCTGCTCACTTCTTACCTCTAGTACAAAGTCGTATTCGTCTTATCACATCGAATTATCGACATGAAATCTCGCGTGTAGATGTCAATACCAATAGCATGGATGGCTGCTTTACTTTTAGCACACCGCATCCACTAAAAGGGGAGACACTTGGATCAAATGAGTGAGCATCCTAGTATGTTCAAAGATGTCGAAGGCACTGTGCGATGGTGAAGAGCAAGATACAAAGTCATAGACAAGTCTATGACAGTGAAATTCTCCCTATAGGATGTAGCTATCCTCTCAGGACTTTGGCGATGGTATCTGCATCTCTTAAAAGCTCTTCTTCACGCATATTCCGTCCCACAACCTGCACGCAGCATGGTGCTCCTTCCACATTATCTGTAACATCTACTGAGACGTAGGGTTAACAGGGTTAGGAATAACGCTAGTCGAGAGCTTTCTTTTACTTATATGGTGGCTAATATTTCACATCTCGCAGGTACTTCGCATCGTCAACTTTGTTAGCTTGCCTGTACGGGATAATGCTGGCTGGATACTGCTGCATCGTTAGCCTTGTATCAATTTGCCCAGAGACTGTGGAATGTGTTACATACATCAAGAAGATTGATGAGAACAGTATATGGTACCCATCCTATCAAGTCGTGACGAACGGCTGTACCTTGGTATCCAGGCATGATAATGGCGTCAATTCCAGTTTCGGTGATCAGCGCTCGAAATTTGTCTTTGAAGGCATCTCTCTGCACATTCAGGTCGTAAAGTCCTTCCAAAGTGAGAGGAGCATACTCATACGGCATGTGTTCGTGCGGTAACTTTGTTGAATCGAGCGCAGGAATCTGTGGTTCTCCACTGGCTTCGATATGCTTGAATGCTGTACGTGCTGGATCCATGGCAAACATTCGAAATGCGACTAAGGTGGCTTCTTTGATTGAAGGAGTCTCCAATTTGATCACCTCGTGTCCTGCGGCTTTCAACGCATCCACCGCACGAGTCAAGGTATTTTGAACCGGAGGATGAACAGGAAAATGTGGGTCTTCTAGGATAAAACCAAGCTTCAATCTGTCTTTTGGTTGGACCACTCGCCAACTGGAGGAGATAGCCGACGAATCGTACTTCCATGGATCCGATGTAACGACGAGGTCAGTGAACAGCTTCAGATCTCGAACGCAAGTAGCTAGAGGTCCGGCACAAGATCTGATACCTGCGAGACCTTTTCGACCTGAGCTAGTTTGTCCACTATATGGGATGCGATCTGCTGATGGTCGAAGAGAAAAAATCCCGTTACAGAAGGCTGGTATTCTGACCGAACCTGCTATGTCAGTACCTACTCCTAGAATCGATCCACGCATTGCAATCAAGGCTCCTTCTCCTCCCGAAGAGCCTCCGGCAGAGAGACTCAATCGATTCGGGTTCAAGGTACGACCAAACACATTATTGTGTGAGTCGCCTGCCTGAAGTCTTGATTCAGTTCTGTGCCATGGTCTAGTTCAATCGTAATTAAGCTCACCATCATGGTCTGTGGAATATTAGTTTTGACATAGAGAACAGCTCCAAGATCTAGAAGGATCTGGACAAGTGGTGAGTTCGATTTGACAGGCCCATTGTTGATGAACGACGTAAACCCAATGGTACTTGGGATGCTTTCTACATTGAAGCAGTCCTACGATTTTCCGTTATTCCACACTCGGTATTCTCAAGATGCTTATTCCTACCTTCAGACTAATTGGTAGCCCATGTAAAGGACCAGAAGGTTTCCCAGTAGATTTGAATACCTCATCGAGTTCTTTTGCCTTAGCCAACGCTCGGTCGAAGAACGTCTCCGTGAGGCAATTCGTCTACACTTCTTATGAGATGGTTAACTTGCTGTCATGATTCGGAGGAACATACAACTTGTTGAGCGATTGCAGCACGAATGCAGAATGCCTCTGTAACTTCAACAGCGGTAAATTGGCCAGAGTGAAGTCTTTCCAATAAATCGGTGGCATCGTAGTTTTCGGTGATGTCTAGTTGCTTGGCTGTCAAGAGACCACATTCTCTCGGCACATGTAGAACACTTTTCGACGTGGTTTCAGATATATTTGCCGTATATTCAGTCGAAAGTCGCCATGCTTTAGGGATCTTATCGGCGGCGTCAGCCCGCTTTTTCCGAACGATATCTTGCCAATCCTCCAAGGTCATTATTTCTCCATTTAAAGTTCGCTCTGCGATTTAGGATTTCCTTGAAGTTGTCTAAATGGCCTTCTCAATGAAGCTGAGTATTGCGGTTTCGGCAGCGTGATCCGCGGTTTTTAACGTCGCTGAACGCGACCTCGATCGCTTCACTTTTCTTATACCCGGACTCCCAACATTCTGCCGAACTATTTCTCTCCCTGTGACCACACTACAGCCTTCTCCGCGTCCGACAAGGTATGGCTTACTAGAGCTAGACTGTACAATCCGACCTGCGTCCCTCTTTTACGGAACCCGACCTACACCAGATGTATTTTGACTTGATGCATTCGATTGGTACAACACTCCTTACCGCGGAGCTCAACTTGAGTGAATAATTCATCTAGATATTATAGTAGAGGCGTGAAAATATCTTTACTAACTCTTAATAGAAGCTCATAAACAGAGAACAGCGTTCAACAAAGGGATATTATGTGCGCTGGAAGGTTCAACTTTACTACATGCTGATGATAAGTCATCGGCCGAGAGCGTGAGAAGAGAGCAATTATTGTCGAAACAGCACTGAGTATCACTAAGAAGTATTCACAAATGTGGCCGTAAGAGGAGATTCCCCTGGATTACAGTACGGACCACCTGTCACAACTAGATCGGAACACTGTCCAGTAACAATATCCTGCCCTCGACGCTGCCATCACGGAGAGGTACTAAAATGCTAAGACATTGATCTCAAATTAAAGGAATCTCAGCTAATGCAACGGTACTTTCGTTAGAGGGAGATTCGAGCTCCGATAGGACGCCCACCTGGACGGAAAGATATCTCTGGCAGGTGATGTATTCGGTCAATATCTTTCTCATCAAAGCTCCACTTAATGTTATCCGGGAACTTCGCCATTGACCCTCCAAACTCAGCAATTTGGTCGCTACTGTCCATGAAGGTCTGGGTGAGAGAACTGTGTTTGAGGTTCATCGCGTGCCCGATCTCGTGAACAGCAGACCGGAAAATGAGCCCGGGCACACTCCCCCATTTCTGCCCGGCGACAGTTCCCCATCCCGTTTTTGGAATGACCCAATCAGTAGCCACAGCAGCGCCCTCTCTGGCTTTCTTGGTGTCGGAAGCGCCACCGAAATCGAACATGACACCTCGTTCCATTGCTTTGCCATTGATCTTCTTCACCACAAGAAGATAAAATCTAGCCTCGAACTCGAGATCAACCTTGCCTCGCGACTTCAGCATTGCTGCATACAATTCGGCTGGGGTCCAAGTGCCATTTGCTGGTTCGGAAATAGCTGGTGTGTCCACAATGACAGTCAAATCGACTCCCGCCGTCGCAAAGACCGAACGCCATGAATGAATAGAGCCATTGTCCAGAGGAGGCTTTACACCAGCAACCGTAGCAATCTCAAGTGAAACCTTGCGATAGTATTTCGAAATCCATCCGATTTGGATTGTAGCGACGACTTGACCGGAAGCTTTGACGTCGCCTTTGTAAAAATCGCTCGACGATGGAAAGTCTTCGGGTGCTTTGGCCCGGTTTAGTATTGTCGAGTGCGGTGCGTCCTTGCTCCAGGTCCCTTCACCTCCTTTATCCCCTGTGGGACGGCTATATTTTCGGAGGTTGAATCCCATCTCGACAGAACCTGCATCAGTGCTTCCGCTTTTGAGCGAGATGGTCTGTAGAAAATAGCTATATTGCGAGAGTGGCATAACCGGTATCCCATCTTGCGGTTTTGGGATGAATGGCGAATCAGTAGCCTTTTTACGTTGGAACAAGTCTCCACTCGCGTAGTTGATTCCACTGGCGTTGCCGTAATCAACGCGGAGGATGCCGTCGAAGGTGGTAGCGGAGTTGTCATTGACCTTATATTCGACTAGCCAGCTTCCGGACCGGAGGCAAGAAGGAAGAGGTTTCTTCGCTCCTGACCTCCCGATGACATTATCGAAATTATCAGCTTCATCGTCAGGGTCGATATTCGGCATGTCGTCTTTTGCATCGGTTGGTAGGTTTATGAGACCATCAGCAACCCTAGCAGACATATTTAAAGTGCTGAGCAAGAAGATGAGCCTCGAAAAATTTGGAGGATAGTTGACGTAAAAGTGTATAGAATGCACAGAGGAAATGCTTTTGGACTACTAGAAAGCAAAGGAAGCTGCTCGTAAAAACCTGACTTTATATCCCTCTCCATGATGTTTGCCCTGAAACGAAGGCTTGGGCCGAGACTTCGTTGTCCAAGATTTCCAGCCAGCCACACGCGGTAGACGGGAAGTGCTCTTGCAGCTACCTCTATTCCTTAAATTGTCCTTGAAAATTAGCGGATTGCTTTGCACCTACAGCTGTAGAAGCTGAAATACGGCAAGTAAACTGCATTTGCGATTCGCAGCTTTCACAACGAGCGACTAAGTAAAGGCAGATTTAGCATGGGTACCATGCCGCTCAGCTGGAATCGTGACCTGGAGATCTCCAGAACCTGCATAAGAGCTGAGTGTGGACGTGGGATCTAGGCTATGAAAGTGCAGGGTTCGTCAGGTTGGGCTAGAAAGATGAAGAGCGAGGGCCGAAAGTATCTAGTTGTTCTTGGTGGCACTCACAACGGTGCTGTCATTTCCTTATTGGCCATTTTCCCGTGACCGGCAATCATGATAGCGCTGGGGAGCGTTGGAAGGGAGCGGGATACCAAGAGAACGATAATGAACAAGCTTTCTCCGAGTTGAAATCGAGCTGAAAACAAGCTCTGGTCCAGGTCTTAGCTTTCTATGACGTAGAACATGCTTGATTGAGTATACTTAGTCGAGTTTGAATAGTCATCGCTTGGGGATGAAGACTGGTGTAACGGAGCGCCCTGTATTGGAATAGGTGGGAGGCACTTTGACTGTTGAGTAATTTAAAGGCTGTGCACTCGTTGATATTTCTATATTGTGTCTATAAATGTGTTCTACGGCGAAGTCTTTGATGTTTCAAACGCTTGTCTCGAAATTGCAAATCCGGGTTGCCACAATGTTCGATCCGCACCACATGTCCTACCATGCAATACGTTAAATCTCTCCAAGATAACGTCGCTACTCTTGAGTAGTTAATTGCTGGTTTAAACTGGAAATAAGCTAAACTACGGTTTCCAATGCTCCCGTATAGTACTTCAAAACCATCACTGGTGGCGTGAGTGGAGCATGACGCAAATAATCCAGTCAGATCGGCACCTGCATAGAGTAGCAACTCTGAAGTATTAACAAAACCACAAGGTAACTGATTCATCTCTACAGCCGCATTACAATCCACTTTTCTTCGTCTCTCATGAAAAAATCTCAACTCTACAATGGCCATCGAGAGCGGTGTCTGGATATTCTGTAGCGTTGTAATACTTGGACTTGCAGTAGCAGTTCCTGTCCACAGACCCGACACTTTTCAAGTTCGAAGTTCTCAACCTTCAATTGCAAAGGAAGTTGGAGTACAGAATCAGTGCATCATTGATGGCAACTCCGACCTTTACGGTTTGGGTATCCGACTTGGCGTCTATCTTCAATGGATCACGTCCTTGATCGCAAATCATCACTCACACGAATCGATAAGAAGCAGCCTGGAGACAAATACACTGTTTCTCGGCGCAATATTCATTGCTACTATTGTAGCTACTGCACAGGATACCCTCAAATCAGCCGAGATACTCGTTTTCCTACATCTCTGCTATGGTACCATATTCTCCGTCCTAAGTATATGGGGCTACCGAATACGCTCGCAGGCCGAGGGCACAATTCGATTCTCGGTCGCTGGGTCGGCTTTTCGCCTTATATTAATCTCGGCAATCTCTATCTACTCCGTCTGGTGTTGGTTCACGGGAATTCAGAAAGCGGCCATTGATGGATGTTCGACGTACACATTCATATTCTGTAGAGTAACTGTCAGTTCACGAGTTAAGGCTTTCTTCCGGATGCAGTCGGTTGCTCTGGTAGCACTCTTCGTAGGCCTTTCTATTTTCGAATTAATGATCCTCATGTGGCACCTTGTGGTTGCCGTACTGAAAAGCAGGATTAAAGCAGAAACCCTTACATATTTCTCACCACGCCAAAAAGATGCGTCAAAGAAAGCTGGCATCTCGTACAAGCTTCGTTTATGGCTATATTCAGGGGCCACAAGTTTCTGGGCTATTATCAACGCTGACATATCAGGCTTTGACCGTCCTCCATTAGCGATCGCCCTCCTTTTGCTTGTAGATGCGTCTTTACTGGCTTTGCGAAGTGGTTTTCAATATATCTGCCTGCTACTCTTCAAGCGTTGTCTTCCTATGGGATTTCCACCTTTGGTTCCGGTCATTGGCAGCAATAGCGTCTCTGCGCTAAAAATGAGAGTCGGCATAGCATTCAGGTATGCCATCCCTTTCCGTCCCGACGCGGGCGATAACACTTCTTAGATCTCGAAAGAGTACTTACTATTTTTATGCCCTCAACGCACTGTGTTTGGCCTGGGCAGTAGTGTCGATTGAGGTCATTCTGATCTGGAACCACATTCAGGGGGTCTATACTATTCGAACAACCGGTCAACTCATTCCTTTTGTCATTGGCGTTACGAGTCTACTCTCTTTAATGCAGAAGATGTCGGTCGGAAGAGCTTCGCTGGCCCGCACAGAGATCCTCATGGTAAGTGGTTGCTTAATATCATGTAGATGGTATGCACTGCTAAATGCACTCTTGAGGCTTTAATTGACCACACTCCGAAATGGGCGCGAAAGGAATTTGACCCGCCAAACCTACGGAGTTCGATTGAGTGCGAGCACCAGGGCGAAAGCCTCGTTTACACCTTGGGTAACGGACGCAAAGCTGGTTTCTTGTTGCAAAAGCCTCGCCGAAGGCATTCCTTTTCGTCGGTCTCCCGTGTACAACAAATTAACCATATGACATCGTCATCACGTTGGTCTGGCCCTAATGACGAAGAATTGTTAAAGGAATGGGGTCTCAGTAAACGAAAGCAGATAAGAGGATTGAGCACGAGCAACAATTGTACTCCACTAGAGGATGTTGATCAGCTTACGTTTACCCACGAAAGTCCTCCATCCGATCAAAATCGATCCGTTCATGAACAAGACGTAGACGACGTCACTACCGATAATTATGAACCTCCCAATACTACCCTTTTGCGAGCAGACACTTTAAAGGACACATGCAAAGGGAGCGGATTCCGTGCTCTAGGCGCTGTAGTCGCTATATACCTTTTCTTCTGGCGCGCTGCTACTCAACCCCTTGCATGCTTGGATCGTATTTCCCTCATTTCCGACCGAACTACCTTCGCTAGGAACGAATTTCGCAGACAGCAAACAGAGCATTTTCACGAAATCAGAGGCCGATTTATGACAGATTACTTTAAGAATGTTGATCTGCAATCTGGCAAGAGCACTACAGAAGTGAACAGACTTGGCTGTTGGTATACGTCGTCCATGATCCCGTGATAAAAATTGTTGACATTTCGCAGCTCCATCAAAAGTTATGGCAACGGATGCGTTAAGCCCTGTTCTGTGGCAATCCTTGCGGCAAAACATCCAAGGCCTTGACCCAAACCGTACGTTGCACATCAGTTTGGCGGGAAGTACGTCTGTTAAATGAACTTATAGAGATCTATCAAAAGTCGCTGCTCCGATATTTTGGGGATTTAAGATTTCCTGCGGAATTTTTTGATGAATCCAGCTCTATGGGCTCCAAGAATAACACCGCCGTAGGGAGTGAGTTGATTGAAGCAGACTGGAATAACAGCAACAGGAGACGAATACTTCTGAATGCCATAATCAATCTCAGACGCGCTTGGCAAAGCCACTCAGCCTACGCCATAGCAATGACCCTACTTTGCGGCCTGCGTGATCTTTTCAACACCCTGGAGCCTTCGATATTTCAGCGATCGAGAGACCTGTGCGAACCAGCAATCTGGGCGCTCGAAGATGTTAGGAGAATTAGGAAGTGGAAGCGGAGAGGCGACATCACTACGGAGATGCAGCATATTCTTCTACAGGATTGGCTGGAAGAAGGAGCATTGAAGAAGTTTTGGGAGGCTATGTTTGAAGAAGGGCAGGGATTTGTTGCGGGTTATCTGGCGGTGTTATTCGAGGGCGAAATGGAGATGAAAGCTCATAGGAGGTATTCGATCTGACACATATCTGTGGCAAGGTGCTGCTCTTTCTCCACCAGATTATTTACTGTATTATTATACGACGTTACAATCATAGGTAACGTTCGGCCATTGTGATTTTATACACGATGGGCATCTTGCGGTTAGTGATCTAACCTGTTTTGGGGATGTGAACATACCCCTTGTGCAGGAATGAAGGACGTCAAGCTCAGCAGAATTTGAAGACGCACTGCATTTAGCGGGCTTCTTCCAGATCTGCTCGCACGAACTCTCGCTAGTTAATGATGGAGGAACACATGGGGAGCATGGAAGCTGAAGAGGCCGGGTGTAGCAGCTCGTCGGCCTTGCAGAACGCGGTGACAACAAAACGGCTGCGCCACATTCACACTTCAGAATTTCTGACGTGCAGCTTTCATGAATCTTAAGCCTGTCCGCTGACACCAAAACAGTCCGCTTACCTGCCATCCCAACGCTATCTTCCAGCTAGATATACCTGTGTGGGTCGCACATGGCTGTCAACCAAGAGTTTATCGACTTATGGGAATCGGCCATAGACAAGTACATCGAGTCTACTAACCGAACTCCATATGAACAAACTGTACTTAAGCAGCTGAAAAGCCCCGAGGACCTTGAAAAACGGCTCGAAAAAGACCAAAACAAGTTTAGTAGCTTCCGAGCAAAACATAGCAAGCTTACCAGCAGGCTCAAAACAGCCGTCAAACCTTTGGTGGCGCTTTCAAACGTTGCGTCAAGCGCCCTTTCACTCACACATTTTGCACCTGCTTCTACCATATTCGGTGCAATTCTCTTTGTTGTAAAGGCTGCAGATGGAGTATCAGAGGCATACGACTGGGTTGATCAGCTCTTTGACAAGCTCCGTGATTTCACTGTGCGCTTAGATGAGTACTGTACAGCAGGTTTAAGCCCTCATCTAAGAGCGAAGACGGTCCAGATCTTAGGATGTCTACTCGAAATTCTTGCTCGCTCTGAGAACGCAATCAGGATTGGCCGATGGAAAAAGTATTCAGCTGTGCTCTTCTTAGGAAAAGATGAGAAGATCAAGAGCTCATTTGATGAGCTTGCCAAGCTTTTCGATGATGAACAAAGACTGGTTATCGCAATCACGTTCGCAATGAATAGGAGCATGGACAAACGGATTGAAGAAATAAGCAGCATGGGTAAAGAGACGCTTGAGGCCGTACAATCAGGCCAGCAAGAAGAACTTCGCGCGAAAATTCTAGCTTGGATATCGTCAACAAATTTTCCATCTGAGCAGTCCGACATCATTGCCCGCAGGGAAACTGGCACAGGACTATGGTTCCTCAACGACCCAAAGTTTGAGGATTGGATTCGAGGAACAAAGAAAACACTTTACTGTTGGGGCATGCCAGGCGCTGGAAAGACCATGATGGCAGCCATAGCTATTGATCACGTCTACACAACGATGCAAAGTAACAACATTGGAGTTGCGTGTTTGTTCTTCAGATACAAGGGGCAATCTAATCAGACTGTTGAAAGCATGCTCAAGGCGCTTTTGAAGCAGCTGGTGCAGGGACGGCCAAATATCACCGCCACAGTAAGACAAATGTACGACAACCACCAAAAGCGAGGAACTCAGCCATCGCTGAGTGACGTATTCCAGGTCTTGCAGTCTGTTTGTTCGGATTATAGCAAAGTGTACATGATGGTAGACGCATTGGACGAATGCATTAGCACCAATGGTACACGGAATAAATTTATCAACACACTACGCAAGTTGCAGGACGACAACAAAGGAGATGTGCGGCTTCTGTTCACCTCTCGCGATATTTCCGACATAACACGGAGATTTCACTCAGACCCTATACTAGAGGTGCGAGCCAGCGAAGAGGATGTGAGGCGCTTTGTGGCAGGTCAGATGCCTGATCTGCCGACCTGCATCCAACACGATGAGGAACTCAAGGAAGCTGTCCAAAAAGGAATCGTTGAAGCCGTTGATGGCATGTCAGTACTCTCCCTAATCTTACATGCATGGCACAATCTTAATAGAATAAGCAGGTTCATTCTGGCGCGGCTGCATATTGACTCACTTCGTGATAAAAGAAATAGATATGGAGTACTGTCTACTCTAGGGAAGCTACCTAAAGGGTCTACGGCGCTCGATGAGGCGTATAGCGAGGCGCTCACACGGATAGATGGGCAACTAGCCGAAGACCGTTTACTTGCCAGGCGCGCTCTCTCTTGGATAAGTTACGCACAGCGAGAACTCACGAAAACGGAGCTGTGCCTCGCCCTAGCAATTGACCCAGGTGACCGAGCCTTAAACCATGATAAAATTTATAATGCGGACGACATTATCTCCGTCTGCGCTGGGCTTGTCACGATGGACGAGGAGAACAGCATTATTCGACTTGTGCATTACACGACACAGGAGTACTTTGAACGGGTGCGATATGAATGGAACCCTGGAGCTGTGGAAGAGATAGCGACAGCCTGTCTGACATACCTATCCTTTGATACATTCCAAAGCGGCAGCTGTGCTAGCGATGCAGCGTTCGAACAGAGGCTCATCAACAATGGACTCTTTGACTACTCGGCGCACTATTGGGGTGAGCATGTGCGTCCAGTACAGAGTAAGACCTCTGATCTAGCCCTTGGCTTCTTCCGCGACCAGGCTTTGGTTGACTGCACCATTCAAGGAGCCTCGGCGAGTGCCTTTAGATACGAGAATTACAGTCAGCGTTTTCCAAGCCAAACCAGTGGGCTACATCTAACGGCGAGATATGGCCTACTTCATCTGGCAGAGGAGCTCTTGAAAGGAATACATGGAGATTGCAAGATTGAAGCAGATCCGCAGGATAGCTATGGTCGGACGCCATTGATTTATGCGGCAGAGCGAGGCCACGACAAGATCGTCGAGCTACTGCTTGCCGAAGGCGCTGGCAATAACGCGCCAGGTGATAGATCCTTCCGCGACGCGCTCTATGCAGCGTCGGGTGAAGGCCACGATAAGATCGTCGAGCTGCTGCTTGCCAAAGGAGCCGATGTCAACGCACAAGGAGGAGTTTACGGCAACGCGCTGCAGGCGGCGGCATATGGAGGCCACGATAAGACCGTCGAGCTGCTGCTTGCCAAAGGAGCCGATGTCAACGCACAAGGAGGATATTACGGCAACGCGCTGCAGGTGGCGGCATATGGAGGCCGCGATAAGACCGTCGAGCTGCTGCTTGCCAAAGGAGCCGACGTCAGCGCACAAGGAGAATATTACGGCAACGCGCTGCAGGCGGCGGCATATAGAGGCCACGATAAGATCGTCGAGCTGCTGATTGCCAAAGGAGCCGATGTCAACGCACAAGGAGGATATTACGGCAACGCGCTGCAGGCGGCGGCATATAGAGGCCACGATAAGATCGTAGAGCTGCTGCTTG
>Ga0335072_10000722_pt1 | contig 59631 bp, 51 predicted proteins | sample Lox_Sample_21_FD_206725 | JGI IMG/M metagenome (GOLD analysis project Ga0335072, IMG submission 206725) | Soil microbial communities from Loxahatchee National Wildlife Refuge, Florida, United States - Lox_Sample_2.1 | ecosystem: Environmental > Terrestrial > Soil > Wetlands | place: USA...
CCGAGAACGCCTTTAACCATCCCGTCTTCGGTACTCCGAATACCACCGTGGGCGATCCGCAATTTGGCACCATCAACTATTTAGCTGTTGGACCGCGACAGTGCCAGTTGTCGTTGAAGTTCAGCTTCTAAGGTCTCAGTACAGTAAGGTCGAGGAAGAAGCGAGGCTGCCGCGTGGATCAGACGATGGCAGCCTCGTCTTCTTTTTGGGTAGCGTAGGGAGGGGCTGTTTTTCGCAACGAGTTGTGTATTCGGACTGACCGCGCCGGCGTAGCAAAGCCGCGTCGATGAGGGCCACCCCGGTGGCAACACGCCGTCTTTTACGAAATTTATCCGCGCAGTTTTGTGGACATCGCGCAAGTTGGCGCTCGAGAGCCTTACTCTGTCTACATCGGCCAAACTACAGAATAAGGCGAGCTGCCAACGAACTTCACCGGTTTCGCCGGCTGTATCGAGGGCGTAAACTGGTGCCGGGAGAAGTCGCCATGCCTACCCGATACGCCCTGAAAATTAACGGGCAAATCTTCTCAGTCGACGCGGAACCCGACGCCACCCTGCTCTCCATCCTTCGGGAACAACTCGATCTCACCGGCACAAAGTACGGCTGCGGCGAAGGACAGTGCGGGGCCTGCACCGTGCTGGTCGATGGACGCGCGCAACGTTCTTGTCTAACCCCCGTCTCTGCGGTCACCGGAAAATCCATTGTTACCGTCGAAGGCCTTGCCAAAGGTGATCGTTTGCACCCGGTGCAGCAGGCTTTCCTGGACGAAGGCGCGATGCAGTGCGCCTACTGCACCTCGGGCATGATTATGTCTGCGGTTTCGCTTCTGAGTAATCGCGAAAATCCTTCCGACGCGGACATCGTGCAATTCATGCAGGGGAATATTTGCCGCTGTGGCACCTATCCACGCATAGTGGCGGCCATACGAAAAGCCAGCTCCGCCGGAAAGGAGCTGGTCCGATGACCCGCAAATCTGAATTGGCCATCGGTTTGGAACCGGAACGCTACGAGCTGCATTCTCCTGTGTCCGTGATATTCGAAAGCGATCGCCGCGACTTTTTCAAGTTTCTAGGCGCGGGCATTTTCGTCACGTGCGCTGCCAGCAAAACCGCGGCGCTTCAAGAGTCCGGCAAGAATCACCGGAGGAGCGAAGACCATCTGCCTCGGGAAATCGATGCCTGGTTGCATATTGGGGAAAATGGCGAAATCACCGTGTTCACCGGAAAGGTCGAAGTGGGCCAAAATATCCGCACTTCGCTGTCGCAGGCGGTCGCCGAAGAATTGTGTGTGCCCATCGCATCGGTGCACCTGGTGATGGGCGATACGGAACTGGTTCCGTTCGACATGGGCACGTTTGGCAGCCGCACCACTCCGGTGATGAATCTGCAATTGCGCCGTGTTTCTGCCGCGGCCCGCGATGTTCTGCTCGGTCTCGCGGCCAAACAGTGGAACAGGGACGCCGCGCAACTTACCGCTGCCGGCGGAAAAGTCTGTGATCCCAGTTCCAATCGATCCGCAACGTATGCCGAACTGGTGAAAGGTCAACAGCTTACACAGTTGCTTCCGCCGGAGGATCCGCTGATTCCCGCCGCGCAGTGGAAGGTCGCCGGTCAGCCGGTCCCTAAGGTCGACGGGCGCGATTTCGTCACCGGCAAGCATCGCTACCCATCCGATTACAAACTGCCAGACATGCTCTACGGCAAGGTGGTGCGTCCGCCTTCCTTCGGCGCCACTCTGATTTCTTTTGACGCGCACGCGGCGGAGCAAATGCCCGGTGTCACGGTTGTGCGCGATGGCGACTTTCTCGCCGTGGCGGCCCCGAGCAGTGCGCTGGCGCAAAAGGCCGCTTCCGCGATCCACGTGGAGTGGAAGTCTGTGCCGCAGCCCTCCAGCCACGAACTCTTCGATTATCTGAAGAACAATCAGATAGCGGGCGAACGGGATTCCGCTTACGAAACTGGAAATGTCGACAAAATCTTTGCCTCGTCCGATCGTCGCCTCAATTCCACCTTCGACATCGCCTACATCGCGCACGCCCCCTTGGAACCGCGCGCCGCTTTGGCTCAGTGGAAGGGCGACCAGCTCACCGTTTGGACCGGCACACAGCGGCCGTTTGGCGTTCGCAGCGAATTGGCCACGGCGTTTCATCTTCCCGAGGAACAAGTGCGCGTGCTGATGCCGGATATGGGTTCTGGCTACGGCGGAAAGCACACCGGTGAAGCTGCCCTCGAAGCGGCGCGGCTGGCTCGCGCCGCAAAACGCCCCGTAAAACTCGTGTGGACCCGCGAGGAGGAATTCACCTGGGCCTATTTCCGGCCTGCAGGCCGAATCGAAGTAAGCAGCGCTGTGGGCGCCGACGGAAAAATCACTGCGTGGGAATTTCACAATTACAATTCGGGCGGGGCTGGCATTCGCACCTACTATGAAGTGCCCAACCAGCGCATTCAATTCCATCCCGTGAATTCACCCCTGCGCCAAGGTTCCTATCGCGCGCTCGCGGCCACTGCGAATCATTTCGCTCGCGAAGTACACATGGACGAAATGGCCTCTTCACTCAAGATGGATTCTCTGGAATTTCGCCTGAAGAATCTGAAAGAAGAGCGCCTGCGCGCTGTATTCGAACAAGGCGCCAAGCAATTCGGCTGGGACAAACCGCGCCAAGCCAATCATGGATTCGGCATGGGTGGTGGCTATGAAAAACTTGGGTACATCGCCACGTTTGCTGAGGTTTCTCTGAACCCGGCAACCAAGGCGATTAAGGTCGAGCGTGTGCTGACCGCCTTCGATTGTGGCGCAGTCGTCAATCCCGATGGTGTGCGCAATCAGTTGATTGGGGCGAACATCATGGGCATCGGCGGCGCCATTTTCGAAGCGATTGAATTCGACAACGGCCGCATCCTCAACAATCGTTTCTCGAAGTATCGCGTGCCCCGCTTCCGCGATGTCCCTCGGATGGATGCGCTTTTGATCGACCGCAAGGATCAGCCATCTGTGGGAGCGGGCGAGGCTCCCATCCTCGGCATAGCACCGGCGATTGCCAATGCCATTTACGCGCTGACGGGCATTCCGCTGCACACCCTGCCCATGGCGCCGGCGCTTTCCGCGCGCGGTTACCAGTTCTCCTGACCCACAAAATAAAAAGGGGCGGCGACCACTTCGTCGCCGCCCAAATGACTGTCTGAACCGACCGCTGCCTTTACTTCTTTCGATGTGGCGTTTTCAGGTCCAAAGTGTGTAGCAATGTCCTTGCGCTTGGCGGTGGTTTCACCGCCCCTTTTAACACGATAGCGTCGGCATTGATTTCTTTGCCATACAGCTTCTTGTTGGCGTCGTTGTCCGGACGCAGCGTGGAGCCGTCCAACGAAACACCCGCAAATGCACCGCGTGCCCGCGAGTAGCTCAAGATTTCCGCGCGCATGGTGGCGTCCGTCTCTGCCGAAGCCGTGCGGCCCACGGGCCCTGCGGCCGCCGAGGCGTCCGCTCCCAGCTTCACTTTGCTGGTCAGGATGCCCTTGGCACTGCGGTCGCTCATCAGCAGCAAAACGAAATCTGTCGCTTCGCCACCGATCTGCAACCCAAAGCTGCCACCTTCCAAGGCCATCATGGTTGGAGCTCCCCACGGGCCTTCAAAATTGGCGCCACTCCGGCAAGTCATCACCCCACGGCCGTAACTCGCTCCCACAATGAACGCCGCTTTTAGAACCGAGGGCAGTACTACGACACAATAGGCCTTGTTCAGAACGTCCGAAGGAATGTCATCCGGCACGTTCAAAATCTCCGTCATGACCTTTCCCGAGTTCTCCACGCGATCTACTTCTTTGACGTCGTCTGCAAATACACTGGTGCTCGTCAGGGCCAATAATGCCGCCGCGAACACCGAAATCCATTTTTTTTTCATAACGTAAGGCTCCTTGAGGCTTGTTTGCCGGGGCCAATCCACAGGCCGTTGCGGCGGGCGGGAAATTCGGGGGGATTATAGGTCATACCTGCCTGCAAGCCTAGAAGAAAAACTCTTAGCTCATTCGGGGAAATCCTTTAGATACATAGGCAAGCAGCAGACAGAAGCAGGCAAGGCGGACTGAAATTGTCGGGTTTGGTGATGAATTTTTCATCATCGAGCGCATATTTTGTTGACATTTTACGCTGCTACTGCAAACATTAAGACATCCTTTCGATTCTTCCCGCGATCACTGAGCGCGGGGTAATTTCTCCTTCCTTATAGTTCATTAACCCACGCCGGTTTTGCGCATTCGGGGTCCGCCCAACTCCGCACGTGTTCATTCGTCTGCGCGCTGGCTCGACGCAACGAAGGAGTCGCATGAGGAAATCCAGCCTGTTTTCTGTCGCGCCATCACTGCTCTTCGCTCCTTCGAAGGGCGGTGTGATATTTGGCTGCACCCTTTGCGACGGATTATCCCTGCCTGGTCATTTCTGCCAGTTTGCAAAACACTGGACAGAACATACCAGTTGGGACTATTACGGTTACCACGAAGATTCGGACAGTTCCTGTCAGGACCTCTACGCACCCAGCAATTTCCAGGCGAACCTGATGGCGCTGTCCGTTCGTTGTGCTTTTTAGCAAGACCGGGGGGAAGCGAGTTGGGTCCTCGCCGAAAACTCATAGAGGAGAAGAACATGAATCAAACAACCAAGAACCTGGGAGCGGTCGCACTCACCGGCGCGTTGCTGGCGGGCATTTGCCTGTTCAGCACACCGGCGAAAGCAGATGTGGCCGCCGCGGAAGCAACCTTCAAGGCCAAGTGCGCCATGTGCCACGGTGCGGACGGCAAGGGGAAGTCCATGCCAAACACGGATCTGACCGCGGCCGACGTGCAGAAGAAGAGCGACGCGGATCTGAGCGGCATCATCACCAATGGCAAGCCGCCGAAGATGCCGGCGTACAAGTCCATGACTCCTGATCAGGTGAAGGACATGGTCGCGTACATTCGTTCGCTCAAGAAGTAACCGGAGTGGGTTCTGGCACGAAGCGCGGACGCTCCTCACGCGCTTCGTGCAAGTAAAACAAACAAGGAGGAAGTGATGAAGAAGGTTTTGTCAGGGATAGCAATTTTAGCAGCGTTGTCGTTCGCCGGCTCCGTGGTTTGCGCTCAGGATGCGGCCAACGGTGAAAAGCTCTTTAAAGCGAAGTGCGCGGCCTGCCATGGTGCGAACGCCGAAGGCAAAGACGCCATGAAGGCGCCCGCCATCAAAGGCAAGACAGCCGATGAAATCCAGAAGCAGATCACGACTTCGCCGAAGCATGCAGGCGTGAAGAACCTCACAGCGGATCAGGTGAAAGACGTCGCTGCCTATCTCGCCACGCTCAAGTAGCCGTTTAAGTTCGCCGGTGGGCCTGTAGGACACAGGCACACAGCAGTTGTTCCTGGGCCCCGGCGTATCCTTCGTCGGGGCTCTTCTATGTGCACGGAAGACGCGCCGGTCGCGAACTGAAAGGCGAGGACCCCTCGGATCATGAGTATGCAAAATCCCCTAAAAGATTGGGCCAGGCTGCTCTATTACCTGAGCCAGAATACAGTGAGCCTCATCGGTGTTGTGCTGACCACCAGCAGCGCCATCACTTTGCTTGGTTTCTGGATTTACGATTTTATCCTGCCGGGCCCTCCTCATCCTTATGTCGGCATTCTGATTTTCCTGATTCTGCCCGGTGTTTTTGTGCTCGGCCTGCTTTTGATGCCCATCGGCATTTATTTCCGGCGCCGCAAACTTCGGGCTAATGGTGAATTGCCGTCGATCTATCCGGAGATCGACTTAAAAACGCCGATGGTCCGCAACGGGCTCTTCTTCATCAGCTTTGCCACTGCGTTAAACATCATGATCTTCGGTTTTGCTTCCTATCGCGGCGTCTCTTACATGGACACCACCACGTTCTGCGGGCAGACCTGCCACACGGTGATGGCGCCCGAATTCAGCGCCTACCAAGGTTCGCCGCACTCGCGGGTCGATTGCGTGGAATGCCACATCGGCCCGGGCGCCGGCTGGTTCGTCAAGTCCAAACTCTCTGGATTGCGTCAGGTTTTCGCGGTCACTTTTCACACCTATTCCCGCCCGATTCCTTCCCCGGTGAAGTACCTGCGTCCGGCGCGAGAAACGTGTGAGCAGTGCCATTGGCCGGCACGCTTCACGGGAGACAGGTTCCTGGTCAAGACCACGTACACCGAAGACGAAAAGAACACGCCGCTAAAGACGGTCCTGCTGCTGAAGATAGGGGGCCGGACCTGGCAAGGTTCTGTGGGTATCCACGGACGCCACCTGGACGCCGGCTCGCGCATCCACTACATCTCCACCGACGACAAGCGCCAGGTGATTCCGGTGGTTTACTACACCGACGATAAGGGCAAGACCGTCGAATACGTTTCCTCGGATATCAAGGTCACCAAAGAACAGCTGGAGAAGGGCGAAAAGCGCGCGATGGATTGCATCGATTGCCACAATCGTCCGACACACAACTTCGAATTGCCGGAAAATGCGGTCGATCTGCGGATGTCCCGCGGCTTTATCAGCCCGGAATTGCCCTTCGCCCGGAAGAAGGCGGTGGAGCTGCTCAAGGTAGATTATCCGGACCGTGATACCGCCAAGGCCAAAATCGTCGAAGGCTTTACCAGCTATTACCGCACTACTTATCCCGACGTATACAACCACAAGCGAGCGCTGGTAGACCAATCCGCCGACGCGGTCGCGGATATTTATCTGCGCAATATTTTCCCCGATATGAAGGTGACTTGGGGCGTTCACCCCAACAATCTGGGCCACAACGATTTTCCCGGCTGCTTCCGTTGCCATGATGGCTCGCACACCAGCGCGGACGGCCAAACCATCACGAATGATTGTAATGCTTGCCACAATCTACTCGCGGTGCAGGAGGAAAAACCCAAAGTCTTAACGGACCTGGGATTGCAGCAATAAAAATTTCGTGGGCCTGCGGGCCCGGAGGTAGTGCCTTATGAGCTCCAACCGAGCGCAAAGGCAAGGCCACACCCTTCTTGTTTCGGCCTTGCTTCTCGCGCTGGCGTGGGTGCTCGCTCCCACTCGCGCTACCGCACAACCAAAAAATGCTCATCCCTTGAAACAGGATGAGGCTTGCCTGGCTTGCCATGGCGCAGCAGGCATGAAGTCCGACAAGGGCAAAGATATATCCATCAATCCCGCTAAGCATGCGGCCAGCGCCCACGGCGTCCTTGGCTGCCAGGATTGCCACACGTCGATCAAGGATTTCCCGCATCCTGCGAACGTGCCGAAAGTGCAATGCGCCACTTGTCACGATCAGGAAGCCAAGGGCTTCGCCACCAGTGCGCACTCCGTGCTGGGCGATTCCGCCTGCGCCACTTGCCACGGCAGCGTGCATGAACTCACTACCGCGGAAAATCTGGCGCCGGCGAAATGCAACGAGTGCCACGCGGATGAAGTGAAGCAGTTCGCGTCCAGTATTCATGGGCAAGCCGCCGCCAAGGGTGATCCCGACGCCCCGAAATGCATGTCTTGCCACGGCTCAATTCATGAGGTGAAAGCCGCCAGCGAACCCGATTCCGCGGTGGCGCGCAAAAACCTGGCGGATACCTGCGCGAAGTGCCACAGCAATGCGGGATTTTTGTCGCGTCATCAGATTCCCGTCGCGCATCCGGTCGAATCCTACAAGCAGAGTGTGCACGGCCGCGCGATCGCCGCGGGCAGCGAAAAGGCCGCGGACTGCAACAGCTGTCACGGCAACCACGACATTCTTCCTGCCAAGGACGCAAACTCCCGCGTAAATCACTGGAAAGTGTCGGAAACCTGCGCATCTTGCCACGGCGAAATCGCCAAGATGTACCAGGAGAGTGTGCACGGCGTGGCAGTGCAAGCCGGCGTGAAAGATGCTCCGGCGTGCGTCGATTGCCACGGAGAGCACCTCATTCTCGATCCTAAGAATCCGGCTTCGCCCGTGAATGCCGCGAACGTCTCTGCGGAGACCTGCGGCCGCTGCCATGCCAGCAAACGCATGGCGCAACTGTACGATCTGCCGGCGGATCGCGTGCCCTCCTATGCGGATAGCTATCACGGCTTGGCGGTGCGCGAGGGAAAGCTCACTGCCGCCAATTGCGCCTCTTGCCACGGCGTCCACAGCATCTTCAAATCCAGCGATCCTCGCTCCACAGTAAACGCCGCAAATCTGCCCAAGACCTGCGGCCAGTGCCACACCGGAGTGAATCAGGCGCGTTATGCCATTGGAGCGGTTCACGTGCAAACGGGCTCGGGCCCGAACCATCCGGTGGTGCGCTTCATCCGTTGGACATACCTGACGCTGATTCCGTTTACCCTCGGCTTCATGCTGCTGCACAATCTGCTGGACCTGCTCAGCAAGCTCATCCGGCGCAAGCCTCGGCACGAAAGCACCGAAGTGGCCCTGCGCATGAATCTGTGGTTCCGCATCGCGCACTGGGGCATTATGGCCAGCTTCCCCACTCTGGTGGTTACCGGCTTCGCTTTGAAGTTCCCCGATAGCTGGTGGGCCAAACCCATCTTGATGTGGGAAGCCAACGCCGGGGTGCGCGGTGGTCTCCACCGCACCGCGGCGGTGGTCATGATCGCTGCCACGGTTTTCCACGTTGTTCACCTCATCACTCGGAAACAAGACCGCGCCTTTCTTTGGGGCATGCTTCCCAATCTGGATGACGCCACCGACATTCTGGCGGTGCTGCGCTACAACCTTGGCCTCTCCAACAAGGAACCGAAATTCGGCAAATTCAATTACGCCGAGAAAATGGAATATTGGGCCTTCATGTGGGGCACCATGGTCATGGCCCTTTCCGGCTTCATCCTGTGGTTCAACAATTTTGTACTGCGCCATTTCCCCAAATGGATTACGGACGCTGCTACCGCGGTGCATTGGTATGAAGCGCTGCTGGCCACTTTCGCGATCCTGATCTGGCACTTCTATTTGGTTATTTTCGATCCGGCCGTATATCCGATGGATACGGCCTGGCTCGATGGCAAAATTCCGGCCGACCATTACCGGCATACACGGCCTGCATACTACCGCGAGTTGGCGAAGCGTGGGCTGATCACCACGCCCGACGAAGAGCAAGAAGAAGTGGCGGGCGAACCCGAACCGGCTCACGGTGACGACTAACTTTTTGCAGCGGCTGGGTCACGGAGCACCGCATTGAGGTGTGGTAGTGTTTGCAAGGAGCCTGCCACACCATGTCCACTCGTCCAATCATCGAACCGTTTCGCATTAAAAGCGTGGAACCTATTCGCCGCACCACTCCGGCGGAACGCAAAAAGCTGATCGAAGACGCCGGCTACAATCTGTTTCTCGTCCCATCCGAAGCGATCCTGATCGACCTGCTCACCGATTCCGGCACCTCGGCCATGTCCACCGAACAGTGGGCGGCCATGATGCGCGGCGATGAATCGTATGCGGGTTCGCCCAGCTTCACACGCTTCCGCAACTCCATCGTGTCCATATTTGGCTTTCACCACGTAATTCCCACGCACCAGGGCCGCGCCGCTGAACGCATTCTCTTCAACGTAATGTGCAAGAAGGATGACATCGTCCCGAACAACACCCATTTCGACACCACTCGCGCCAATTGCGAATTTGTGGGCGCTCACGCCGTGGACATCCCCATTCCCGAAGCGAAAGAGCCGGCGCACCTCCATCCCTTCAAGGGGAACATGGACACCGCAAAGCTAACCGAACTGATCGAGCGCGAAGGTGCAAAGAAGATTCCGCTGGTCATGCTCACGGTCACCAATAATTCCGGGGGCGGCCAACCCATCTCCCTCGGCAACATTCGCGACGTGAAACAAATCTGCAAGAAACACGGCATTCCCCTGTATATCGACGCGTGCCGTTTCGCGGAAAATGCGTATTTCATCAAGCTGCGCGAACCGGGCTATGCCGACAAAACTCCGCGCGATATCGCTCGCGAAATGTTTTCTTATGCCGATGGCTGCACCATGTCTGCGAAGAAGGATGGTCTCGCCAATATCGGCGGCTTTCTGTGCACCAACGACGACATTCTTGCGCAGCAGGAAAAGGATCTGTTGATTCTTACCGAAGGCTTTCCCACGTACGGTGGACTTGCCGGCCGCGATCTCGATGCCATCGCCGTCGGTTTAAACGAAGCGCTCGAAGAAGACTATTTGCAGTATCGCATCGCCTCCACTGCGTTTCTCGGCAATCACATTGCCCAGGAAGGTGTGCCGATTGTGCAGCCGCCGGGTGGCCACGCCATTTATCTTGATGCGCGTGCCTTCCTGCCGCACATTCCTGTGTCGCAATTTCCGGGCGTCGCGCTGGCCGTGGAACTGTATCTCGAGGGCGGAATTCGTTCCGTGGAAATTGGCACGCTGATGTTCGGCGAACACGCCACCATGGATTTGGTGCGCCTGGCCATTTCTCGGCGCGTTTACACGCAGAGTCACATCGAATATGTGGTGGAAGTCATCCTCGATGTATGGCGACGCCGCGACAAGATCCCCGGCTACGAATTAACCCATTCCGCTCCATTTCTGCGGCATTTTACGGCGCGTCTGAAGCCGCTTGGCTGAATCCAAAACTCGACGCAGTCTGGCCTCCCTTTTGCTTCGTTAAAGGAATAGTTGCCAGTGGATTCCATGACCTGTCGGGGCTGACGTTCCGATTATGGTTACTTGCTGCCACTTAACTCATTGGAATTAAACGAATTAGGTAATTGGCAATCAGAGTGGCCCTGAGCCCAATGGAGCCCGGCCGACAATTCCCCGAGGGGAATCCCCGCAACCGCTGAGTCTTCTGGCTCAGTGTCTGCCAAAGGAGCTTTCGCCATGAAAGCCAATCCGGAAGCTCGCGGTCCACGCCTTGACGTGCCGCAATTGCAAGCGGCCGCCGCAGAAATGCGCGCCATGGATGTCGTCAGCATTTTTGCCGCAGGCTCAGGTCATCCCGGCGGCACTTTGTCGGTGATGGACGTGGCTGCGGCACTCTATTTAAATGTTTTGAATCATGATCCAGCCGATCCCAATTGGCCGCATCGCGATCGCGTCTTCTGGTCCGCAGGACACAAAGCACCTGCGTTGTACGTCGCGTTGGGCCGCGCGGGTTATTTTCCGCTCGACGATGTGGTGTTGCTGCGGCAACTGGGCGCGAAGTTTGAAGGCCATCCGAATTGGTTGAAGGTTCCCGGCGTGGAAGTTTCCAGCGGCTCGTTAGGGCAGGGGCTCGGCGCCGCGGTGGGCAATGCGCTTGCCGGAAAATTGCGCGGCGAAGCCTTTCGCGTTTACGTGATTATGGGCGATGGCGAGCAGCAGGAAGGCAGCGTTTGGGAGGCGGCCATGGCTGCCGGCCACTACAAGTTGGGCAATCTCTGCGCCATCATCGATGTCAATCGTTTGCAGATCGATGGTTGGGTGAAAGACGTGATGAGCGTCGAACCGCTGAAGGACAAGTACGCGGCTTTCGGATGGAACGTCATCGAAATCGATGGCCACAATATGCCGCAAATCCTGGACGCGTTCACCCGCGCGCGGCAGCAGACGGAACGCCCCACAGTCATTCTGGCGCGCACGGTTAAAGGCAAGGGTGTCTCGTACATGGAAAACGAGGCAAGTTGGCACGGCACTGCTCCGAAAAAAGAGCAATTCGAAAAAGCTTTGCCCGAGCTGCTTACGCCCGATTTCCCTCGTTCGCGCGTGGATGCCCTGCTGCAGCGTGCCGCCGCGAGCGCCTCGGAGGCCACCAAGAGAGCGAAAGCCGGCATCCCCAAATTCGTAAACGATTACTGGTGGAATTCTCGCGCCAACATGAAAGTGGACATGGACCCTACGCGCATGGGATTTGGCCGCGGTTTAGAGAAAGCCGGGGAAGATCCGCGGGTGGTCACGCTGCATGCGGACATTTCCGGTTCTATCCGCATCACCGACTTCGAAGCCAAGCATCCAGAACGCAAGAACCGGGTGTTCAGCGTCGGCATTGCCGAGCAAAACATGATGAGCGTCGCCGCGGGCCTCTCGCGCGAAGGATTTATTCCCGTGACCGGCACTTATGGCGTTTTTGCTTCCGGCCGCGCCTGGGACCAGATCCGCACGACGATTTGCTACTCCAACCTCAATGTGAAAATTGCCGGCGCCCACGGCGGCATTTCGGTGGGGCCCGACGGAGCCACACACCAAGCCCTGGAAGAAATCACGCTGACCAACGTGCTTCCGAACATGAACGTCGTGGTCCCTTGCGATTCCGTGGAAACGGAAAAGGCCACGGAGCATACGCTGCTCTCCGTGCTAGGCCCGTGCTATCTGCGCTTTGCCCGCGAGGCCACTCCCATGGTCACCAACGCGGAAACACCTTTCGAATTTGGCGTGGCGAACGTGATTCGCTATCGGGGGCAGCAGGAAAAGTTTCTCGATGCCTTCGACACGATTCTCGGTCCCCGTTACCACAACGAACGCGAACAACTGGCCATCATCGCCTGCGGTCCTATGGTGCCCGAGGCTATGCGCGCCGCCTGGATCCTCAAGGAAGAATATGGCATCGAAACGCGCATCGTGAATGTACACACGGTGAAGCCGCTCGACGTGGCAACCATCGTCCGCGCGGCTGACGAAACCCGCGTGGTCATTACCGCCGAAGAGCACCAAGTCGGCGGTTTTGGCAATGTCATCGCCGGTGCCATTCTTCGTCACCGCTCGAATTTCCGCCAGCCCTTACAGTGGAGCATGATTGGCGTCGAGGATCGCTTCGGCGTTTCCGGTAATCCCTGGGAGTTGGTGCAGCATTTTGGGCTGACCGCCGAGCACATTGCCAAGCGCGCTCTCGAACTCCTGGACAAGAAAGTCGCCAGCGCTCCCGCGATTGGTGGCGAGCTCATCACGATTCGTTGCGCACGCTGCGGCACCAAGGTCCCCATCAACGAATATGCCAAGGAGCTTCCCTCTCGCAGCGACGAACTCTGCGCCGACTGCGATTACCAATCTATGGAGCTTTGTGCCGTCTGCCGCATTGAATGGGGCAAAGTAACCGGCAACACCACGTATGTCTGCCTGGCCTGCCGCGCTAAGCCGGTTTTGCGCTAGCTCCTCCGAAACTTCGTGGCCGGCCCCTCCCCGCGCGTCTTGACGTGTGCGAATCGCTGCGGCGTCAGTTATTCTTACTCGCATGGTCAACGTCACCATCGATCCTGGGTTAAAACTCAAATGTCCTCGAACCTCGCTGGGAGTGTTAACCGCTAAGGTGGTTCCGCGGGAAACGCCGGTGGATCTGCAAGAAGAAATGAAACTGCGCGAAACGGAGATTTTGCATATTGCCGATCCGCGCACCCTGCTGGAGTCCCCCAAAATCCTGGCGACGCGCGCCGGCTACAAAGCGCTGGGCAAGGATCCGGCACGTTATCGTGGCTCAGCTGAAGCTTTGCTGCGTCGCATCATCAGTGGAAAAGGCTTCCCGCAAATCAATTCTGTGGTCGACATCATCAACCTGATCTCCGTCGAAAGCCGTTTGCCGATTGGGCTGTATGATCTGGCGCGCGTACACGGTGACATCGTCTTTCGGCCCGGCCGCGCCGGCGAAACCTACAAGGGCATTGGCAAATACGATCTCAATCTCGAAGGCTTGCCGGTTTTTTCGGACGAAGACGGGCCGCACGGCAGTCCCACCAGCGATTCCGAACGCACCATGGTCACGTCCGCGACCCGCAACGTCGGCGCAATTCTGGTCTCTTTTGGGGGCGCGGAGGGCTTGCAATCTTCGTGTCAGCGCATGACTTCCTTGTTGCAAAAGTATGCCGAAGGGCAGGAAATTCAGTTTAGGGTGTGTTGGTAATACCGCCTGTGGCACGGGCTTTAGCCTGTGGTCTGATTAATGAGCAACCACATTCACCCCATTGCTAGCCTGCTGGCCGCGGTTGGACGCGGCATCAGTGGCGTGCAGGTGCAATGGGCCGGGTGCGAACCCGACGAACGCCAGCGCATCTATTTCGCCAATCACACCAGCCATCTCGATTTTGTTGTGCTGTGGTCCGCGCTTCCCTCCGAGATACGCGCCAAAACTCGCCCTATTGCCGCAAAAGATTATTGGGAAGCCACCGCCGTCCGGCGCTATCTGGCACAAAATGTGTTTCACGCCGTTTTTCTGGAACGTGGCTCCCCGGCCAAGTCTAAAACCCCAGACGAGCCCCATTTTGCCGGCCGTCATCTTATCGACGAAATGGCCGCGGCCCTCGGTACCGAGCATTCCCTCATTCTTTTCCCGGAAGGCACCCGGGGCACCGGCGAAAAAGTCGGTCCTTTCCGTTCCGGGCTCTACCACCTTGCGGAGCGCCGCCCTGATGTAGAGTTAGTGCCAGCCTATCTGGAGAATCTCAACCGCATTCTGCCCAAGGGAGAATTTTTGCCGGTGCCCATGCTCAGTTTGCTGACCTTCGGCAAGCCATTGCGCATCGCGCCGGAGGAAGATAAGGATGTTTTTCTCGAACGTGCGCGCGACGCGGTCTCCAGTCTGCGCCGGATCGGATCTTCTTGATGTCGGAATTTCTTCACGATGCCAAACTCGACTGGCTGTTCGGCGGCGTGCTTTTCCTGCTGGTGATCCTTAGCATCATCGGCAACAGCAAGAAAGGCCCTCGTCGCGCAGAAGGCAGTCGCGGCACGATCGCGAATCTGAACGACTGGGTCCCCGCCTGGTGGAAGATGTGCGCCATTTTTACCCTGGCGGTTCTACTCGGACGAATCGGAGCGCTGGTGCTCTTCGGCATCATTTCCTTCCTGGCCATGCGCGAGTACATGACCCTGGTGCCGACGCACCGCGGCGATCACCGCACTTTATTCTGGAGCTTCTTTGTGATCATGCCGCTGCAGTATTACCTCATCGGCATGCAGTGGTACTTGCTGTTCGCCACCATGATTCCGGTGCTGGCCTGCGTTTATATTCCGCCGAGTATCGCGATCGCCGGCGATACGGAACAGTTCCTCGAACGCGCCTCGAAAATCCAGTTTGGCATCATGGTCTGCGTTTATTCGCTTAGCCATGTCCCCGCGCTGCTGCAACTCAAAATTCCCGGTTTTCACGGGCACGACGCGCGCTTGCTTCTATATCTCGGGATTGTCGATCAGATGAACAACGTCCTTCAATTTGTGTGGGACAAACTTATCGGCAAAACGAAAATTGCCTGGCGCGTCAGTCCCAGTAAAACCTGGGAAGGCGCTTTTGCCGGCGTTGTCTGTGCCACCGCCATCGGTACGGCGCTCTGGTGGGTAACCCCCTTCACGCCATTCCAGTCCGCCGGGATGTCTTTGATGATTTGCATTCTCGGCTTTAACGGCAATCTGGTGATGAGCGCCGTCAAACGCGACATCGGCATTAAGGATTTTGGCGTTGTGGTCGAAGGTCGCGGCGGCATCCTCGATCGCATCGACTCGCTTTGCTTCGCCGCGCCGATTTTCTTCCACTTGGTCCGTTATTATTTCAATTTCGTCGTGTAAGCCGCCCGACGCTACCGAATCGCCTCTTCGACTTCCGGCGTTTCGGCCAACCGGCTCTTCAGGAAGCCCCGCGCTGCCAATAACTCCGCGTTCAGCACCGCCGCTCCGGCCGCTCCGCGGAGCAAGTTGTGCGACAGCAGCGTCAGCTTCACGTCCAGCAGCGGGCATTCGCGTACGCGGCCAACCACCGCCGCCATGCCATGCCCGGTATTCGCATCCTTTCGTGGCTGCGGGCGATCCTCGCCGTCGTGCACCACGACTGGGTGTTTCACCGCGGTCGGCAAGGACGCCAGCTCTTCGGACACCTCAAATTCCCGCAGTGCCTCGCGCACTTCCTCGATCGTGGCCGTCTTCTTCAGTCGCACCGAAACGCATTCCAGGTGCCCATCCACCACCGGCACGCGGTTGCAATGCGCGCTAATTCCCAGACCCGCGTCGATGAAGCGGTTCCCGTCCCATTTCCCCAGCAGCTTCTGCGGTTCCGCTTCCATCTTTTCTTCTTCGCCGCTGATAAAGGGAATCGCATTTCCCAGAGCATCCATCGCCGGAACTCCCGGATAGCCCGCTCCAGAAACCGCCTGCAGGGTCACCACGAACAGCTTCTCCAAACCAAATGAATCTGCCAATGGTTTCAGCACCAGCACCAAACCCGCCGTGGAACAGTTTGGATTCGTCACGATGAAACCGGTATCGTAACCGCGATTCTTCTGCTGCACCGGAATGCAATTAATGTGCGACGCGTTCACCTCCGGTATCAGCAGCGGCACATCCGGATCCATGCGATGATTCTTGGAGTTGCTCACCACCGGATAGCCTGCTCGCGCAAACCGTTCTTCCGCTTCCCCCGCCACTGAAGAATCCAGCGCCGAGAAAACAAAGTCGCAATCCAGCGTTGTGTCCAGATCCTTCACCACCAGCCCTCGGGCCTTTTCCGGCACCGGACCTTCCAAATGCCACCGCGCCGCCTCCGCATAGGTTTTTCCCGTGGATCGTTCCGACGCGGCGACCGCCGTCAACTCAAACCACGGATGATCCGCCAAAAGCTTCACAATGCGTTGCCCGACCATTCCCGTGGCGCCCAGCACGCCCGCGCGCCATCTTTTCGTATTTGCCCGAGCGTTCATGCCAATCCTCCCTTTTGTTGCGAGCCGATGCGCGTGCCGCGCGCCTGTGGTTTAAAGGTGTTTCGCACCCAAACGGTCATTTCCGTTTGCGCCGCGAGTGGCAGTACATGAGGATGCAGTACTTTCGCACCGCTCGCCGCCAGCGCGTGGGCTTCATCGTAGCTCAGTTCGTGCAGCAACTTTGCTTCTTCGGACTCGCGCGGATTCGCAGTGTAAATTCCGTCGACATCCGTCCAGATCACCAATTCTTCCGCGTCCACCACATGGGCAATCAGCGCACCCGAGAAATCGGAACTGTTTCGCCCCAGGGTTGTAATTCGCCCGTCCTGTGTCGCGCCGATAAAGCCCGTCACTACCGGGACGATTTCCGCTTCCAGCAAGGGCAGCAGAATCTCACGCCCGCGGGTCCGCGTGTGCTCCAAATGCGGCTTCGCATCGCGAAATGTATCGCAAGTCAGCACAAAATCGGAAGAAGCCACCGGAACCGAGGTGACCCCAATCTTACCCAGCGCTCCGGCGAACAGCCGGGCAGCGTAGCGTTCCCCGAACGATGCCAGCCGGTCCAGCAAAGCGCCCGTGGCCTGCACGCGACCGCGCAACGGAGCCTCGTGCAAAAGATCGCCCGTCAGCAACGCTAGCTCTTGTTCCACGCGTTGGTGCTCCACCGGCGCCATTTGCAGCTCTGCGAGCGTTGACCGGTGCAGTTCCGCAACCCGTTCGGCCTCCTTGCGCGCCTGCACATTCTGGCTTTGCCCCAGCAAGTATCCCGCGTGCAGTAACCGGTCCGTTACGCCTTTCATTGCGGAAACCACCGCGACCACCGGCCGCGTCTGCGACTCCTCCTGCACCAGCCTCGCCGCATGGAGCATTCGCTCCGCTCCCAGCAACGAACTGCCGCCAAATTTGAAGGCGATGACGTTTTCCTGCTCGGGACACTCGGCTCGCAGCCTATACACCCGCTCCAAGCCAATTCGTTCGTAAGGGCCTAACTCACCCTCGGCGTTGTGACTCGATTCTTGTTGTTCCTGTTCCATGGTCAACCGCTCCTTGGTTACCGCCGGAGCGTCTCTGGAGGGGGCTTAGACTAAGAAACCCACCGCCAGGTCGCTTCTGGCGGTGGGTTTGGAAACTTTTTCTAGCTGGCTAGCTGTTTCTCCCCGCGCCCGAAGCGATGGTAGTGCGCATAATAGCAGTCGTAGTCGACTTGGAGGACTTAGTCGACGGAGAGGAGATTCGCTTCGTGGCCATAGCCAACATGCGAAAAGGATAGCATGCCTTCCCGGGATTCCAATCAAAATTTCGTAAATAATCGCGATAAATGTGCTTTTTGCCCTTGGGCGAACATTGAGCGAAGTTCGAATTAAGCCGTAAAGAGTAAGCTCGAGCAGGTCAAGCCGGATTCCGCTTTCTGTAGTTCGCTGATGTCCAGCGGTAATACCTGGAAACCATGCGCTTCCAGCAGCGCTCGCGTTTTCGGGAACGAAGCGGGGAAGATCACCGAATCCTGCACGGCCAGCGCGTTTGCCGCGTGTGGTTCGCTGGCATCCACATCGACCCATTCGAATCCTTCCATGCGCTTCGGGTCGAACCAAGCCCGATTCGCCAGCAAGGTGTTCCGCCCCAGGCTCGTGACCGCCGACTTGAGGTGCAAGCAGCCCGTGACCCGCACCGCGGTGACGTCATACCCAAAGTGCTCCACAATCACCGCCAGTTGCCGGATGCCCTCCGGATTGGAGCGCGCTGTAATCCCCACGAAAATCTTTTTCCCCACCACCAGAACGTCTCCGCCCTCCAGTGTGCCCGGCAACTTCACATACGCCAGCTTGCGAAATTTCTCCAGCGCGGCCGCAATCGTCGCCGCCTCTTTCCTGCGTGACTCCGTCCCCAACAGACAAATCACCGCCACCTCATCCAAAACAATGGCAGGATCTTCCACAAACATGGAGTCCGGCAGGTCCGGTTCTTCCGGCAACGAAATCACTCGCGCCCCAAGCTTCGTCAGCAATTCCTCGTACGCCTGATGTTGCACCCGCGCTTTGTCCAGCTCGATGGGCTGGCGCTCGATGAAACTGAGCTCGCACCGCGCGAGCGACGAACTTACCTTCCGCGTAATCGCTGTCAGCATTTGTCGAATGTACCAGACAATCTGCCCATCGTGGCACAGGCACTCCTGCCTGTGCTCTGAGTGTGGCAGTGGCAGTTGGCCCCCGAGGCGTCTCCGATCTGGTCCGCCGGGTTGTCGCTGCTCGCGATTCTCGGTAGACTCGCTTCTTCACTCCCACAGCTAGTTAAAGGAGCTTCGGATATGTCCGACGTGGTGCGCAAGGTGATTGCCCTTTCGATCGTCATACTCGGTGCCGCGTTGCTCTGGGCGGGCCGCCGCTCCTACACAGACGCGCAAGACGCCAAGACCGCCATGGACGCCTCCGTCGCTTCCGCTGAGGAGCAGGCGGCTTCTCACAATCCTCGCCTTAAGGGCACTTATAGTTTCGAACGCGGCGGCTGGGTCTACGTACACCTCGAAGGCGAGCCGTTCACCATCGGCTATCAGCACGGCTACATGTTGGCCAAGGAAATCGAAGACGCCTTTCCCGCGGTGCAGGCCGGCATGATGCATTCCAGTCATCGCGATTGGCCGTTCTTCCGCGAGGTCGCTCGCGAACAGCTCTGGCCCAAGCTCGATCCCGAATATCAGCAGGAATTAGAAGGCATCGCGGAAGGGCTCCACGCGCGCACGGGTTCGGCCCTGGATGTGTACGATATCGTCGCGCTCAATTCCTTCGAAGAAGTTCCCGATTACTACGTGGCCTGGCTAGATAAACAGCAGCAAACTGCCAATGCCCCCAATTTGAAGAGCCCAGGAAATTGCAGCGCTTTCGTCGCCACCGGAAGTTGGACCAAGGACGGCCAGATCGTCATTGCCCACAACAATTGGACCAGCTACATGAACGGCGAACGCTGGCGCATCATCTTCGATATTCAGTCCACGCACGGCTACCGCATTTTGATGGATGGCTTTCCCGGAGTGATCGTCAGCGACGACGACTTTGGCATTAACAGCGACGGCTTGATGGTCACGGAAACGACCATCACGCAATTCGAGGGTTGGGATCCCAACGGCAAACCGGAATTCATGCGCGCGCGCAAAGCTCTGCAATATGCCAGTTCCATCGACGATTACACCCGGATCATGCTCGACGGCAATAACGGCGGTTACGCCAACGATTGGCTGCTCGGCGACCGCAAAACCGGCGAAATTGCGCAATTCGAGCTCGGCCTGAGAGCTTATAAGCTTTGGCGTACCAAAGATGGCGCGTTCTCCGGCTCCAATTGGGCCCGCGATCCCAAGGTGCTAAAGCTCGACACGCCGCAATTCGACCCCAACAACCTGGAAACTTCGCCTAATGCCCGCCGCGTGCGCTGGGAGCAGCTTCTGAACGAAAACAAGGGAAAGATCGACGTCGCCCTCGCCGAACAAATGCTCAGCGACCACTACGACAGCTACGAAAAGAAGACCCAGGCCAACGAGCGCACTCTCTGCGGCCACGTCGAAAACACGCAAGGGATTTCCATTTGGGGCTGGGGCCCCAATTACCCCGGCGGCGCCGTTCAGGGCAAAGCCACGGATTCCACCATGACCAAGGAAATGCGCTTGGTCGCCCGCGTGGGTCACCCGTGTGGCGAGGACTTCATTGCAAAACCTTTCCTCGATGCCCATCCGGATTACGCTTGGCAGGCCCCTTATCTTCGCGATATGAAGGCCGGTCCGTGGTCCTTCTTCCAGTCTGGCGAAGGCCACTCTGTGGCGGCAAAATAAAGTTTACCGTTGTGGATTCGCGGGAGCCCGTACGGCTTGCGCTTTCTGCGCCACATTGAGCGCTTCTACCTCTCTTGGCAAGCAGTGTCGGTAAGCCTTGTAGGTTTGTTCGAATGCAGCGTCCCAGGAAATTCCCTCGACTCGATGCCGTGCCGCGGCTCCCAATTGTTTTAACTGTTCTCGGTTGTGAGCAAGTTCCACAACTTTAGCCACGAATTGCGCATCGGACTCGGCGATGTAACCCGTCTGCCCCTGCACGACGAGATGGCGCGGCCCTCCCTCATTAGTCACCACGGAGGGCACGCCGGAAGCCGCCGCTTCTTGGATTACATTGCCAAAGGTATCTGTCTTCGACGGAAATACGAACAAGTCCATGTTCGCGTACGCACGCGCCAGCTCTGCGCCGCGCAACACGCCGGTGAACTCGGCATGTTTGAGCCGTCGCTTCAGCCATGCCACCTCGCTGCCGTCTCCCACAATCAGGATTCGAAAATCCTTCAGTCCACTCGCCAGCAGCGCTTCCTCGATTTTGCGGAACAGTCGCACGCCTTTTTCCGGCGTAACTCGCCCGACGAATCCCAGCCGCAGCGGTCCATCGCTTACGGTTCTGTGTTTGGGGTTGAATTGTTCTGGGTCCACTCCGCGGGGCATCAGGAAGGATGGTTTCCCCAATTCTTTCTCGAGCCACTCCACCTGTGGCCGCGTGGGCGCCAGGGTTACTTTCGCGAAATCATAAAACCACAACAAAATCCCCAAGCCCCGCTGCTGTGACCATGCCACCGTCGATTTTGTTGTGCTAGCCGGTAGAAACCCCAGCAACTTCTGTAGACGGCGCGCCGCAAATTGATGGAAATTCGTATGCCACGAAGCCACCAATGGCACTTTCAGCTTCCGCGAGAGATATACGCCCAGCTCGCCCAATTCGCCGGGACTGGTTATGTGAATCACGTCTGGCCGAAAGTCGAGAAGTTCCTGGCGTAGCCTTCGCGCATATCGCCAAAAAGCAAAATCAAACTCCAGGTCGCTTTCAATCCCGATGCTGAGCCACGACCGTTTCAGCTCGACCCGCCGCACCGTTCCTTCTGTTTCAATTCCCGGCTGCTTCCCGCCGTGAACCGCCAGCAGCGGCAGGTTTTGCCGCTTTGCATACGCCACCAGTTGCCGCGCAGTCAGCGCCACACCATTAATCTCGTGGTAGGTCTCGCAGAACAGCGCGACCCGCGGCGTTTGGGTCATAGCCCTCCTTCTTCATATCCAACGAAGGGCAGGCGTAGCGCCGGCCTCACGATCGGGTTCGCCACCAGTCCGATCACCCAGCGGAACTTGTCGATGATTCTATGGAAGCGCGTGCCGGTGAATTGCGAGAGCGCCTTCACCTGGCCCTCTTCCTCGATAAACACGCGGGTCATCCAATGCCGCCGGCCAAACTCTCCGGGAGCATCCGCCAGCGCATGCCAAGCGTTTTCGATCAGCCGCAGGGGCAGCGCTTCAAAAAATTGCGGCATCAGCAGGATTTCGCTGCGTTTCTCGTGGCGGACTTCATGCACGAATCCTTCGAAGCTATCTGCGTGCGAGAGGTTCAGCACAGCATTTGGTTCGCACCCATGACGGTCGCCGCCGGAAATGACCGGCAGGTCGATACTCTGGCCCAGCGAGAGCACCTCGCGATTTTCCCGGCGCGAGCGCATGCCATTCAGTTCAAGCGCGTGAAGGTAAGGCAGAAAGTTCACCAGAAAGCCGTGCAGCACCCGGCGATGTTCCACCGGGCCAATGCTCTCCGCATCCCAGTACGGATGATTCAATACGATCAATGTGTTTTTCTCGTCCTGAAGCGCCCTCAGGATGTCCCCAAGCATTTCCTTATTGGGTTTCGCGTGATACAGGGCGAATTCCTTCATCCAGGCACCCGCACGTGACGCCCGAAGGTTATGCACGCCAATATGAAACTCCGTTTCTTCCCAGGGCACCGTCCACTCCACCGAAATCGGGCAGCGCTGTGTCTTCTCCAGCAATCGCAGGCGCGAGCCAGCCGCGATATTGTCGTGATCAGTCAGGGAAACGAGCGCCTTTTTCCCCACCAGCTCCTCGATCTGCTTGCTTTCCAGTTCGTACGCCTCGCGTGGCGAAAGCGGCGGCGTCCAATACACCTTGTTGAAGTTGAAAATTCGCCCCTCGTACAGATGCAATCGGCCGATCTCCCGCTCCAGAACATACGAGCCAATCGGGAATTTGGCGATATAGCTCGGCAAGCGGCCCAGGTATTCCTTCGAATACATGGTGTGACTATGAAGGGAAACGCCGGCGCGGCTATCCGAGAATTGGCGGTTTCGAGTCTTAAAGCGGTAGATCTGAGTGCGGATTTCGCTCATCGGATGCTCCGAATCCGTTCGACATCCACAGCACAGTTGGATTTTTTCTATTTACTAAGCTAGAAATCCTGCGTTACCGCTGCATGACACGCGCATCAACATTTGAATTTTGGTGATTCTTTCGACACAAATGGGCGCTGTCCGGCCGCTCGTTTTTACGATTTAAATAGCCGTAACTGCCATGCAACAATTGGTTTCTACCTTGAGCTTATGACCGCGCTCCGCAAGACCCGAATCTTGCCCGAGGTCGCTCCCCGATGAGGACTGCTGCTCAGGCCGCCTTCGCTACTTGTTTCGTCGCTCTTTTTTCTGTTCTTCTTCCGGCTTCTTCCTCCCCATCCGCTGACCGCCAGCCCATCGACGAGGCCTTGACTTGGGTGCGCAATTCCCCCCAACACTTCGTGGAATACGACTACCTGATGACCGCCCGCGTTCGTTTACTCTTCTTCTGGGCCGGCAAAGACGACGTGGGTGGCGGATACATTCGCCGGGGAGTTTCCTCGGACGACCCCCGGATGGACTTTATCCAGGTGCTCTTCGGCAGCGATCCGGCAAAAGCGCCCCGCGCCATCAATCGCTGGGGTGCGGGTACGGAAGTTTCCTGGCACAACGAACCAGCGAGCGCCGCCACGCCCGACGAAGAGGTCACCACCAGCGCCTTCTTCGGTTTCATGAAATCGTCGCAGGGCAAGTCCGTGGGCGAAATGCAGTCAGAGTTGGCACATGAAAAAGAACGAGGCGAGCATGCCTTCACGGGCATCCTCAGCCGTGTCGAGCCCTCTCGAGCTGTTTCGCTGGTGGTGCCTCTGCTGTCCGATACGGATTACAACCTGCATGACTACGATCGCGCCGAGCCGGTTATGCTGGAACACCTCGCCGGCTCCCAACGCCCTTTACGCACTTTGGATGATTCCTCGCGGTGCGCAAGCTCAGCGGGCTTCCTCGCTACCGTGGCCCAACTGATGGACGGCGCGCTACAGGGCCAACCGGCTCCGCTTTCTCGCTGCTACATCTACGATGCCCAGCAGAATACCCTTTCGCTCGAGAAAGTCTCTCTCCTGGAATCGCTGGATGTTCTGTTGCACGGCCCCGGTAATGTCGTGCTGCTCAACACCACCCACAAACACCTTCTGCAGCTCGACTTTACTTCCACCCACAAGTTGACCGGCAAGAAGGTGTACTTCACGATCTATGAAGGCACTCAAGGGGTGCTACGCGGTGTGCCAGTGCAGATCTGTTACCAGCCCAACTGGTGGTTTCAGGTGGTTCTCAATCTGCGGCCAGAAAAGACCGCGCCACCGGACCGCACCGTCGCTTCTCGCTGAAGCTTAGTGTCCGGGGTTCTCCGGCACCACCGAAACTTCGACGCTGGAAGGATACTGGGTCGAACGATAAATCTTCTGCGTCGCTTTCTGGTAATCCGCCGCGGTCGCATCGAAAATGTTCGGCACAAACTTTTGCGGATTGCGGTCGTACAACGGGAACCACGTGCTTTGCACCTGCACCATGATGCGGTGCCCCTTCTTGAACACGTGATCCGCGGTATGCAGGCTGAAGGTAAACGGCGTAATCTGCCCCGCCACTAACGCCTCTGGCTTCTCGTACGAATTGCGATAACGCCCGCGAAAAATTTCGTCCGCGACCATCAATTCGTACCCGGACAACTTCCAGTCCGACTCAACCTTTTGCGGATACACGTCAATCAGCTTCACCACCCAGTCGCTGTCCGTTCCGGTAGTCGACGCAAACAGCTTCGCGGTCACGTCTCCGGCGATGGTCACGTCTTCCTGCAGTTCGCCGGTCTGCCAGGTCAGCACGTCCGGACGGTTGTCGACAAACCGCTGGTCCTGTACCAGCCAGGTATACCAGGAACCCGGATGATCGTTGGGATAAGTCATATCAATCGGCCGATGGCGGTAGGGCACCGGGTGCGCCGGGTCGCTTACGTAAGTGTCAAATGCATCCGCACTCGTGGTCTCCGGGGCAGCAAACGAAAGCGTGCCGTTCTCGCCAAAATACAGGTTCTTCCGTTGCGCGTCCTTGGGTGGCCATTGGTTGAATTTGGTCCACTCGTCGCTGCCGGTCTGAAACAGCAGCGCCTCTTTCAACGGCAAGCTCCCTTTGTCGTGCAGCCAGTAGGCAAACCATGGCGCTTCTACGTTCTGCCGGAAATATTGCGCGGTGTTCGAATCAAACGGAATTTGCCCTAGCGTATCTCCCAAACCCTGCGCCCATCCGCCGTGATTCCACGGACCGACCACCAGGTAATTCAAATGTTTCGTGTCGTTCTTTTCCAAATTTTCGTACGTGCGCATCGGTCCATAAAAATCTTCCTGATCCCACCATCCGGCTACGTTCAAATTGGGCACCGTCGCCACCTTCAACGCATTTTCCACCGCATGAACCTTCCAGAAATTGTCGTATGTCGGGTGGTTTACGAAATTATCCCAAGTGGGAATTTTGCCGTGAAAATACAGCTTGTTCGCGTTGGATAACACGCCGAGCCGCAGAAACCAGTCGTACAAATCGAACACATTAAATTCGAAACTGTAATTTTCGTTCGTGGTCTCCATCAGCGCCGCATATTCGAAGCCGTAACTCAGCCGGAATGCCCCATTATGAAAGAAATCGTCGCCCATCCACGCATCGCCCATGCACGCTTGCTCAGACACTGCCTTCAGCGCGGGATGCGGATTCACCATCGCCATCGCCGCCAGAAAACCTCCGTAGGAAATTCCCCAAACGCCAACCCGCCCATTGTTCTTCGGCACATTCTTCACCAGCCAATCGATGGTGTCATACGTATCCGTGCTCTCGTCGACGCCTTTCGGATCCTTCGGGTCATGCAGCGGGCGATTCATCTCAAACTCTCCTTCGGATCCATAGCGCCCACGAATATCCTGGTATACAAAGATGTAGCCGTCCGCATACAAGTCCTGCGCCCCGAATAGCAGTCCGCTGTAGCCTTGGGGCCCTCCGGACACACCGTAAGGCGTGCGTTCCATAAGCATCGGCAGCGGTTCGTGGGTGTCCCGTGGCGTATAGATCTCGGTGTGCAGCTTCGCGCCGTCGCGCATGCGGATCATCACTTCTTTCTTTTCGAACAGTTTCGGCAGGTCGGGCCGCGCCTTTTGGTCCTGTGCGTGCCCCGTCACCGCCAGCGTCAGAATACAGACCACCAGCCACACTGCCGTTCGCATCACCCTCATGCTGTCCCTCACTTCGCCCTCACACTTCTTCTTCCGTCGCGCAAAGCGGTGAGCATACCACACCACCTTGCTCTTTCCGCACGCGCCTCGGTCCCTACTCTGTGGCAACGACTTTGCGCCGCTAGCCGGCGGGGTAAACCCGCCGCTACAAAGAAAACAGCTACGAAGGCATTGGCCCCACGCTCTGCCTCTGGTAAAATAAAGGTTCGTACACCGCACCTGTTACTGATCAAGAAAGGGAATCGTCCGGGCTGCTGGTTGTTTCAGCAGCTATTTTTGTCTAAAGACGCTTTTACGCACATGAGTCAGGATATTCGCAACATCGCCATCATTGCCCACGTGGACCACGGCAAAACCACGCTGGTGGACACCATGCTCCGCCAGAGCGGCATCTTCCGCGCCAACCAAGCCGTCGTCGAACGGGTCATGGACTCCAACGACCTGGAGCGCGAGCGTGGTATCACCATTCTGGCCAAGAATACCGCCCTGTTTTTCCATGACACCAAGATCAACATCGTCGACACTCCGGGCCATAGTGATTTCGGCGGGGAAGTCGAACGCGCCCTGCGCATGGTCGATGGCGTGGTGCTGCTCGTCGACGCCAGCGAAGGCCCGCTGCCGCAAACTCGCTACGTCCTGCAGAAGGCTCTGGCCGCAAAGCTTCCTCCGGTTGTGGTGCTCAATAAGATCGACCGTGCCGACGCGCGCCCCGAGGAAGTCCTCAACGAAATTTACGACCTGTTTATCGACTTGGATGCCACGGAAGACCAGCTGGATTTTCCCATTGTCTACACCAATGCCCGTGCGGGTGTGGCCCATCGAAAGATTGGCGACGACTCCCAGGATTTGCTGCCGCTCTTCGAAGCCATCGTCAACAAGATCCCTCGTCCCACCGGCGATCCCGCGGGCGTCCTCCAGCTCCAAGTCACCAATCTCGACTATTCCGACTTTCTCGGCCGCCTAGCCATTTGCCGCTTGTTCAATGGCACGCTCAATCGCGGCGACGAAGTGGCCATCAGCAAGCTCGATGGCAAGCTCATATCCACGAAAATCACCAAGCTGTACACGTTCCGCGGGCTCGAGCGGGACGAAGCGGAGTCCGTAGTCGCCGGCGACATTGCGGCCATTGCTGGCGTGGAAGGCATCCAGATCGGCGAGAGCATCACTTCGCTGGAAAATCCCATGCCGCTCGAGCCGCTGACCATCGATGAGCCCACCCTCGCCATGATTTTCTCCGTCAATTCCTCTCCGCTCTGTGGCCGTGAAGGCACCTATCTCACCTCCCGCGACCTTCGCGACCGCCTCGCCAAAGAGCTGCTCACCAACGTCTCCATCCGTGTCGAAGACACCGAAACTCCCGAATCCTTCCGGGTGCTCGGCCGTGGCGAATTGCAACTCGCCATCTTGATCGAAACCATGCGCCGCGAAGGGTTCGAACTCATGGTCGGCAAGCCCGAAATCGTGGTCCGCAGCGAAAACGGCAAGAAACTCGAGCCCGTGGAACGCCTGGTCATCGACATTCCCGAGGGCTTCATCGGCATTATCATGGAGACCATCGGCAGCCGTCGCGGCGAAATGCTCAAAATGAGCAATCACGGCTCCGGCCGGGTGCGTCTCGACTTCAAGATTCCTTCTCGTGGCTTAATTGGCTTGCGCAGCCAATTGCTCACCGATACGCGTGGCACCGCGCTTATCCACTCCATTTTCGATGGCTGGGTGGAATATGGCGGCGAGATGGCTTTGCGGTCTACCGGAGCGCTGGTCGCCGACCGTGCCGGGGCTTCGACGGCCTATGCACTTTGGGGTTTACAGGAACGTGGCGAACTCTTCATCGGCCCGACCGTCGAGGTCTACGAGGGTATGGTTGTCGGCGAAAATTCCCGCGAGCAAGACATGGAAGTTAACGTCACCAAAGAGAAGAAGCTCACCAACATGCGCTCTTCCTCCGCCGACGAAGCCATTCGCCTGATTCCGCACCGTCAACTGAGCCTGGAACAGGCCATCGAGTTCATCGCTGACGACGAACTCGTCGAAATTACCCCCAAATCCATCCGCCTGCGCAAAAAAATCCTGCAGTACAATAAGCGGCCCCGCCGCTGGCAGGAAATTCGCGCCAGTCAGGAAGCCGCGGGCTGATTTGACGGCAGAAATCCCAGCAGCTTACTATCATTGGCAATTGACGCTGCGGGAGATTGCTGGTTGTCACATGTTTGTCTTGGTATTTCCCCTGCAGCGGAATTTGATGTACAGTAACCAATTAAATGAATTCGTCGTCCAGGGTTGCCAAGCATTCTCACTGGTTGTGCCCAATTTTGAAGAAAAATCACCGGGTGGGGGACGGTTAATTTGAACTTGTCGAATCAGGTCTCATCCAACGGGCACTCGCCCGTCGCGGTTATAGCCGCATCTGCCACTGCCGTACCTCCGTATCTAATTACCCGCAATGACGTGAAATATTACATGGGCCGGGTTTTCGATATTCCCGAGCGCCGCGTCGAAGCCATGATGGCCATCGTCGACAATGCCCAGGTCCACCAGCGTCACGCCATCTTCCCCATCGACTATACGATTGAACCCAGAGCACTTAGCCAGACCAATAACGAGTACATCGAACACGCCATTAAATTGGGCCGCGAAGCCGCCGAAAAATGCCTGGCCAAAGCCAATCTCACTCCCCAAGACATCGATCTCATCATCACGGTTTCCTGCACCGGCTTCATGATTCCGTCCCTGGATGCTCATCTCATCAAGCTTATGGGTTTCCGCTCGGACATTCGCCGCATGCCGTTCACCGAACTCGGTTGCGCCGCCGGGGCCATGGCGATCTCGCGCGCTGCCGATTACATCAAGTCCTATCCCGGCGCGAATGTGCTCATCATCGCTGTGGAGCTGCCCTCGCTCACTTTCCAGCGCAAAGACATTTCCCAAGCCAATCTGATTTCCTCCATCCTGTTTGGGGATGGCGCCGCCGCCGTCATTGTCAGCGGCCAAGACCGCCCCGGGCCTCGCGTGCTGGTCACCGAGACCTACACTTTCCCCGATTCCCTCGGGGCCATGGGCTTCGATCTGCGCGATTCGGGTTTCCACATTCTGCTCGCGAAGGACGTCCCCGAAATGATCGGCTCGGAAATCGAGAGCTTGGTACACGGATTCCTGGAGCGCCACGGCAAAACCCGCAAAGACATTAAGGGCTGGATCCTGCATCCCGGCGGGGCACGCCTGCTGGGCAATATCGAAGAACAACTGGGCCTGTGCAAGTGCGACACCCAGCCTTCCTGGGACATCCTCGCCAATGTAGGCAACTTGTCCAGTGCCACCATCCTCTTTATTCTTCAGGAGTGGCTTGAGAAGCGCCCCCTCAAGCCTGGCGAACACGCCATGGCTGCGGCCTTCGGCCCAGGCTTCAGTGCAGAGTTTTTGTTGCTGCAATGGAATTGAGTGTTAAAGCTTATCTCGGTCTCCTGCTTCTCGTAGCGCTCTTGCGCTTTTACGAATTGGCGCTTTCCCGGCGGCACCAGCGCGAAATGGTGGCTCACGGCGCCTCTAAAGTCGTCGATCCCATCTTCCGGCCCATGGTTCTCGTCCATACCGGGGTGCTCTTGGGCGCCGCTCTCGAAGTGGTGTTCCTGCACCGCCCGTTTTATCCCCTGCTCGCAGCAATCTGCTTCGTGATCTTTCTCGCTGCCAATGTCGTTCGCTGGTGGGTCATTCGAACTCTTGGCGCACACTGGAACGTGGAAGTCATGAACTCCACGGGCATGGGAGTAGTCACCTCGGGTCCATTTCGTTACGTCCGCCATCCGAACTACGCTGCTGTTTTTGTCGAGATGCTGGCGCTCCCGCTGATGCATTGTGCGTGGATCACCGCCGCCGTCGGTTCTGCCGCCCATGTACTTGTTCTCTCGCGTCGAATCAACACCGAAGAGCGCGTGCTGTTCTCCGACGCGCACTACCGGGAGGCCATGTACGGGAAGGCCCGATTTCTTCCCGGACTTTTCTGAGGCAGGTGGAACATGCGTGTCTTGTCTTATGTGCTGCTGGCGTCCCTACTGGCCGCCGCTCTCTACTGCAAATCGGCGCCGGACCAGGCCACCGGACCAGCCTTTACCTCCGTCCCGGAACTCGAAAATGGCTACCGTCTCCTCTACCAGCAGAAGTTCGCTGAGGCTCGCCAGGTCTTCCAGGAATGGGCGGAGCAACATCCCACCGAGCCTTTCGGGCAGGTTTCTCTCGCAGCCACCTATCTCTTTGAAGAGTTCTACCTCCAGCATGTTCTGACCAGCGACTACTTTCTCGACGACAAACGCTTCCTTGGTGGTATTACGGGCACCCCGGATCCCACGCGCATGAAGAATTTCGAAGATTCCTGTGCCCGCGCGCGCAACCTCGCCAATCAGAAGCTGAAATCTCGGCCGCACGATTCCGAGGGCCTTTTCGCCCTGACGCTCTGCGCCGGTATGCAGTCCGATGCTGATAGCATGCTCATGAAACGGCATTACGACGCCTTGAAGCATCTGAAGGAAGCCAACGCCAATGCCGAGATCCTCCTGCGAGAGCACCCCGAGGCCTACGACGCCTATGTCGCCCCCGGGATCGCCTACTACGTGATTGGCTCGCTCACTCCCGCCGCCCGTTTCATGCTCTGGTTTGGCGGCATCCACGGCGACAAAGAACTTGGCATGTCCGAAGTCCAAAAAACCGCCGACAACGGCCATTACCTCAAGCCATTCGCCCAAATCCTGCTAGCTCTGTCTGCCCGCCGCGAGAAGAAGGACGCCATGGCCCAAAAGAATCTCAAGGCCTTAACCGAAGAATTCCCCGGCAACCCCGTTTACGATACCGAGTACGCCAAGGCCATGGGATTCCCCATACCGGCCACCGTCGGCCCGGCCAACTGACAACCCGGGTTGCCCCTTCCAGCTAGATCAACTACCCGCTGCCGCCCTGGGGAACTGCGTTATTTTCATCACGCTTATGGGTCTTTGTGTATTCCCACGCAGCTTGACCCAATGGGATCTTGGCTCCATCTAGCTATGTATTCTTTTTTCTATCACTTACGAATGTCCCACTTTGGTTCGCTACCTGCTTTTTCCACCGCGTCAGCCGGATTCGCCCACCGGATACCCTGTTTGTGGTGCCGCTTCGGGGGAAAGAACATGCAACTAAAAGAGGCCTATCTGGAGCGCGCGGTTGCTGAAGTCGAGGACTTGTCCGGCCGCGTCTCGGTTTTGAAGAATCGCTTCGCCCGGCAAAAGGTCAACGTCAAGCTCGAGCACTACTGGGAGCTTGAATATGTCCGCAGCCGGTTTGGTGAGTTCAAGCACCGCATTCAGGAACTCGAAGACGCGGACGAAAGCGATATCGGTCGCACCCAGGAGGCTGTAGAAGTCGCCTGGAAGGATTTGATTCACGCTGTGGACACGCTTCTCGCCGCACTCCCCTGAAGGTAGCTCTTCTGTTCTCTCGCCCGCTACAACAGGGAGTACAGGCAAGCGGTGACTGCTCCTGGCTCGCTTATGGGGGAGTGCCCGAGCTGTTATGCTCCTGCGAGCCGTGCGGTCCTGATAGCAAAGCGCGCCGCCGACACAAGGCTTTGCTCCACAGCGTTATTGCGGTAAGCGGTTCGCCGCTTCCGCGTCAGGGCGGGGTGGGTCCAGGTCCCCATCCCGCCCTGGTCCTTTTACTGCTCTAATTCCGTCCGCCCTTGCCCCTGAGATTCCCCTGCTACAATGCTGCTTCCCGCACCGCAAAGGAGGCGTGATGTTTCAATCCGATTTGCTCAAGGGCCGAGCGATTTTCCTTACCGGAGGCGGCAGTGGCTTGGGCCGCTCCATGGCCATCGAATTTTCGAAACTTGGCGCTCGTCTCTTCCTCATCGGCCGCCGTGAAGAGCCTTTAAAAGAAACTTGCGCGGAAATTCATCGGCTGGGGGGCGCCGCTGCGTTTACTACTTGCGACGTCCGCGAACCCGCCGCTGTCGACGCGGCCTTCGCCGCCGCAGAGCAACATTTCGGGGAAATCGATTCACTGGTCAACAACGCCGCCGGGAACTTCATGGCCCGCACCGAAAAGCTTTCTCCCAATGCCTTTCACTCCGTGGTCGGCATCGTGCTCTACGGCACGTTTCACTGCACGCAAGCCTTTGCCCGGCGCCGCATGGCGCAGAAACTTGGCGGCAATATCCTGAACATTACCACCACCTACGCGGCCGCGAATTCCGGTTCTGGCTACGTCGTACCCTCCGCCTGTGCCAAGGCCGGTGTGCTCGCGTTGACCACTTCTCTCGCCGTGGAGTGGGCCAAATATCACATTCGCGTCAATGCGATTGCTCCCGGCTCGTTCCCCACGGAAGGAGCGTGGTCCCGCTTGATGCCCTCGAAGCAGTTTGAGGAGCATGCCATCAGCCGGCATCCCATGAAGCGCTTCGGCAAGCATCTCGAGCTCACCAATCTCGCCGCCTTTCTTCTTAGCGACATGGCCGAATACATCAATGGCGAATGTGTGGTGATCGACGGTGGCCAGTGGCTTCGTGGGGCGGGGGAGTTCAACGATCTGGCTATGCTTCCCGAAGCCGTCTGGGAACAAATGGAAACGCTGCGTCCCAAAAAGTGAGAACTACGACTCCGGCAACGCGTTCTTCCTCAGCAGCACACGCAGCTTGATGTCTCCAACGGGTTTCCCGTTCGACTCGCCGTGTACCGTCACTTCCTGCGGCGTTGCTTTCTTCAACTGTTCATCGGTCAACTTCGGCGTATCAATCATCAACTCAATGCTCGTCGACGCTTCTGGCGGCAATGTGAATGCTCCGCTCCCATCGCTGAACGTCCATCCTTCCGGCAGTTTTGCCGTCACCGTTAGCGTCAGACTTTTCGTAGGATCGTGTAGCACCACTAGCGGAATCGAAAGCGTCGACCCGCTCTTGATGGCAATTTGCGGTGGGTTCGCCACAATTAAATGGGTCAGTCCGTGCGCCGGGGCGAACTCGCTATAAAAGTTCCACGGACCTCCCAACTCCATCCGGGGATTTGCTCCTTCTGCGCTTCCCGCCTCCACGCTGCGGCTGTGGTAGAGCAACTCCTTCTGCGGTTTTTCGTCGATATGCGCGAACACATCGTCCGTCGGCTTCCCGCCGACCACGGATTTCCCGAAAATCAGGGTTAGCGGCTCCGACCACCAGCCCTGGTTTGGATCGTTCATCATTTTTTCCAGTTCGGCGTCGCTCATCTTCGCTAGCCGGTCTATCTCCCCCGGAAATTGTGTACGATGCGCCATCGCGGAATAGAGCGCCAAGCGCCAGTACGGCTTCTTCTGCGAAGGCGAAATCTCCCGTACCGAATACGCTGGCCCGCTTCCGTCAAATTGCTTGTTGTCGTTCGCGTCGCTCCCGAAATAGATCTTTTTCGCCTGCCACGCTTGCAGATTCGAGAGATACGACTCGTAGTGATTCATCGGTCCTGCTAGTTGCGAAGGAAACACCAGCGGATCGCCCGCAAGATCAAACGCCTCAATCGTCAGCACGCCGGTAGCCTGATGGTCGCCATGATTCTCGCCAATGAACACGCCGGGATAATGCGTCAGGATCACCTCCGGTCGCGTCAGGCGAATCAGCCCGACCAGCCGTTCCAGGTTCTCTCCATGCCCCCAGTTCGATAACGACTCCAGCAGGTTCTGCGACGGCGTATCTTTGCCATCCAGAAACCACACATTCGAAATATTCAGCCGGGCACAAGCGTCCCGCGCTTCGATCTCGCGTTCGTTTGCCATCGCCGGACCACGCTCCCGCGTGAAGCGGTTCACCCCGCTGCCCCCGTGCGTACTGAAAATCACTGCCACCCGCTTATGCGCATCGTAAATTTCCCGCGCCAGGTATGGCGTAAAGAACGCCTCATCGTCCGGATGCGCCACCACCACCAAAATGTCCGCCTTATACCGCGCGTCCTCCGGATTTATCTTCTGCGGCGCTTGCGCCAGCAGCACCGTGGCGAAGACAAACATGGCGGCTAACGCAGAACCTCGTAGGACTGGCCTCATTTGGTTCCCCTAGTGCAATCTCGCCAACTTCGATAAGGCCAAGATTGTAGCAAGAAGGCGGTTCATCGCGTTTGACGAGGTTTTGGCCGTCAAAAGTGCTGCGCTAAGCCTCGATTACAAGCTTGCTATGGCAGATGCGATCATCTATGCGACAGCGCAACACTGCTCGGTTCCCCTGGTCACCTCCGATCCGCATTTTGCGAATCTCCCCGGCGTGACTCTGCTATAGCGTCTCCGCCTTGACCCCTTTCGCGCCCGCCTATACTCTAACTAATTAAATACTTCGCAGCTTTCTGCGTCTTAGGACTCCGACCATGGATCAGATCCACGTAACTCTTCCCGACGGTAGCGTGAAGAACTTCCCCAAGGGGACTACTCCTGTCGAAATTGCCAAATCTATTTCTCCGCGCTTGGCCGATGCCGCGCTCGTCGCCAAAGTGCGCGCGACCAATGGCGACAATCCTGCCGACAAAACCGGGATTTTCTCCAATTCCGTCGATCCCGCCGAGGATGGCAGCCTGCTCTACGATCTGCGCCGCCCGCTGGAGCAAGACGTCTCCTTGCAGATTCTTACCGAGAAGGATCCCGACGCGCTTTACGTCTTTCGCCATTCTGCCGCGCATCTTCTGGCGGCTGCCGTCATGGAGCTCTACCCGAATGTAAAACTCGGGATTGGGCCCCCGGTAGAAAATGGCTTCTTCTATGAATTTCTCCGGGATCAGCCTTTCACTCCGGAGGATCTGGAAAAAATCGAAAAGAAGATGCACGAACTGGCCTCCCACGATCTCCCCAACGAGCGCAAGTTGCTGCCCAAGGACGAGGCCCTCAAGCTCTACAAAGAGTCCAACCAGATCTTCAAGTGTGAGCTCATCGAAGAAAAGGCCGACGAACCCATGGTCTCCTTCTACACTACCGGTAAATTCATCGACTTTTGCCGCGGCCCGCACATTCCTTCCACCAAGCGCATCCAGGCCTTCAAGCTTATGAACGTCGCCGGCGCCTATTGGAAGGGTCAGGAAGGGAATGCGCAGCTCCAGCGTATTTACGCGGCCGCCTTTTTTACTCAGAAGGAACTCGACGCCTATCTCCATCGCCTCGAAGAAGCCAAGCGCCGCGACCACCGCCGCCTCGGCCCCGAACTCGAACTCTTCAGCATCCAGGAAGAAGCCGGTCCCGGCCTGATTTTCTGGCATCCCAAGGGTGGCTTGATCCGCACCATCATCGAGAACTGGCTCCGCGAAGAACTCCTGCACCGCGGCTACGACCTGGTCTTCACCCCGCACATCATGCGCTTCGACCTTTGGAAAACTTCCGGCCACGCCAATTTCTATAAAGAAAACATGTTCGGTCAGATGGAAGTCGAAAAGGACGATTACCAGCTCAAGCCCATGAATTGCCCGGGCCACATCCTGATCTACAAGTCCAAACTCCGCAGCTATCGCGACCTTCCTGTCCGTCTCGCCGAACTCGGCACCGTTTATCGCTATGAGCGCAGCGGCGTGCTTCACGGCCTTCTCCGCGTTCGGGGATTCACCCAGGACGACGCGCACATCTTCTGCATGCCGGAGCAGATCGAGGCGGAAGTCGAAGCCTGTATGGAATTCGCCTACGCGGTCATGAAAAATTTCGGTTTCGACAAATTCGAAGTTGAACTTTCCGACTGGGATCCCAAGCACCCCGAAAACTACCCTGGGAAGGCGGAAGATTGGCAGCACGCTAGCGACGCACTGGCCTCTGTAATGAATCGCATGAAGATTCCGTACAAGCGTATGGTGGGCGAAGGTGCGTTCTACGGCCCCAAAATTGACGTGAAATTGATTGACGCCATCGGCCGGCCTTGGCAACTCACCACCGTACAGTTCGATTTCAACTTGCCCGCTCGTTTCGAACTCGAATATGTCGGCGTCGATGGCGCGCGCCACCAGCCCCTGATGGTCCACCGCGCGCTGCTCGGTTCCGTGGAGCGCTTCTTCGGCATCCTCATCGAGCACTACGCCGGCGCCTTCCCGCTGTGGCTCGCTCCCACTCAAGTCGAAATCTGCCCGGTCAGCGAAAAAGTTGCGGATTACGCGAAGCACCTCTACGAGACACTCAAAAGCAACGGCATTCGCGTGCATCTCGACGATCGCAACGAAAAGCTGCCGGCGAAGATTCGCGACGCCCAGCTCCAGAAAATCCCGTACATGCTCGTGGTTGGTCCGAAAGAAGCTGAAGCCGGTACCGTCAGCGTGCGCCATCGCAGCAAAGGCGACCTCGGCGCACGCCCGATTCCCGATCTGATCACCGCTCTGAAACAAGAAATTGATTCGCGCAGCATTCAATAATCGCCGGTGCTAGGCTGAAGTTGTTTCGCTGACTTTGATCCATACGATGACCTGGAGGAATAGGTGCTTCATGCTTTGTCGTCGCGCTTTTCTGTATGCCTCCTGTGGCGCCGCCGCAGCCTCGCTCTCGCTCAGCTCAAAACTCATGGCCGCTGACTCTCCGCAACCCGATCACCTGGTTCTCGGTTGCCGCGATCTCGGCGAGGGCATCGCCTATATGAAGAAAGTTTCGGGTTACGCCGCCGCTCCCGGCGGTTCGCATCCCGGCAAAGGTACACGCAATGCTCTCCTGAAGTTGGGCAACCGCTGCTATCTCGAGATTATGGCTCCGGACCCGGCGCAACCCGAACTCAGTTGGCATCAGGAACTGCCTACCCTCACGGAACCGCGTCTGGTAGGCTGGGCGCAACCCGCTAAGGATCTGGACAGCCTTGCCGCACGGCTGCGCGCCAAAGGAATTGCCTGCGTCGGCCCATTTCCTGGTTCGCGCGCCAGGCCCAACGGAGAACTTCTGCGTTGGAGGCTCCTCGTCCTCGAAGACGAGAAAGAGGGTATTCTGCCTTTCTATATTGAATGGGCCGCCGATTCCGCCCATCCAGCGGACGATGCTCCCGGGGCTTGCCTGCTCCTCTCCCTTCACCGCATCGGCCACGTGACTCAGATGCCCTCGCCAGGTCCTGACTTTCACCTGGTTCCAGACCCAAGCGCGCCCCCGGCGCAATTGAAAGCCACGATTGCCGGCCTTTTCGGTGACTTCGAGTTGGTATCCCGCACCGTCCCCTCCGAGGCTTGGAGCAAGATTCCTAAATAACGCCTTTATTGCTCAGTTCCGCCCCGCGCATGCTATACTTTAAAGTCTGCCCCATGCTGCGGTAGCCGCTGGGGTTAGCCAGTCAGACGGGGTGTAACCCGGTTCGCCGGGTGCCTTTTTTTCTTAGGGGGATTTATCGCTGAGCGGAATTTCCGGCAGGCCGACCGTATTCGCATCAACGAAAGGATACGTGCTCGAGAAGTTCGAGTGATTGACGAAGAAGGCGCGCAGTTGGGAGTCATGCAGCCGTTTGAGGCGATGCGCTTGGCTCGCGAGCGCGGTTTGGATTTGGTGGAGATTTCGCCCACAGCGGACCCGCCGGTTTGCAAGATTACGGACTACGGCAAATACCAATATCAACTGAACAAAAAAGCCCACGAGCAGCGTAAGAGCAGCCGTGGCTCGCAATTGAAAGAGGTAAAGTTCCGTCCGGCTACCGCGGAGCACGATTATCAGGTTCGTAAGAACCAGATCATTCGTTTCCTCGGGGAAGGCCACAAGGTCCGTGCCATGATTTTTCATCGTGGCCGCGAAATGGCTCACCAGGAAGTGGGACGCGCCAAAATGACCCGCCTCCTTGGCGAAATCGGGGATTACGGGCAGATCGAAACCATGCCCCGCATGGAAGGCAACGTTTTGGTCGCTCTGCTTGCTCCCAAAAAAGGCGCCGGCGTTGCGCCTCGCGCTGGTGGCTCCGCGCAGGTGAACGCGTAACGTCGTTCGCGGAACCCTCGGTTTTCTCGGCGAAATTTTCAGAGCCGCGGAATCGGCTCGCAATACAGGAGAGGATTTACAGCAATGCCACGCAATTCATTGAAGCCCAAAAAGAAGCTCAAGACCCACCGCGGCGCGCGCAAGCGCTTTAAGGTCACCGCCAACGGCAAAATCCTGCGCATGCATTCCGGGAAGCGCCACTTGCTCGGCACCAAAGCCGCCAAGCGCATGCGTAAGCTCAAGAAGATCACCAAGGTCAACGAGCGCGACGTCGCGGCCGTTCGCCAGATGCTCCCTTACGGAGCCTAGTTTTTCGTAGGGGCGCGTTTATCCTGCCCCTACAACGAAGTTGCGGATTCACTTCCGCTTCAACGTGTCAGGCAGCGCTACACGGGTGCCTGCCGGCCGTTCCGCCCTGTTTGCAGGGCATCCATGCCGAGCTTTAGCTCGGCGCCAGCGTTGCGCTCGCCGCAAGGCGCGCCACGCAATCATCGGAAACAAACCCGTTGCCAGATGCGCCTCGTCGCGTTTCTTCGCAACCTGTTTTGTTTCCCCTAAAATCTGTTGAACGAAGGAGAAAACCCATGCCACGCGTAAAACGCGGCACCAAACGCCGGGCTCGGCGTAAGAAGTATCTCAAGCGGACCAAAGGCTTCTTCCTTACCAAAAGCAAGCTCTACCAATCCGCACAGGAGGCCGCCAATCGCGCGGATCGCTATGCCAAACGCGATCGCCGCGTGAAAAAGCGCCAGTATCGCCGCCTGTGGATTCAGCGTGTCGGCGCCGCCGCTCGCCAGAATGGTCTGACGTATGGCCAGCTCATTCACGGCCTCAAAGCCGCCGGCATTGCCGTGGACCGCAAAGTGCTAGCGGACATGGCGGTGAAGGACATGCCCGGCTTCGCTGCTCTCGCGGAAAAGGCGAAGGCCTTCGCCCCCAAGCCCAAGCCCAAACCGGCTGCGGCTTAGTCTGTAGCTCACGCCTTCAGGCGTGAGGTCTTTCGCTGGAAGGGGCGCCGTATCGCTAATGGTAGGCCCGAAGCGCTGCGCCCCATCTCGGCAAAATTGATCCCCTTCCGCGTCCGTCATTCCGAACGGAGTCTGCGGAGCGAGGAATCTCTCTCTTTCTTTCTTGCGTAGCTCGCCCTAAATCGCGCTCTACGTTGTATTCTGTTCTGACACACGTTCATGTCGACACCCGACTCTAAGCATTCGCAAACGCTCTCCACTCTCGGCGTCTCGACCGCCGATCAGGTCCAATCCCTGTTCGCCGATTTGCGCACGCGTTTCAATTCCGAAAGCGCAGCCGCCACCGACGAAAACTCCTGGAAGGCGCTGCGGGACGCCTGGCTGGCCCGCAAATCCGGCGTGCTGACGCTGGTCACCGATAATTGGCTGAAGCCCTCTCCGCCGGAACTCAAGCGGGTCGTGGGCGCGTCCCTCAACGAACTGCGCACTCACGTGGATGCGCAGATCGAAGCGCGTCGCGCCTCCATCGAAGCAGGAGCCGAAGCCGCCGCCAGCGCCAAAGACCGCATCGATCTTTCCTTGCCCGGCGTGCAGCGTCCCATCGGCTCGCACCATCTCATCCGCCAGGTTTTCCAGGAAATCGAAGACATTTTCTTCTCTATCGGCTTCTCCGTCGTCGAAGGTCCCGAAATTGAAACGCCCTACTACAATTTCGAAGCCCTTAACATTCCCGAGCATCATCCGGTCCGCGACGACATGGACACCTTCTATCTCGATTTGCCCAAGGGCGCTCCCGGTCCGCTGCTGCTGCGCACGCACACCTCGCCCGTGCAGATTCACACTATGGAGAAGCGCCAGCCGCCCGTGCGTGTCATGGTGCCCGGCAAGGTCTATCGTCGCGATAATCCGGACGCCACGCACTCTTTCATGTTCCATCAGATCGAGGGACTTGCCGTCGATTCGGACATCACCTTCTGCGATTTCACCGGCACCATCGATTACTTCGTCAAACAATTCTTCGGCGAAGGTGTAAAAACGCGCTTCCGCCCCAGCTATTTCCCGTTCACCGAGCCATCCGTGGAATTCGACGCCTCCTGCATTTTCTGTGGCGGCACCGGCACGGCAAAAACCGGCGCCACCTGTGGCAAGTGCAAAGGCGCGGGCTGGATTGAACTGTTCGGCGCGGGCATGGTCGATCCCGCCGTCTACGGCTTCGTCAACTATGATCCGAAAAAAGTGAGCGGCTTTGCCTTCGGCATCGGCATCGATCGTCTGGCCATGCTCAAGTACGGCATCGATGACATCCAGGTCTTTTTCCAGAACGACGTGCGCTTCCTTCGTCAATTCCCTTAGCGGAATTGGCAGTCCGTAATTAGCGGCAACGGGGGTCGGAGCTTTAGCTCCGACATAAAGGCCAAACAAAGCGGGCTTTAGCCCCTGAGGAAAAGGGGTTCTGTTTCGGATGGCTGTGTAACTGGGATGGAGTCGAGTTTTGGGTTTTACTGTTAACTGAGAACTGACAGCTGAAAACTGCTCATGTCTTTCGCCAACGCCAAACAGCGCTTCTCCGATCGCGTGACCGATTACGTTCGCTACCGCCCCGGCTATCCGCTTGCCCTCTACGACGTATTGGCAAGCGAATGCGGCTTGCGCCCCGAGCCCCCCATTGCCGACATTGGCTCCGGCACGGGCCTGCTCAGCAAACTCTTTCTGGATCGCGGCAACCCCGTCTTCGGTGTTGAGCCCAATCCCGAAATGCGCGCCGCTGGCGAAGAGTTTCTGCGCAACTATCCCAACTTCACCAGCGTCGATGGCTCCGCGGAAACCACGGCGCTTGCCAATGCTTCTGTTCATTTCGCCACAGCCGCGCAGGCCTTCCACTGGTTCGATCCGCAAGCGACGCGTCGCGAATTCCAGCGCATCCTGAAGCCTGGCGGGTTCGTCGTGGTAGTTTGGAACGATCGCGTCCTCTCCGAATCGGCCTTCGCGCGCCAATACGAAGACCTGCTTCGTCGCTTCAGCACCGATTACACCCGTGTGAGGGAAACCTATCCCGAGGCAGAAGCCATGCAGCAGTTCTTCGGTGCAAATCATCTTCGCCATCGCGAGCTTCCCAATTTTCAGGATTTCGATTTCCGAGGCCTGGCCGGGCGATTGCGCAGCAGTTCTTATGCGCCCAAAGAGGGTCATCCGAACTACGAACCGATGATGAGCCAGTTGCAGAACATTTTTGACGAGAACGAGGTAGACGGCCGCGTGCGCATGGTTTACACCACGCACCTCTACTTCGCACAATTGGAGCGCTGAGAATCGCCATGAAAGTGGGCTACAACTGGTTGAAAGAGTTTGTCGAAGTCACTGCCTCGCCCGAAGAGGTTGCCTCGCGTCTCGCTCTCGCCGGCACCAACATCGCTGGCATCGAACATGGCCCGCATGGCGCCGTCATCGATGCGGAAATCACCTCGAATCGTCCTGACTGCCTCGGCATGCTCGGCATCGCGCGCGAGATCGGCGCGATTTACCGTCTTGCGATCAAAAATGTCGCCCCAAGACCAACCGAAAGCGCTTCGGCGAAAGCCCGCGATGCCGTCAGCGTCAAGATCGAAGCTCCTGAGCTCTGCGGCCGCTTCACCGCGCGCGTGATTCGAGGCGTAAAGATTCAGCCTTCGCCTGCCTGGCTCAAAGACCGACTCGAAGCCGCCGGCCTCGCCAGCATCAACAATGTCGTCGACATCAGCAACTACGTAATGCTCGAAACAGGCCATCCTCTGCACACTTTCGACTACGACATGGTCCGCGATCACAGCATCGTGGTTCGTCGCGGCAAGTCCGAAAGAATTCGCACTCTCGACGCCGTCGAACGCGTGCTCGACGTCAGTATTCCCGTCGTCTCCGATGGCAATGGTTCTCGTCCCATCGGCATCGGCGGCATCATGGGTGGCGCCGAAACAGAAATTTCCTTCTCCACCAAAAATGTTCTGATCGAGTGCGCCTGGTTCGATCCCATCGCGGTGCGTCGCGCCGCCCGTTCTTTGAAACTCCATACCGAAGCCAGCACGCGTTTCGGTCGCGGTGCCGATCCCGAAATGGCGGAACTAGCTTCGCGCCGCGCCGCCGAGCTAATTCTGCAAGTGGCTGGCGGCGAACTTCTCGCCGGCGTGGTGGATGTATATCCGGTCAAGCGCGCACCGAAGAAAATCACGCTCACTCGCGCCGAGTTTCTCCGCATCATGGGCACCGATGTTCCCGATAAGGACGTGGAAGCCATTCTTTCCGCATTGGGTTTCGCCCCTGTGCGCGTCGATCACACTCCCGGCGCGGCCAATGCGTTGCTGGCCGCTTGGCAATGTACGCAACCTTCCTGGCGCGCTGACGTCGAGAGGGAAATCGATCTGATCGAAGAAGTCGCTCGCGTTTACGGCATGGACAAGTTTCTACCGCGTTTGCCCGCCGCTCGCGCGGGAGCCGATCGTCTGCCGCATCAGGAGGCGGAAACGCGATTGCGCGAACGCCTCATCGGCCTCGGCTATCACGAAATTCTCACCATTCCGCACGTGGCCGAGGAACGCAACGAGCTGTTTCGTCCCACCGACGCGGTTCCCGCTAAGCTCTCGAACCCCCTCAGCGAGGAAGCCGGGGTATTAAAATCCACCGGCGCCGTGACAATGGCCGCGGCGATCGAGTGGAATCTCAATCATGGCCAGCGCAACGTGCGTTTGTTCGAGATCGGCCAGCACTATCGTTTCGTCAACGGCAAGCCCGTGGAGTCGCGGGTCCTTACGATTGGCGCCACCGGTACCGCGCGCTCGCAAGGACTTTACGACTCGCCGCGCGAATACAATTTCGGCGACCTCAAAGGCGATCTCGACGCGATCGGCGAATTCTCCGGTGGCTTGCACTGGGAAAGCAACGGCCCCGAATGGCTCAATCCCGCCAAGCGCGGCACCATCTGCCTGGACAAAGAAGGGAATCCGCTGCTCGGCGTTGCCGGCCTGCTCACCAAGCGTGTTGCCGACAAACTGAAATTCCGCCAGGACGTTTACCTCGCGGAAATCGCGCTGGGGCCGCTCTACTGCATGTATTACGGTGTGAAGAACAATCGCCGTTATGAGCCGTTGCCACGTTTCCCGGGCGTAGAGCGCGACTTCTCGCTATTTCTCGCCGATGGCGTCACCTTCGCCGAAGTCCGCAAAACCATTGACGCCCTGCGAATTCCGGAAATTGCTTCCATCGAAGCGGCCGACTTGTTCCGCGGCAAAAATGTTCCGGCAGGAAAGTATTCGTTGCTGGTGCGCGTCACCTTCCAGAGCAACGAATCCACCTTCACCGATGCGCAGATCACCGATTTCACCGCCCGCATCGTAGCCGGCCTCGAGAAAAACTTGGGCGCTTCGTTGCGTTCCTAGTTCCCCAATTGGAGTGCGGGAGCCCAGCTCCCGCCGGTGCTCGACGGTAAGTGAGCCGCCCACCGATCAGCGGCAGCCCAGCTGCCGCCACCCATAAACTAATCTCCAGTTCGCCTTTCCGAGCGCAGCGAGGAATCTCTCTTAGATCGACCTGCAAGCAAAAACGAACCGGCCTTTCCTCACTCCGACTGCTTCAGCGCGCGTTCCACCAGCGTTAAGCAGCGTTCCGCCTGTTCTTTCAGCAGATCCTCGCGTTCCCCACGTTCTTTGCGTAAGCTGTGCAGCTCATCCGCAATGGCCATCGCCGCCAAAATTGCCACTTTTTGCGTATCCACCGTCGGCGTCATGTCCGCAATCGCGCGCATTTTTTCATCCACGTATTCGGCCAGCCTCTGCAGATAGCCTTCTTCGAGATCCGCCGAAATCGGATACATCTGGCCGAAGATTTGTACTTTCACATGCTTTGTCATGCTTCACCCGCTTACTGCGACCACGAAGTCGGATTGCGATCCCAGCGCTGCACCCGAAGCTTCTTGTTCAATTCCGCCGGCAGCGGCCCCGCAATGCTGGCGGCACAATTTGCTTCGACATTTTTGATTTTGCGCATCCCAGGAATGGTTGTGCTCACGTCCGGATTCGCCAGGATGAACCGTAGGGCCATCTCCGCCATGGTGCTGCCACGCGGAATCAAGGGCCGCAAGGCTTCCGCATGCGCCACGCTCGATTTCAGGTTTTCCGGTACGAAATAGGTATTGCGCCAATCCCCCGCAGGCCACGTGGAATCCACCGTCAGCGTCCCGGTCAGCGTGCCTTCGTCAAACGGCACACGCGCAATCACCGCCACATCGCGCAGGCGGCAAACCGGAAAAAGCGCGTCTTCCGGATTTTGGTCGAAAATGTTGTAAATCACTTGCACCGCCTCCGCGCACCCTTCCAACACCGCGCGCATCCCGTTCCACGGCTCCCAGCGGTTGATGCTCGGCCCAAACGCGCGAACCTTCCCGCTTTTTTTCATCTTCTCGATCGCGCGCGGCAACCGTTCGTCATTCAGCCAGCGATCTTCCCAGGTGTGAAACTGCATCAGGTCGATGGTGTCCACGCCCAGATTCCTCAAGCTCTTCTCGATGTATTCCTCCACATAATCCGGGGGAAAACAGTCCTCCAGCGTGAACGCGCGTGCGCTTGGCCAGCGCCGGTTCTTCGGCGGAATCTTCGTGGCCACATACAAATGCTTGTCCGGCCCGCCCAGCGAATCGTTCTTATGCTCCTTCAGGATGCTCCCTAAGATCTGCTCGCTTTTTCCGTCGCCGTATGCCCACGCCGTATCAAAAAAATTGCAGCCCAACTCCACCGCGCGGTGCAACGATTTCAGCGTCTCCGCTTCATCCGACCCGGTCCATCCCGCCAACCCCCACATGCCATACCCAATTTCGCTCACCTTCCAACCCGTCCGCCCAAACCGCCGATAGTTCATCGCCCATATCTCCTAGGAATGCCGAGCCATTGTACCTTGTAGCACAGGCTTCAGCCTGTGTCCTGACAGGCGAGCTACACGTAGCAGCGGCTTTACTCTGCCGTCGTTCTGGTAGTGAAGCCCTAGATTACAGCGAGGAAACGTTCCCGAGGTTGTTCAATTCACAGGTTATTTTTGCCGGGTGCGAAGGCTTTGCGACGCACTGACGTGCCCGGCCATTTCGTCCTGCGGCATCGCCGAACGCAACTTGAAACAGCGCGCAGTTTCATCCCAATAAATATTGTCCTTGTGCGCGTTCCAAGCCGCTTCCCACTGTTCCTGCACGAATTTTCGTCCCTTATGTTGCAGGAATTTACGCCAACAAGCTTCGCCTGGCTTCTTGCACTCCATTTGCAGCGCATCTAGTTCCGGCATGTCCGCCATTCGCAAATTGGAACTGGTGAACAGATCGAAAAGCAGGGAATTCGCGATATCGCCCGCGGCCGTGTATTTCCAAAGATCGTAGACCGAATGCTTGGTTTTACGCGTGTCGGTCAGTTCGGAAATAAGAACGGGGATCGCATCTTTGCCAAGCGCCAGAACTTGATCGACTACCTTTGAATCGCAATATTCCTTGTCCTGAAAACGTCCCATCGTCCGGCAGGATCCCTGCGTGGTCAGCTCGTCGAAGCGCCACAGGGGAATTTCCTGCGGGTCTGCCGGATTGGTCTGCGCGTGGACGAAGGAGCAACAGGAGCAGCACACCACGAAAAACAGCAGCAGGGCCGCACGGAAACGGGATCGCGCCTGGTCAAACATCGCGTGGAATCTACACGCCTGTTGTGCTTCTGGCAAGTAGCTTCCCCCGCATTCTATTGACGCGTTGCGGCAACCGTCTTCGCTTCGCTCAACTCCGGGCGATCCGCCCCGGCCGGACAATTTTCCGCAAGCTTGCCATAGAACGTTTGCGCTCCGGTGCTGTCGCCCATGCCTTGCGCGGCGCGGCCCGCCCCCAGCAAGGCGTCGAAGCGATTCGGCGCGTCCTTCAACACGATGGTGTATTCCGCCAATGCATCGGACGGCCGCTTCACTTCCAGCAGCATATCCGCCAGCATTTCGCGCGCCGGAATAATCACGCCGTCGCTGCCGTTTCTCTCTTCGTGTGTCGCGGCGGCACGCAGTTCATTCAGCGCCTCGTCTGTTTTTCCCTGCGCGTACGCCAGCCACGCCTCGGCCTCTCGCAAATCCGTGGGTTTTTCCGTGGAAACTTCGTAACCCTCCTTGCGAGCGCGGTCCTGGCGTGCTTGCACGCACTTGGCTAGCTGTTGCACCGCCGCTTCTGCCCCCGCCACGTCGCCGCTGCGCGCAGAGCCGATGGCACGCGCCCAATACGCGCTGTCTTGTTGGTCCTGCCGAATCGCGGGCACTTTCACGTTGGCGGCTTCCTTCCAACGATGCAGGTCCAGCGCAGTACGTGCCTCAAAACCCGCGCGATCCTGCGCCTTGGTCTCCTCGTCAGCGCCGATCACCTGATTGAGTTGCGCGATCACCTCGCGGGCCTTGGCTTCCTGCCCGGTTTGCAGATACGAATAGTTCAGGAAGTGCATCGCGTGCGTCTGGTAATGTGCTTCCGCGCGATGTTGTTCCGCCGCGCGCCGCGCCGCCGCCCACGACGCAATATTGGATTTGATGGAATCCTGCCACAGCCCGAGACGCACAAAAATGTGCGACGGCATGTGGATGGCATGCGCGGAATCGGGAGCAATTTCCGCATATCGGCGCGCGGCCGCTAATCCCTCGGGCGCAAGCTCCGGCCGATCGGCGGCATGAATCAAGTAATGGGCTACCCCCGGATGGTCGGGGTATTTTTCGAACAGCGGATTCAAAATCGCGATCGCCCTTTTGTCGTTGTTCAAACTGTCTACATCGTTTTCCGCAAGCACCACCAAAGCCAGCGCGCTAAACGCGCCGACTTCCACATCTTCGGGCATCTGCTGGCGCAACTTTTCCATTGCCGCCGAATAAGCCTTCATGCGTTCCACGTGGGTCAGCTTGGGATTGTCCTGATAGAACGCCGCCGCTGCGGCGAGGAAGCCCTGCTCTTTCGCTGTCGCCGGATGCAACTTTTCCGCCTGCGCAATCTCCTCGCGTCCTTCTTTCATCTGCTTCTCACTCGGAAAGATCCACAGTTGTTCCCACAGAGACATGGCGTTGCCCCAATGGGCCATGGCGCACTTTGCATCGGCGGCTTGGGCCTGCTCGAAGGTTTGGTGCGCCTCCATGTATTGGAAGGAATGCAGCAGCGCCAGCCCTTTGTCCAGCAGCACTTGCGCCTCAGCCGAGCAACTCGTCTGGAAATACACTTTGCCCAGGTGTGGCGTCGTGCCCGTCGGTGTTTGGGCCCTGGACACCGCAACCGAACCGAGAAGCACCAAAATCACCAGCGCTTGTGCCTTTCCCATTTCGCACCTCCCGAACAGCGTCGGCCATTCTACCCCGTTCCGCAGGCCAGCTAAACCTTTGGCATGCAACCAGCCCCGCGGTTGGACGCCGGGACGCACTCGGGGGATAATACGCTCTGGAGCGGTACTTCGAAGCAGGTGAGGACGCGAAAGCCGTTTGAACCGTAACGAATCTCTGGGGTGCTGCGGATAGTCAGCTTGTGTGCACGGCCTGTCCCGTCAGCGGGTCTCTCCCAGACTCGCGGGCGGGGCAGGAAAGCCTAATGGTTGGCTCGTGGTGCCCACCTATTTCAGAGGTTCACGGCCTAGCTTCCCACGGCCCAGCAGTCCGCTCCTTTATCGTTTCTCAGGCCCCGTTTTCACCATCTGCATTTCGTCCCGGTGCGGAACTGGCTGGGCAGCGGAGGACTGCTAACTCTTCATGCGCGTTTTGTTCATCGGAGACATCGTCGGCTCCCCAGGCCGGCAAATCGTTCGCGACCGCCTGCCGGATATCATCGAGCATCAACACATCGATTTGGTCATCGCCAACGCGGAAAATTCCGCCGCTGGCTTCGGCATTACCCCGCGCATTGCGGAGGAACTCCTGCAGCACGGCATCGACGTGCTCACCGGCGGAAATCATAGCTGGGATCGCAAAGAGATTTTCGAGTTTATCCCGCACGAGCCGCGCTTGCTGCGCCCCGCCAATTTCGCCGAGGGTAATCCGGGTTCCGGGCTGTACGTCGGTACCGCGAAAAATGGCGTGAAGTATGCTGCCCTGAACCTGCAGGGCCGCGTATTCCTTACTCCCAACGACGACCCTTTTAAGAAGGCCGATTGCGAACTCGCGAAGTTGCCCGCGGATGTGGCCTTAGTGTTCGTCGATATGCACGCCGAAACCACCAGCGAGAAGATTGGCTTGGGCTGGTATCTCGACGGTCGCGTCACCGCCGTGGTCGGCACCCATACCCACGTGACCACCGCCGACGAACGCGTGCTCCCCGAGGGCACCGCCTACATTACCGACGTGGGCATGACAGGCCCGCACGACGGCATCATCGGCATGGAACGCCAGCCCATCATCAAGAAATTCCTCGACGGTTTGCCGACCCGCTTTGAAGTGGCCACCGGCGACATCCAGATGAACGCTGTGCTCATCGAAACCGATGACGCCGGTCCCCGCAACCCCGCTGGCCGCCTCCGCGCCAAATCCATCGGCCGCCTCCGCCTTCGCCTAGACTAAACTCCGGAGTGCGGGTGCCCTGCTCCCGGCGATGCATCCAATTCATGTAAGGCACGAATCGATCAGCGGCAGCCCTGCTGGCGCCATTCCGGACTGAGTCTGCGCAGTGACGAATCTCTCTTCCCTTCACGCGCCGCGTCTTCCCTCAAGCAACCACCCCGTTTCTGGAGTAATCTGAATCGTCATGCGCAAAATCTCTGCTTGGCTCGCTTTCTCCGCGGCCCTTGTGCTTATCGCCAGTACGCTTTGGGCCGCTGGCGCGGCACAGTCGGAGGTCGAGGACGACTTGATGGCCTCGCGCCGCCTGTTCGGCGAGATTGGCCCGGGCCTGCGTGCGCTTCGCCGTGCGGCCAACGGAAACTACTACGTCCTGGCGTCACCTTCGCTTGGGGTCGCCATTTTCGACTCCAAGGGCCACCGCCTGAAGGTGTTTGGTGCTCCTCCGGAAGAAGCGGGCACGAACAAATCCGCACGCGCACTCATTGCGTTTGGCGAGGATTGCGACGTGGACGGCGCGGGAAATGTCTATGTCGCGGATACCGCCTACAACCAGGTGAACGAATTTGCGCCGGACGGCAAACCGCTTCGCTCGTTTCCCGCGAATGCCGTGCTTTCGTTGGCCGTGCTGCCGGAAGGCGAAGTGGCGGTCAGCACCCGAGAGCCATCGCACCACATCATTGTGTATGGACCCGATGGGAAGGTTGCGCGCGAGTTTGGCGACCTCGAGTCCATGTCTTCGCGTGCCGATATTAATCGCTATTTGAACCTCGGCCGCGTCGCCGCCGATCCTCAAGGCCATCTCTACTACGGATTTACGTACATGCCGGAACCGACGGTTCGCGAGTTCGAACGGCTCGGCGGTGCCATCCAGGATTTTGTCTTCACCGGGTTGGACGCCTTCCCCGAAGCCTCCGCCACCCGCAAGGCCATTGTCCGCTACGAGAACAGCTCCGAACCCTTGGCCTTTCACCCGATTCTTACTGCTTTTGGCGTAGATCCGGTGAGCGGCGACGTGTGGATGGGCCTGCATAACACCTTGCTGCACTTCGACAAAGACGGAATCCGCCGCTCCGAGTATCAGATCTACACACCAAAGGGCAGACCGCTCGAGGCCTCGGTCATTTTGGTCGAACCGGAGCGCCTTTTGATCGGGTCAGACCCGTTAGGCATTTACGAGTTTCATCGACCGGATCGAAAATACTAAAAATTTACCGAAGATTTCCTCAACTCCAATTGCACCATTTTAGTGCATTTCACTTGCAAACCGATTTTCTTCTCCGCAAATTGCTTTGTTTTTTCAACTTTTTTTCACCACTTGCACATTTTCAGTGCTTGTGGAAAAGTTGTGAATGGCGTGTGAACGTTAGTACTGGCCTTCGCACACTTTTCGCTTGCTCCGTTCGTGACAGTGCGCGAGAATCCATCCAGTTTGATTCACTGGTACGTGGTCCTGCAAATCTGAACGGGCTGCGCGGAACCACAGGGGCAAAAAACATTCGTTCCTGCGCGGATTAACGAACTCCAAAGCGTGATGCTTTAGGGCTGAAATTCTCTTTCCACAGCTTTTACACACCTGTGGAAATATATTGCTTTCTGACTTTTTACTGACGATGACTACTGCTACCCAAACGATTGCTTCTCTCAATGTCTGGGACAAGTTCCTGGAACTCATCAAGTCCAGAGTGAGCATCAACACCTACTCTACTTGGTTCCAGCCCACCCGGCTTAGCCGCCAGGAGGGGGATACGCTCTATATCCAGATTCCCAGTGCCGTCTTCCGTCAAGTGCTTACCCGCACTTACGGCGAGATCATCAAGGCGGTGTTCCATCAGATGGGCACCCCCAATACCAAGGTGCAGTATGTGTGCACCGAAGAAGAGCCTGTCCAGGCTGCCCCGGCCGCTTCCGCCGCCAAGCAGTCCAAGCTCGATTTCGAAAGTAGCGATCACCAGCTCAACAATCGCTATACCTTCGACACCTTCGTCGTCGGCAAGTCCAACGAGTTCGCTCATGCCGCTTCGCGCGCGGTCGCCGAGCAGCCTTCCAAGGCCTATAATCCGCTGTTCCTCTATGGCGGCGTGGGCATGGGCAAAACCCACCTGATGCACGCCATCGGGCACATGATCAAGAAGCGTAACCCGGCCATGCGCCTCAGTTACGTCAGCGCGGAAAAGTTCACCATCGAGGTGATCAATTCCCTCCGCTTCGATCGCATGATCAGCTTCCGCGACCGTTTCCACACCGTTGACGTGCTGCTTGTCGACGACATCCAGTTCATCGCCGGCAAGGAACGTACCCAGGAAGAGTTCTTCCACACCTTTAACGCCTTGTACGAGCAACAGAAGCAGATCGTGATTTCGTCAGATTGCCTTCCGAAAGACATCAACTCCATCGAAGAGCGGCTGCGTTCCCGTTTCGAGTGGGGCCTGATTGCCGATATTCAGCCCCCCGACCTCGAAACCAAGATCGCCATCCTCCAGAAAAAGGCGGAGAACGATCGTTTTCATCTGCCCGATGAAGTCGCCGAATACATCGCGCGCGCGATTAAATCCAACGTGCGCGAACTCGAAGGCGCGCTGACCCGCTTGATGGCCTACGCCTCTCTCACCGGCACCACGATTTCCTTGGCCACTGCTCAGCAGGTGCTGCGCAATATCATTGCCTCGCAGGAAAAGCGCGTCACCATCGATTTGATCCAGAAGCGCGTCAGCGAGCATTTCAATCTTCGCGAGCAGGACCTCAAGATGCGCAGCAACACCCGCGCTATCGCCTTCCCGCGCCAGGTGGCCATGTACATCGTCAAGCAGCTCACCACCGCTTCGCTTCCGGAAATCGGCCGCCAGTTCGGCGGAAAGCATCACACCACGGTGCTGCACTCCATTAACAAGATTGAAGAGCTACGCCGCTCCGACAAGGAACTGAATCGCACTATCACTCGCCTGATGGATGCGCTGCAGTAAGTTGTAGCTTGATCGACGGTCTGACGGGCCCGCGCTTAATCGCGGGCCTTCATTTTTTGGAGTGCCGGAGCCCAGCTCCCGCCGGTGGCGTAACGTAATGCCTCACATAAACTGATCAGCGGCAGCCCTGTTTATCCTGAGCCGCGTTTTGGGAAGGGCTGCCCATTTCAGACTCCAAAATGTAGGGCCCGTCTTCTGCTCGCCCTGAGCTGTTTTTGCGAAGGGAGGCGGTCCGTTGGTTTTCGTTGCCTCTTGCAAAGTATCTACCGGATCACGAGAACGACTCCCCCACCAGCTCTTCACTCCTCTTCCAAAGTGCCACCGCGTTCTTCGGATCGAGCGCATACCCGCGCACTCCTTCGCTGATCGCGGTAATGTTCCCGTGGTCCGGCATGATCTGACCGACATGGCAGTTCTCGCAGTACTTCCCGCCAATCTCTTCGGCAGGAGCAACCACTCCAGCCCACACAGACGTGGCCGCCCCTTGCGGGACGGTTTTCCACTGAAACGGGCCCTTGCCCTCCGCGGCACGCTGTTGGTTGATCTGCTCAATCAGCTTTTCGATGCGGCCTGGATCGGCGTAGCGCCCGAGTTCGGTCTGAATCGCTCCCGGATGCACGGCGGCGGCCCGCACTCCACGTGCGCGGTGTCGCCGGTCGAATTCAACCGCGAACAGAATGTTCGCCGTCTTCGATCGGCCGTACGCCACAAACGGCTCATACTCCGTGTGTGCGAAATTCGGATCCTCCAAGTCGGCATTCGCATAGCGGTGACCCGCGGACGACAAATTGATCAGCCGCCCTCCTTTGCGGATCAGCGCCGCAATACGGTTGACCAAAACAAAGTGCCCCAAATGGTTGGTCCCAAACTGCATCTCGAAACCGTCGAGTGTCAGGCTAAACGGTGTGGCCATCACCCCCGCGTTGGCGATCACCACGTCAAACGGTTCGTCCTGGGCCACCAGCCTATCCGCGCACGCGCGCACACTCTTGAGATTGGCCAGGTCCAACTCAATCAACTCGAAGCTTCCGCCACCCGCCGCTGCATCCTTTACCACCTGTGCCGTCGCCGCCTTCGCCTTTTCCAAATCCCGCGCCGCGCCTACGACCTGTGCCCCGTGTGCCGCCAGCGCCCGCGCTGTCTCCACGCCCAGCCCGGCCGAAACTCCCGTCACCAGGAACCGCTTACCGCGCAGATTCACCCCGGACAAAACCTCTTCGCTGGTGGAAGTCGCTCCAAATGTTGTATCTATCATTCTTTTCCTCCTGGTCCGGCCACGTTTGGGTTTCCTGCTTGCCCGCCGCTCTTGACGAACCGGCCCAACTTCGATAAAACGGAGAGTGTCTCCGCAAGTTTTGATAATCGGAGCATGCCTCCGGTTACATTGTTTTTATGCCAGCAAAACGCCCAAAACCCGCCCGCAAGCCCCGTACGGACGCCCTGCAGAATCGCGAACGCCTCCTGGAAGTGGCCAAGCTGGCCTTCACTCGTTCCGGTGCTAACACCAGTCTGGACGAAATTGCCAAGCAGGCCGGCGTGGGACCGGGCACTCTGTATCGCCACTTTCCTACGCGCGAGGCCCTGCTTGAGGCCGTCTACCACACCGAAGTGGCCGAGCTGGCCGCAGCGCAACGCGAACTGTCTGCAAAATTACCGCCGGTCGAGGCCTTGCGTGCCTGGATGTTGCTCTTCGTGGATTACATCGCCGCCAAACACCTGATTGCCCCGGCACTGAACACCATCGTCGGCGGCCCCTCCAAGCTCTACGAATCTTCCCGCGCTCAAGTCAGTGGCGCCATCGAAACCCTGGTCCATCGCGCCATCAAGACTGGCGACATTCGCAGAGACCTCGACCCCTTCGACCTGCTACGGGCCCTGATCGGCGTCTCCAACGTGGCCTCCACTCCGGATTGGCAGCAGAGCGCCAAGAGGCTCGTGGACATCCTCATCACCGGTTCGCGGCCAATCAAGTAGCTTCACACGCCTCTAAACGCGTCTACCGCGGCTCGCTTGTTTTCAGTAAATAGGAAAAGGGGCGGACCAGGTCTTTCCGCCCCCTTTGTTTTCGGCGGACGCTGACGGAGGGCGCATCCGCACGTATTGCTTATGTTCCATAGCTTAAAGTATATCGTGACACGATACAAGATTTTTGTTTCTGTTGGTGTGTAAAGATTCAGCACGCACGTCCGGTAATTAGCGTGAAAAAATGGATCAGGAGCTTCGCGCGTGCGTGCGCTTCGCCAGCAACGCCATGCGCTCCTCGTGATTCAGCGGCTCCCACGGCACTAACTTGTCCGCGAGCACGTCCATTCGCCCCAGTAGCGTCAACTCCCGGAACAACCCGAAAAAGTCCAAATCCCGAAACACCAATGACCCCGCCTCTTTCATGCGCCCGCGCAGCCGCTCGAAGTGCTCTGGCATTTCCGTCCAATGCAGCCCGGAACGGTGGTGATGGCACAGGTGGTATCCCTCGTTCATGAAATTCACTTCATCCATCACCGTCACCGTATTCCCAAAATAATCCTCGGGATGCTCCGGGTCGCCAAACGCGTGTTGCACCCAGGCGGTGATGGCGTTGATGAAATTCATGCACAACATGGGAACCAGCACAAAGAAAATCCCGACCCGCCAGCTGTACACGAAAACCGCCACGAAATAAGCGTAATAGCTGAGCATGCCCCACAGCATGCGCTTGCGATTCTTTTCTTCGCCGTGCGCGCGGAAGTACAAGTACGGAGCCACGCCCAACACGGTCCAAATGTTGTCTGATAGATACGCGAAGAAATCCAGCCGGTTGGTGCGGTCGTACCCCATGGTATTGCGGGTGTCCTCGAAGCCGGCGTTCTCGCGATGGTGCAGGCAAACATGCGCGGTGCGGCCCAGTTCCGGAATATTTCCATAGAAATAGCCAAGAAAAAATTCCAAATAGCGCCCGAAAAGCCGGTCGTAGCTTCCCGAAAAATAGCCTTGCTTCCGGTGCGCTTCCAAATGGCTGGCGCTGAACATCCGGATAAATCGCTGGAACTTGAGCCCGTACAGCGCGAAATAGAACCCGATAACCAGCATCAGCCGCGGTCTGCCAAGAACGAGCTGGATCACAAACAGGGGAACCACCGTAAGCGTCAGCGACACCATCAGCCGTAACGCGGGCGCATCGCGCGGGTCGCGCAAAACCTTCGCCCCTATTCCCGCGATCAGCCGGTCATACGACCCCGAAAGAAAATCACACCCACGCCGTAACGGTGTAACTCCCCCCAACAAGCGCGCGGCACCGTAGCCGCCAAAAGAAAGCGCGGCCACGGGCAACGCCGCCAGCGTGCTGGCCATCCCCATCAACACCGCAAAGGTTTGGTAGACGAACAGGAGTCTGGGCTTGGCGCCAAAACTCATCGTCAGCGACGACACACCGATTTCGGGTTGGTAAGTCTCCATTGCAACACCGCGTTGCCACGGCTGAATAGCGCACCGAGCCGCCATCTTAGGCCGGGCCGGCAAAGCGGGTCAACAAGTACTATCGCCAAGGAGTGCGGGAGCCCAGCTCCCGCCGGCCCAAAACATCAACCCGACCGATCACGATCGGCGGCAGCCCTGCTGCCGCTTGCACAATGCAGCCCACGCCTCCACATACCTGATCCGAGCAGCAGCGCTCTTCGTAGGGTAGGACAGAGTAGGGTGTAGGGTAGGGCAGGACAGGGCACAAAGCTCCCGCTCCCGATGCCCGCAGAATACCGATTCCCGACCCGCAACGTGTTCTCGCAACAAGCCAAGTCCTACGCTTTACCCCTTCCGCGCCGCCGAAAAAATCTCCACCAATCGCTCGGCGATCAGCTTGTCCTCGCCATCCTTCAACTGCCACACCGCAAAGCCGAAAGTGTTCGGGTCGCGCGGTGGCCGGTGCTGCGCGGGTTTTTCGTTGGTCTGCGCATCGGGATCGCGTCCTCGCATGCCGCTGACGCCCGCGCCCATGCTGCCAATGCCGATGGGGCGCGTGTCCGCCAGTTGCTGCATCACTTCCTGCCCCGAAATATTCACCTTGCTGCGATCAATCTGCCAGCTGTAGTGCGGGGTCACGTTCCCCAACGCCTGCGGATTGAACTGCCGCGGCAGCGCGGTCACCCCAAATTTCCCGATCGCGTCGCTGATCACTTTCGCTCGCTCGTCGTACATCTTCAAGGTCGCGTCGTAATTCTGATTTACGAACAGTTCCAGCGCCTTCAGAAGAGCAAACACAGTCTCCTTGCCCACCTTGCAGCACCGCCCAATGCGATCCTCTTGCGGACTCATGTTCAGCAGCGCGTACCGGATCAGCTCTTCCTTCCCAATCAGCAGGCCAGACGCTTGCGGCCCGCAAATATCTTTTCCGCCGCTGAAGGTCACCAGGTCGAAGCCCATCGCCGCATACTCCCACAAGCGCTCCACCGGAGGCACGTCCGCAGCGGCATCGTTGAACGTATACAGGTTGTGCGCTTTGGCGATTTCGATCGTTTCCGGTCCGCTGACCTTGCCCTTGTCCGAAAGAATATTCGTGAAGTGAATCGCCACCGTCTTGGGATTGATCGCGGCAATCATCTCCTCGCGCGTTTCCACTTCTACCAACTTGGCTCCGGTCTGCCGGATCTGGTGGTCGAACGGATAGCGGTGGCTTTTCTGAATGATCACTTCGTTTCGCGGAAAATTGCTGACGTCCGGTATGACCCGCATGCGCGGCTCCAGGTCTTCCGTCATCATTCCCGCATAGCCCACCACCAGCGCGGCCGCTGCCCCTCCGGTGACCAGCCCCGTGTATCCCGCCGGGGATTTGCAAAGCTTGGCGATGAACTTGCCCGCGGCAATCTCCAGCTCATCGATCAGCACGAAATGCTGGTTACCCTGCCGCGTCAACTCCATCACTTCCGGTTTCATCACCGAGCCGCCAATCACCGTGATCGTCCCGTTGATGTTCACCAGTGGCGTCACACCCAACTCGGCGTACACATCGCCCGTCGAACCCAGCCCGCTCGTGATTGGCACAATGGGACTGCCATCCACCGATGGCATCGCCGGCTTGTGCTTCTTCCCGAACATCGCCGCGGCCTTAGACTCCGGCGGCGCGAGCAATCCCCCGGTGATGCTCCCCAGCGCCGCAAGAAACGCTCTACGGCTCCAACCCAACTTCCAATTCATGCGCGATTCCTTTCCGAATCTCTCAGCGAAGCAACAATCACGCCGCAGCAGCCGCCGGGCCCAACACCGCCGCGCTGCCCACAATTTCAATCAGCGAATCACCGGGAATCCATTCCACGGCCATACACGCGCGCGACGGCGCTTTCCCCGGCGAAAAATACGTGCCGTAAATTTTATTCAGCGCGTCGTACTGCGCCTTGTGCGCCTCGAATCGTGCCTTGCCCGCAGGCATTGGAACGCCATCGGCGAGTGGCAGGCAAAGGAACACCTGCAAATGGATGATGCTGTCCATCGAGCAGCCGGCCCGCTCCACGGACTTCTTCAGCGCATCCATGGTTCGCGTGACATGTTTCTCGAACGGGTCGGTCACCGTTACATGATCCTCTTTGGGGTAGCCATCGTTGGATCCGGTTCCGGAGAAGTAGTAAATGCCGTCACGAATGTGGTTGCTCCCGCGGCGTGGCGGCTCGGCATTAGGAGTCGCTGGTCCCGGCGACGTTTGCGGTGAGGGTTGCTGGGCCAAGAGTTGTGTACCGCCGCCAAAAAACGCCGCAAGCGTGGCCATCTTCGCGAAAAAACTTCTTCTGTTCTCGTTTTTCATGATTCCCTCTCAGTGGACCGCTAACGCACTACCAGCCTCACAAGGCCAATCATAACGCAACGACCGCCTCGGCTTTGTAGCCGACGCCTTCTGCTTATGCTGAGCTGTTTTTGCGAAGGGAGCCCGTCCGCTCCTTTTTCCGTGTCGCGTTGGTGAACCGCGGTCACCAATGAAATTTGATTCCGGGGCCGAGGATCGCGATGAAGAAGATGGACGCGAGGAAGGCCGCAGCAATCCACGCCAGACTGCGAGAAATAGGGCCGGTGGCAGAGGCACGCTCCTGACCGAAACGGGCGAATAAGGTGGGCATCCAAAGCAGGCCCACTGGCGCGGCAAAACCAGCGAGGGCACCGGAGTTGAAAATTTCCTTCCAGCCGTAAGGATCGAGGGCGGCGCCGGCGCAGGCGATGAGGCCGCCGGAGATATACGAAAGCAGGATGAGGCGGCGTAGGCGGAAGCGCGAGCCGGGGTCGTCTTTCGAGAGGATCCAATGCCAGTCGGAGGCGACTAAGCGTATGGAGAGCCGGTACAGAAAGACACCTGCGACCACGAATAGGGAGCGCCACAGCCACAGAGGAGACGCTTCGCGGATGAGCGCGAACCAATCTCCGCGAGCGACGACTCCGCAGAACATAAGATAACCAAACGCCCAAAAAAGGCTGTAGGCCATCAGCAAACACAGAAATAAGCGGAGACGCAGGGCGGAACCCCTCACGAGCCGCTGCGCCAGACACGGCAAAACCGCAAAAAGGAGATTGCCAGCGGGACCGCCGAGATCGAAGACGTCGGCGTGATGACCAGACAACCAAAGGGCAGGGATGATGCGCGTTGTGGTGAAAATGCCGGAGGTGCCGCCGCCTAGGAAATACCCAATGCCGTGACCCAGGGTTTCATGTGCCATATCCGCGACGATGAAAGCGAGAACGCCAATAGCCACAATGGTGGTGCGGTCGTCCGGGGAAGCAGGAGAAACAGGACTGTCGCGAGTAGGCATCCGGAGTAGGTGGTCGACCGCGCCATATTATGGCTTTGCGCGCATGCCGAACGCAATTCCATTTAGATGGGACGCAAATCCCCAGGGATTGTCGGGTGTTAGAATGATGACCGCAGGAAAAGTTCGGGAGCGTTCATGGCAGAGAAAACTTGTCCGAAATGCGCCGATGCTCCAGCAATGAAAGCCTCGGCGGTAGTGGGAATGATTCCGGCGAAAGACGCGCACGCTTTGTCCACCAGGGTCATCAACGAGGCGTGTGGACCAGCCGTGCGGGCGTATGAATGCCCGAACTGCCACTTTGTGGAGTTATATCGAGAGCCCTGAGCGCGACGCCGCGAATTTCCGTTTAGGCCCCGAGTTTCTTCAGGCACTTATCGCAGTCGCCTTCCATCTTCTTGACGCGGCTCTCCAATTCTTTGTCGGGTTTAGCGGCTAGGAGTTTCTCCGCGATATCGAGATTGCCGCGAACGACCTGATTGACGGTGCGGAATTTGTCGGGTTCGTTGATGCCGCGGGTATCGAACATGGCGCCGATGTTCAGGAAGCTGTCGCTAAAAGCCACGAGATATACGCGGGAATCGACATCCACTTTTCCTGCGTCGAAGAGTTCGCGTCCCTTGTTGAGGTCCTGGTTTACTCCGGCGAGAGCGGCAAGAATAGTAGCGAAGGCATTGCGGTCCATCTGCAGCTCGGTGTTCGCGCGCTCATTGTCTGAGATCAAAATGCCGCTCTTGATTTTGGCCAAGCCGGGATCCACGCCGCCGGTGAAACCGGGATAGGTAATCTGAATGGCGATGGGATTCGGGCCCAGCTTGCCGCGCTGATCCAGTTCGGCCTGCATAGCGTCCATCAAGTAGTTGCGGGCGGCATTGTTGTAGTCGGAGCGCTCGTTATAGAAGGCACCGGTTTGCGCCTGCGCGGGCGGCTGCTTGGCGCCGAGGTGATAAGCCTCGGCGATCTGCTGATCGGCGTCTGCCAGAGCGGTGAGAAGGGCAACGCGGAGGAGCGAGGCTTGCTGGCGGACGGTGTCATCCGAAGTGGTTTTAATGGTCGCGTCGAGATTTTCCAGGGCAGCTTTGTAATCCGAAGCCTGGAGATTGTTTTTCGCGTCGGCGAAGTGGCGAGCACTGGGAGGCGTGGGAGGGGCCGAAGAGCACGCGAAAAGCAGAATCGAAAGAGCAGAGAGCACGAAGAGCAAAGAGCGGCTCGGCATGTGGTTACTCCTGTCTGAAGATGGGGGGACGTCAGGTTGGAGCGCACCCAATAGCGCATGGTAGGTCCGGGAGAAAAGGGCCGTCAATGGCAGCGGTCACAATGGCACAGGCTGAAAAGTTGCAGTGGCACAGGCACTCCTGCCTGTGCTGAAAGTGTTTTGAATCAGCAGCCCAGAGCACAGCCAAGAGTGGCTGTGCCACAAGAGGGTACGGACCGGGGACATGGTTGACAGATTGAACCGGGGACGTTCCTGACACTGCAGGGAGTTGGTAGGGCGTGTACAAAGAGACATGCCCTGGAAAGCGAGCAGTGTCGTGGAAGAGCGAATGCGG
>Ga0335072_10000723_pt1 | contig 59618 bp, 48 predicted proteins | sample Lox_Sample_21_FD_206725 | JGI IMG/M metagenome (GOLD analysis project Ga0335072, IMG submission 206725) | Soil microbial communities from Loxahatchee National Wildlife Refuge, Florida, United States - Lox_Sample_2.1 | ecosystem: Environmental > Terrestrial > Soil > Wetlands | place: USA...
CTTTGCCGGAATCGACCACGAGAAATCCGAACTGGCCCGTGTATGTCCCGCGGTGGAGATCGTCGTTCGCCATGGCGTGGCTGTGATACCAGCGTGTCCCGGCTGGACGGGGAGTGAATTGATACCGGCGCCGCCCGCGCGGCGGTACCGCCGGAGTGCCTTCTTCCTCCGCGCCATCCACTTCCGAAGGCAGAAACAGTCCGTGAAAGTGAACGTACTCGGGCACATCCGTGTCGTTGATCGCATCCACCGTCACGGGCACTCCTTCGCGCATGCGCAGCAGCGGCCCGGGCGACGTCCCGTTGTAGCCGATCGTGCTGATAATGTAGTTCGGCGTGAGTTCCACCGTCACCGGAGCGATCCGGATCGTGAAATCCGCCTTGGTGGTCTCGGCCGGCGGGGAATTCGGCTGCATTCCCGGCATTTGAGCCTGTTGCGCGGGAAGCACCTTCGCCGCGCTGACCTCGGCGGCGGCAGCGCCCGCCAGCTTTAGTAGATCCCTTCGCTTCACCTATCCCCCAAGACAGGCCCTGATTTCAGCGCGCACCAACGATTCCGACGCTCAGGATGCGCGAGTTTGGAAAGCATACATCAATCTGTTACGCTCTCCGGGCGCATCAGAGTATCTCATGAAGCTTCTGCCAAGGATTTCGGCGGTAGTTTCCCTCGCAGTGTTGGGCGGTGGTCTGCTGGCTCTCCAGTCCAGCGCGCAGTGGTATGGTTCGAGCCCGTTCGCCCCGGTCTCACCCGAGCAAAGCCATGAAAAGGCTGAGTTTTCGTGGTCGCGGCTCAAATACACCGCGGTCGCCAGCAGCTTTGGAGGCGGCGGCTTCGGTTATGGCTACGGCTATGGCTTCGGGCGGGGAAGCTGGTCGCAGGATTATCCCAAGGCCGACCGGCAGTTCCTGCTCGCCTTGCGGCGGCTTACCCGCGTCAATGCCCGGTCCACGGAACAGGTGGTCGATCTCGATAGCGACGATATTTTCAATTATCCGTGGGTCTATGCCGTGCAAGTCGAGAACTGGACGTTCACGCCCGCGGAAGCGAGGCGCCTTCACGACTACCTTCTCAAAGGCGGTTTCTTGATGGTCGACGATTTCCACGGCACGGCCGACTGGGAAAGCTTCATGAACGGCATGCGCATGGTTTTCCCCGACCGTCCCATCGAAGACCTCAACGATAACGACGAGATCTTCCACGTGCTTTACGATCTCGGCCATCGTTTTCAGGTGCCGGGCGAGCAGTATGTCAATACCGGCCGCACCTATGAGAAAGACGGCTACGTGCCGAAATGGCGCGCGATTCGCGACGATAAGGGCCGGATCATGGTCGCCATCTGTCACAACATGCACCTCGGCGATGCCTGGGAATGGGCCGACAGTCCTGAATATCCGGAGCGTTTCGCGTCGCTGGCTTTTCGCTTGGGAATTAATTACGTGATTTATGGAATGACGCACTGACGACGCGCTGCATCGTAAGGATTCTTAGGAGGGCGGGGCTTCCAGCCCCGCCGCAGATCGCGCGAAGAGACAGGGCTTCAGCCCCTGAAGCGAGTTGGCTTCCGGTCGGTTCACGCTCGAATCGCGCGGCACCGCGCGTAGAAAGCAGTCGCGAGGAGTCGGGAAGCGAGCCGACCGGTGTTTGGAGGCGCTCCGCTTTTTGGTGGAAGCGTGGGCCTTCAGGCCCGCGAAAAGCGCCCAAATCGATGGGCTTCAGCCCCGGGCTTTTCTGTTGAGTGCAAGGCTTCAAGGGGACGTTTAGGACGGAAACGGGGCTCAGGGTTCTCCAGACCATGTTTCAGTTTCTTTTCAAATATCCGGCCGCGATCTTTTCAAAGGGCCATTTCATTCTGCTGGGCACTTGGCCCAGGTGGTCGCTGTGGCTCCTCGTTTTTGCGGTGGTGGCGGGCTTGGGATGGCTGGTCCGCTCGCGGATGGGGAAGGCCGCTCCGGGTATCCGAAATTGGCGCGCCGGAATCATCTGGCTGCTGCAATCCGCCGTGGCCGCACTGATACTCCTTCTCCTCTGGCAGCCCGCTATCACGATCGCGGAGCTCAAGCCGCAGCAAAACATCATCGCAATTCTGGTCGACGATTCGCGCAGCATGTCCATCGCCGATAATGGCGCCACGCGCCAGGCGCAGGCCGTGAAAGCGCTTGATGGCGGAGTCCTCGCCGATTTGCAGAAAAGATTTCAGATACGCCTCTATACCCTCGATAGCCGCACCACTCGCATCTCCAGCCTCAGCGTACTTCAGCCTTCCGCCCCGGCCACACGCATCGGCGACAGCCTGAAACAATTGGTGGCGGAGACAAACGACTTGCCGGTCGGCGCGATCCTGTTGCTCAGCGACGGCGCTGATAATTCAGGCGGCATCGATCTCGATACGATCTCAGCGCTGCGCAACCGGCGCATTCCCGTTCACGCGGTCGGCTTCGGCGCGGAGCAAGTGCCGCGCGACGTGGAAATTGACGACGCTGTCCTTGCGCCCAAGGCGCTCGCGAATTCGCGGCTCGCCGCCACGGTCACCTTTCACCAGCGCGGCTTTGCCGGCCAGAAGGCCACGCTCAACGTGCGCGACGGCGACAAAATGCTGGCCTCGCAGCCGATCCAGTTTGCGGGCGATGGCAAAATTCAGACCCAAAACGTTCTCTTCAGCGCGGGCGATGCCGGGGCGAAGGCGCTGCAGTTTTCGATCGACCCCATGCCGGATGAAACGAACCGCGCCAACAACGCCGTCACGCGTCTCGTAAACGTCGTCAACGACAAGCGGCGCATCCTCTATGTCGAAGGCGAGCCGCGTTGGGAATACAAATTCATCCGCCGCGCGGTGGACGACGATAGCGTCGTCCAGATCGCCTCCATGCTGCGCACCACCGAAAATAAAATCTATCGCCAGGGCATCGAAAGCCCGAATGAACTCGCCGAGGGCTTTCCTTCGAAGCCCGAAGAACTCTTCGGCTATCAGGGTTTGATCATCGGGTCGGTCGAAGCCGGCTACTTCACCCCGGCCCAGCAGGACTTAATCCGGCAATTTGTCGATCGCCGCGGCGGCGGCCTGCTGTTTCTCGGCGGACGCTTCGCGCTCTCCGATGGAGGCTGGGGCGGCTCGAGCCTCGCCGATTTGCTGCCCACGATTCTGCCCGATCACAAGAACACGTTTCATCGCGTCCCAGCCACGGTTCAGCTCACGCCCGCCGGCGAAGATAGTCTGATTACACGCTTAATCGACGATCCCGCGCGCAACGCCGAGCGCTGGAAGACGCTTCCATACCTCATGGACTATCAGGAGCCTGGCACGCCCAAGCCCGGCGCGACTGTTCTCGCTGAGATGAGGGCCGGTGGTGGCCACGTGATGCCGTTGCTCGTCACGCAGAATTTCGGCCGTGGCCGCACCGCGCTGATGGCGACGTCCGGCACCTGGCGCTGGCAGATGAGCCTGCCGCTCGGTGATACGAGCCACACCATGTTCTGGCAGCAGCTTTTGCGCTGGCTCGTTGCAGACACGCCGAGCCAGGTAGTCGCCTCCGTGCCCAGCCAGATGCTCTTTGACGATAGCCACGTGAAATTGTCCGCCGACGTGCGCGACAAGCAGTATCTGCCCGCGCCCGACGCCACCGTCGAAGCTCACATCCTCGGCCCGGGCGGCATCGCCGCCACGGTCGAGATGACGCCGGTTCCCGACGCCCCAGGCACATTCCAGGCCGACTGGAACGCCGAAAAGCCCGGCTCGTATCTCACCGAGGTGATCGCCCAGCGCGGCGGCCAGGAGATTGGCCGCGACGTTCTCACGTTCCAGCGCATGGATGGCGTCGCCGAAAATTTTCACACCGAGCAGAATCGCGATCTCCTCGAAAAGCTCGCATCCGAAACCGGCGGGCGTTACTGGACTCCGCAGGACCTATCGAAGCTCCCGGGCGAAATTGCCTATTCCGAAGCTGGAATCACTGTGCGCGAAACGAAGCCTCTTTGGGACATGCCTGCGATTTTTCTTCTGATCCTGACTTTGCTTTTCGCCGAATGGCTGCTCCGCCGGAAATGGGGGATCGTGTGAGAGCTGCGCTTCTCGCCGTCTGCCTCGTCACCGCCCTGCTCTTCGCGGTCCCGGCCCGCGCCGCGGTCTATTACGTCACGGTTGCAGGCCTCGGTGGCGAACCGGATTACGAGCAGGAATTCACGTCGCTGGCGATGGATCTCGATAAGCTCCTCAAAGCCTCGGGCAGCGATGTTCACGTCTACACCTTGACTGGGAAGGACGCCACGCGCGCGAATCTCACCGAGACGCTCGCGCAAGTCGCCGCCGAAGCCAAGCCCGACGACGACTTCGTGCTCACGCTGATCGGCCACGGCTCGTTCGACGGAGTCGAATACAAATTCAATCTCCCCGGCCCCGATATTTCCGCCGCGGACCTCGCCACCCTCTGCGACCACGTACCCGCCAGGCGCCAGTTGATCGTCAATACCACAAGCGCCAGCGGAGGCTCTGTGGCGGCGCTTGAAAAGCGCGGCCGCGCCGTGATCGCCGCCACGAAAAGCGGAACCGAGAAAAACGCCACCGTTTTCGCCCGCTATTGGGTGCAGGCGCTGCACGATCCGGAAGCCGATGTGGATAAAAACGACGCCATCACTGCGCTCGAAGCCTTCCGCTACGCCGCCAGCCGCACGGCTGAGTTCTACGACGCCCAGAAGCGCCTGGCTACGGAACACGCTGTCTTCGAGGACACAGGCCTGCACGATCCCGTGCGCGAAGCGTCCACCGATACCGGCGAAGGCCTGTTGCTTTCGAGCTTCACCCTGATTCGCCTCGGCGCCGCGCAAAAGGCCTACGCCGATCCGGCGAAAAGGGCCCTGCTCGCGCGCAAGGAAGAACTCGAGCGCCAGATCGACACATTGAAATATCAGAAAGCGGCGATGTCGCAGGACGATTACAAAAGCCAGCTTACAGCCGCCTTGATCGAGCTGGCCAAAGTTCAGGAAGAGCTGGACAAATGACGCGCGCCGGCCGATTCGCCATTCTGTGCGCGCTCGCGCTCGCCGCGGCAAGCGTAGCCCCCGGAATATCGGGGGCGACGCCCGACGATTGCCACGCGCTCCGCAAGCACGGCCATCGCGCCGAGGCGCAAGCCTGCTACGAATCGCTCACGCGCGCGCGCGATCCCTATTTGCGCGCCGAAGGCGATTGGGGCCTCGGGATGTACGCCGATGCGAACAACGAATTTCGCGCGGCCGTCGCGCAATCGGACGGCAACGCGCTCTATCGTGTTCGCTGGGGACTCCTCCTCCATGAGCGCTTCAACAACACCGACGCGGAGGGTCTCTTCAAGGAAGCCCTGCAGCGGGATCCGAAGAACGCGCAAGCGTATCTCGGCCTCGCCCTCGTCAGCGAAGACGGATACGACAACAACGCGATCGTCTGGGCCGCGAAAGCGCTCGAACTCGATCCCAAGCTTGTCGCCGCGCACGAGCTCCTCGCCGAAATCGCCCTCGAAGATTCCGACGCGGAGCAGGCCATCGCTCAGGCGGACGAAGCCATCAAGCTCGCTCCCGACGCCCTCGACGCCATGGCGGTTCACGCTGCAATCGAAGTCCTCGCCGATCGCTCCCCGGATGCGTGGTTCGCGAAAATCGCCCAGGTCAATCCCACGTATGGTGAAGCCTACGCGATCGTCGCCCACAATCTCGTGCTTCACAATCGCTACGAAGATGCCGTCGCCGATTATCGCAAGGCGATCGAACTCGATCCGCAGCTCTGGTCCGCCCGCTCCGAGCTCGGCATCAATCTGATGCGCCTCGGCCAGGAAGACGAGCCGCGCCGCCAGCTCGAAATGTGCTACGACAATGGCTACCGCAACGAAGCCACCGTCAACACGCTGCGCCTCCTCGATAGCTACAAGAATTTCGTCACCTTCAAAGACGCGACGACCATCGTCAAGCTCAACAAAAAAGAAGCCGACCTCCTGCATCCATACGTCGAAGAAATCCTGAAGCGCGCGATGGCCACTTACGAGAAAAAATACAAAATGACGCTGCCCGGCCCTGTGCAGGTCGAGGTGTATCCCGATCACGAAGATTTCGCGGTTCGCACCACGGGCATGCCGGGCCTCGGCGCTCTAGGCGTCACGTTCGGCGAGGTGGTCGCCATGGACAGCCCTTCCGCACGCGCGCCGGGCGATTTCAATTGGGCCAGCACGCTCTGGCACGAGATGAGCCACGTTTACATTCTCACGGCGACGAATCACCGCGTGGCGCGCTGGTTCACCGAGGGCCTCGCAGTTCACGAAGAGACGCAGGCATCGCCCGAGTGGGGCGATCCGATCACGCCCGATATCGTCGTCGCCCTGCGCGATAAGAAGCTTCTGCCCGTCGCGCAACTCGACCGCGGCTTCATCCGTCCCGAATATCCCTCGCAGGTCGTGGTCTCGTACTATCAGGCCGGTCGCATCTGCGACTACATCCAGAGCCGCTGGGGTGCCGACAAGCTTCTCGATATGGTCCATTCCTACGCCGCGCTCAAGACCACGCCCGAGGTGATTCAGGAGAATCTCGGCATGACGCCCGAGGAATTCGACAAGGAATTTCAGGCGTGGCTCTACCAGGGCGTCCAGCAGACCGTCGACAATTTCGATAAGTGGCGCGAAGCGCTGAAAGCTCTAGCCCAGGCATCCAAGGCCAACAACTCCGACGAAGTCCTGAAAGACGGCGCATCCGTCGTTCAGATGTATCCGCAGTATGTCTATGGCGCAAACGCATACGAATTCATCGCCGAGGCCGACGTCGCAAAAGGCAACAAGCCGGCCGCTGCCGCCATCCTTACCGAATACGAAAAGGAAGGCGGCCGCGACCCAGACACCCTGAAGCAGCTCGCGACTCTCGAAGAAGGCCTCAGCGAGCCGAAAGAGGCCGCCGCCACGCTCGATCGCATCAACTGGATTTACCCAATGGACGAAGATCTGCATCGGCGGCTTGGCCAGTTGTGGCTCGCGCAAAATGACTACTCCGGCGCGATTCGCGAATATTCGGCGGTGCTCGCGATGCACCCGCTCGACCGCGCCTCGGCGCAATTCGAGCTCGCGCAGGCTTACTTCGACGCCGGCCAAAAAGATAAGGCCGAAGACAACGTCCTTCAGGCGCTCGAAGCCGCTCCCGATTATCGCCCGGCCCAGAAATTGCTCTTGCAGCTCCAAGGTCCCGAGAAAGGAAAATAGCCCAATGGCCGCTCCCGCTGAAGTCAATCTCAATTCCGCCGAGCTCAAGAAGCGCATCGATCGCTTCCACGCGGTGCGCGATGGCATTCTCGCGCAGGTCCGCCAGGTGATCGTCGGGCAAGACGAAGTGCTCGACCAGATCCTCACCGCGCTCTTCGTCGGCGGCCACTGCCTGATCACCGGCCTTCCCGGCACCGCGAAGACGCTGATGGTCCGCACCATCGCCCAAACTCTCGGCCTCGTCTTCAAGCGCATCCAGTTCACGCCGGACCTCATGCCGTCGGACATCACCGGCACGGACATCATCGAGGAGGATCCCACCACCGGCCATCGCCGCTGGACGTTCGTGCAAGGCCCGATCTTCGGCAATATCCTCCTCGCCGACGAAATCAATCGCACGCCGCCCAAGACGCAATCAGCCTTGCTCGAAGCCATGCAGGAGCTTTCCTGCACGGTGCGCGGCAATCACTACGAATTGCCGGCGCCCTTTTTCGTCCTGGCCACGCAGAATCCGATCGAGCTCGAGGGCACCTACCCGCTGCCCGAAGCCCAGCTCGACCGTTTTCTCTTCAATATCCTGCTCGATTACCTCAGCGCCGAGGATGAAGTGAAAGTCGTCGATCTCACCACCACCACGCGCGTCGCGCAGGTCGAAGCGGTCACAAACTCGCAGGAGATTCTCGACTTCCAGCAGCTCGTGCGCATGGTGCCGATCGCGGAATCGCTCGCGGCCTACGTTGTCGGCCTGGTCCGCGCCACGCGCCACAATAGCGGCAACGCGCCCGACTTCATCAAGAAGTACGTCAATTACGGCGCAAGCGTCCGCGCCGCGCAGTTCATCGTTCTCGCCGCTAAAGCTCGCGCCCTCGCTCGCGGGCGTTACCACGTCGCCTACGACGACATCACTTCGCTCGCCATCCCCGTGCTCCGCCATCGCGTGCTTCTCAATTTCCACGCCGAATCCGACCGCATCGATTCCGACGAAATCCTCGGCCGCCTGCTCCAGGCGATGCCGCCGCCGGCAGGAGCGTGACCGTGCAGCGTTTTCTCGATCCAGCGGTGCTCGCCCGCATTTCAGGGCTCGACCTCGTCGCCAAGACGGTCGTCGACGGCTTCGTCGCGGGCCTCCACCGCTCGCCCGATTTCGGCTTCAGCCAGGAATTCGCCGAGTATCGCGCCTACACGCCGGGCGACGATCTGCGGCACGTCGATTGGAACGTCTTCGCCCGCACCGAGCGTGCCTACCTCAAGCGCTATCGCGGCGAGACCAACAGCCTCCTCACCGTCCTGCTCGATGCCAGCAACTCGATGAATTTCTCCTCGCACGGCGTCAGCAAAATGGATTACGCGCGCTTCATCGCCGCGTCGCTCTTCCATCTCGCGATCCAGAATCAGCGAGACGCCGCCGGCCTGATCGTCTTCGACGACGAGGTGCGCAACTACATTCGCCCGTCCACGCGCCAGGGCCAGCTCCACCGACTCCTCAGCGGCCTCGAACTCGCCGAGCCGCGCGCCCGCACGGATTTCAGCAAGCCGCTCCATCATTTCCAGGAATTTCTCCGGCGCCGCGGCCTCGTTCTGATCATCTCCGATTTCTTCGAATCTCCCGAGACGATCGTTCGCACCATCGAGCCCCTGCACTTCCACGGCAACGAAGTCGTCCTCTTTCACGTGCTCGACCCCAAGGAAATCCAGCCGCAGCTCGATGCGCCCGTAATCCTCGTCGACCTCGAAACGAAGGAGCGCCTCGAAGTCACTCCCGAATACGCGCGCGACGAATATCGTCCCAAAATGGACGCGCACATTGCGGATCTGCGCAGCCGCGCGCAGGGCGCCGGAATGGACTATTTCGTGCTGCCCACAGACCGCCCTCTCGATGAAGCGCTTGCCGAATATCTCTCGATCCGGCAGCGGAGGAACTAGGTTGCGTCACAAAGACCAACACGCCGATCCAGTTCCCGAGATGCCGCGGCGGCGCACTTCGAATCCGCCAGAGACCGGCCGTAGGGGCGCCGCTTGCTGCGCCCCATTTCAAGCAAAGCGTTTGCGTGGAGGAAACTAGCGTTGCGCCACAAAAGCAAACGCGCCAATGCAGCTCCCTTGATGCTGCGGTGCCACACTTCGAATCCGCGAAAGACCGGCCGTAGGGGCGCCGCTTGCTGCGCCCCATTTCAAGCAACGCGTTTGCGTGGAGGAAACTAGCATTGCGCCACAAAAGCCAACGTGCCAATTCAGCTCCAAAGATCGGCCGTAGGGGCGCTGCTTGCTGCGCCCCTTTCAAACAACGCGTCGCCGGGGAAGGAAACTGAATGGGCCTCCTCGCTCCATGGTTCCTCGCGGGAGCAGCGGCGCTGGCCGTGCCGCTCTACCTGCATCTGCTGCGCCGCCACACGTCCGATCCGCGGCCCTTCAGCTCCCTGATGTTTTTCGAGCAGCGGATGCAAAGCTCGATCAAGCACCGCCGCCTCCGCTATCTTTTGCTGCTGGCCCTGCGGCTCAGCTTGCTCGCGCTGCTGGTGATCGCTTTTGCCGGCCCGTTCATCAATCGCCCCGCCGTCAGCGCCGCCAACGACAAAATCCTCATGCTCGTCGTCGACAATTCTTTCAGCATGCGCGCAGGCTCGCGCCTTGCCGACGCGAAACGCGCGGCCCAATCCGTGCTGGCGTCGCGCAATCCCGCCCAACGCGCGCAGGTGATGGCGCTTGGCTCGCAGTTGCAAGTCCTCACGCAGCCGACGCAGGATTCCGGCACGCTCAGCGCTGCCGTGAACGGCATCGAGGCGGGTGATTCGCGCGGCAATTTCGGCGAGCTCGCGCGCGCGCTTCGTTCCGCGGCGCAAAGCATGTCGGCCCCGGTCGAGCTGCATTTCTTCAGCGACATGCAGAAGTCCGACATGCCCGCGAATTTCGCCGATGCCGTCCTGCCTGTCAATGTTTCGCTCGTCCTGCATCCGGTGGTGAAAAGCGACGTGCCTAACTGGGCCGTGGAAAGCGTGAACGCCCCCGGCCAGGTTTGGGACGTCAAGAAGGCGCGCGTCCAGGCCGTGATCGCAGGCTACGGCACGCCCGCCGCCACGCGTACCGTATCCCTCATCGTCAACGGCAAAACCGCTGCCACGCGCACCGTCGCCGTCCCTGCGGCGGGCCGCGCCACTGTCGATTTCGATTCGCTCGACGTGCCCCACGGGTTCAGCCGCTGCGAGGTGCGCATCGATTCTGCCGACGCGCTGCCGGCTGACGACGTAATCCGCTTCGCCGTCGAGCGCTCCGATCCTCAAAAGGTGCTCTTCCTGCATGAATCCGGAGACACCCGTTCGCCGCTCTATTTCGGCGCGGCCCTGGCCGCGGCTGCCGAATCGGCATTCACGATGGAGAGTATTCCCGTTGGACAGGCCGCCAACGTGCGCCCGTCGGACTATGCCTTCGTCGTTCTCTCGGACGTGGTGTCGTTGCCGTCGTCGCTCGAAAGTGACCTCACGCGATACGTCCGGGCTGGAGGCAGCGTCTTCGTCGCCGCCGGCACGGCCGACGGCGCGCGTCAGCGCATCCCCGTTTTCGGTGCAAACGTCCTGAAGGCCAATTACTACACGAGCGCGGGCGGCCTCGCCCAGACGGTCGGTGATACCGACTCATCCTACCCATCCATCGGGAAAGCCGATCGATGGTCCGGCGTGAAAGTCTATTTCGCGGTGAAAGTTGACGACGCCGGCTCGCGCGTCGTGGCGCGCCTTACCGACCAGACCCCGCTGCTTCTCGAAAAGCAGGTCGGCGAAGGCCGCATCGTGCTATTCGCTTCCGGCCTCGACAATCTCACCAACGATTTTCCGCTGCACCCGGATTTCGTCCCCTTCGTCGAGCAGACCGCCTTCTATCTTTCCGGCACCACGCGGCGCACCGGCTCGCGCCTTGTCGATTCCTTCATCGATCTGCGCACCAGCAAGGAAGAGGCTGTGGGCGTGGAAGTGATCGACCCGCAGGGCCGCCGCCCGCTCTCGCTCAAGGAAGCGACGACCGCGCAAACCTATCGGGTGACCCAGGCCGGCTTCTACGAGTTGCGCCTCGCGAACGGCCGCCAGGACGTGATCGGCGTCAATCCCGACCGCCGCGAATCTGATCTCGAGATACTGCCGCCCGACGTCCTCTCCCTCTGGACCGGTAAGAACGCTGAGGAGCAAGGCGGCCAAGCCGCCAATTCGGCCGCGGCATCCGGCCCTTCGGAAGATAAAAGCAAACCCTACGGCCTATGGTGGTACGTTATGCTAGTGGCATTGGCGGCGGCGCTGGCCGAGTCCTGGGTAGCCGGCAAGTACCTCGGGGTTCGACGGGAGGATTCATGAGCGCGCGGGAACAGCTCAACTCCTACATCAGTCAGGTCGAGCGACGTCTGCGCCTCGGCACCGCGGCACGCGGTGCGGCCATCCTCACGCTCGCTGCGCTTCTCACCACGATGGTCCTCGTCCTGATCGCGAATGCCTTCGGCTTTTCGCAGGCCAGTATCGCGAGTGCGCGTGCGATCCTCGTCCTCGCGCTGCTTTCCGTCCTTGTATACGGTATTGCGCTCCCCCTGCTCTATCTCGATCGCCAGAGCGCGGTCGGTAAAGTGGAAAGCGCTTTCCCGAAATTCAAGCAGCGCCTGATGACGTTCGCGGAGCGGGATCCCCGCGCTCCCGGCAGCGACGCTCGCGAGCCCTTCATCGAGTTGCTCGCCGCCGATACCCTTGAGATTGCGCGGGGCTCCGAGCCGCGGGCCCTCGTTCCTCAACGCACCTTGCTCGTTTTGAGCGGCATCGTCGTGGCGTCTCTCGGCGTGCTCATCTGGATCGTCGCCGCGGGCCCTGGCTATCTCGGATACGGCGCATCGCTTCTTTGGACCGGCGCGCGCGCCAACGCTACTTCCTTCTACGACATTCGCGTCAGCCCGGGCGATGCCTCGGTGCGCCGCAATGCTGATGAGCTCGTCACCGCGCAACCCATCGGCCTGCAGACTGACAAGATGCGTCTCTACGCGCGCTACCAGAGCGCTTCGAAATGGGAGCAAGTGGCGATGCAGCCGCAGCCGGGCGGCTCCGGCTTCCAGTTCCTCTTTGCCGGTTTGCCCGAGGGGGTCGAATACTACGTCGAGGCCGGGCCGATCCGCTCGCGCCATTACAAGATTCGCGTCGTCGATCTTCCCGGCGTGAAGCAGATTCGCGTCACTTATCGCTACCCGTCGTGGACCGGCTTGCGCAGCAGCGTCGAGGAGCATGGTGGGGATTTGCACGCCGTCGAAGGCACCGTCGCCGATCTGGATGTCCTCACCGACCGCCCGCTGCGCAATGGCGAGTTGGTGCTCGATGACGGCCAGCAGATTCAGCTCGCGGCCGCTCCGGGTGCCGTGAATCATTACAAGGGCTCCGTCAGCATGGCCAAGGACGGCAGCTACCACGTCGCCGCTGTCGATCAGGGTCAGCCCGTTCGCCTTTCCGAGGATTTTTTCATCGAAGCGGACAAGGCCAATCCGCCTCAGGTTGCCGTCGTACGCCCGGCGCATGATTATCGCGCCAGCCCCATCGAGGAAGTCACGATCGCGGCAAATGCCAATGATCCTTTCGGCGTGGACGCCATGACGTTGCACTATTCCGTGAATGGCGGCGCCGAGCAGACGGTGAATCTGCTGAAGCGCAAAGGCGCGAAAGACGCGGATGGCTCGACCGTTATCTCTCTCGAGGATTTCAAGCTCGTTCCGGGCGATCTCGTAAGCTTCTACGTCACTGCGAAGGATCCTCGCGCGGAAGCTCACACCGATATCTATTTCATCCAGACCGATCCTTTCGAGCGCGATTTTTCGCAGTCGCAATCTGCCGGCGGCGGTGGCGGAGGCGGCGGGCAGGACCAGAACGACATTTCCGAGCGCGAAAAGGAAATCATCGCGCAGACCTGGAAGCAGCGCAGCGATAAGGGCGCCGCCGCGCAGCAGGCTGCCGAAGCGGGGAAGTTCCTTTCCGAGGTGCAGTCGAAGCTGCGCGATCAAGCCATCGCGCTGGCCGGCCGCTTGCAATTGCGCGACCTCAATACCCAGAACGAGGAGTTCAATTCCTTTCAGCAGGATATGAACGCGGCAGCGCAAGCGATGAATCCGGCCGCCGATCAGCTTCGCAAGCAGAAATGGAATGAAGCGCTTCCGAGCGAGCAGAAAGCGCTCCAGCATCTGCTGCAGGCGGAGGCCACCTTCCGGCAGATTCAGGTCGCGTTCGGCAGCAACGCGGGGGGCGCTGGCGGCGGAGGAGCAGGACGCGATCTCGCAAGCCTGTTCGATCTCGAACTCGATACGCAGAAAAATCAGTATGAAACCGCGCAGACGGCTTCCTCCGCCGATGAGAAGCAAAAAGAGATCGACGATGCGCTGAAGAAACTCGACGAGCTCGCGCGCCGCCAGCAGGATCTTGCCAATCAGGCGCAAAACAATCAGAACTTCCAGCAGCGCTGGCAGCAGGAAATGCTCCATCGCGAGGCGGAAAAATTGCAGCAGCAGATGGAGCAGCTCGCCCAGCAGCAGTCGCAGCAGAGTGGCCAGCAGTCGGGCCAATCATCTTCCGGACAATCTTCCTCCGGCCAACCCTCCTCGGGGCAATCGCAGTCGCAGGGCGCTTCCGGCTCCGATTCACGCGATCAGCGCGTGCAGCAGGCCCTCGAGCAGCTTCGCGAGGCGAATCAGGATATGCAGCGCGCGCAGCAACAGCAGAACGACGCCGAAGCGCGGCGGGCGGCGCAGAGGCTCCGCGACGCGACGAATCTGCTCGGCAGCATGCAACAACAGCAGGCCTCGGGACGCCTTGATTCGATGGCCGGCGAAGCCGACCGGCTCGCCGCCGAACAGCGCGACCAGGCCGATCGCATGCGCAAGTTGCTCAGCGATTCGGCTTCCGCCGACGAATCGGGCCGGGGCGCGCAGGATTTATGGAATCAGGCGAACAAGCTCGTTCGGGACCGGCAGCAGCTTGCGGATGACCTTGCGGCTCTTGAGAAGCAGGCTCGCGATGCCGCGCGCGACCTCGCCCCGACGCAGCGCGGAGCCGCATCGAAACTTCGCGACGCCCTCGGCAATCTCGATCAGGAAGATTTGGAAACGCGCTTGCAGCGCAGCGCCGATTGGCTTCGTCGCGGCGTCGCGCCGAATTCGCTCGCGGCCGAAGAGGGCATCACATCCGACCTGCAGCGCTTCGGCGATCAAGTGAGGCAAGCGCAGCAGGCGCTCGGCGCCGGACAGCAGCAGGATCAAGGTCAGGACGCGCAGGCCGCGATCGACCGGCTGGAACGCCTGCGCAATCAAATGGCGGGCATCACGCGCGACATGGGCGCCGCGGGCCAGTCTGGCCGGCAGGGAAATCGTCAGGATCGAAACGGGCAAAACAGCGAAGAAAGCGGGCAATTCGCGCAGAATGGCCAGCCCGGGCAGGACTCGGGCCAAAACGGCGGAAGGCTGACCCGCAACGGCACGCCGGATGGTGGCGCGGGCGGCGGTCCCGCGAGCGGCCAGGTTGGCGACGATTACACGCGCGGCTACGGCCAACGCTATGGGGGCGCGCGAGGCGGCAACAACAACTGGTGGATCGACACGGGCAACAATTCCAATTTGCCGCGGCCCGTCGGTCCCGATAATTCACCGTTGCCGCCCGATCCCGAGCGCTCGTATCAGCAAAGTCTCGATGGCCTGAACCAACTTCGGCAGACGGTGGAGAACGATCCCGAGACCGCGCGCGAATTGCAGGACCTGATTCGCGAAATGCAGCAACTCGATCCCAAGCGTTTTCCCGGCAATCCGGCGCTTTTTGAGCAGCTCCACACGCAAGTGCTCAATGATGTGGACAAACTCGAGCTGCAATTGCAGCGCAAGCTCGACGACAAGCAATCGGGCCAAATCCGCAGCAGCAATCCGATGCCGATGCCTGCCGGCTACCAGGACGCCGTCGCCGATTATTTCCGCCGCCTCAGCAAGAATCCTTAGCTTCGCGCCGAGCGATTTCGGACCGAAATTTCTGCTCCGACAGATGCAACATTGTTGCACTCGTCGGGGGCTTACATCGGGCTAAAGAGCCAAGAAAAGCCCAATTTGGGGGCGTTTCGCGTTGTAAAATCGTGCCGGCCTCGCTCAAGGGGCGTTATCTGCTTTCGAATCACGGGGGTGCAATGCGGTTTGCGTCGAAGTGTATCTTGCTGAGCTTCACCCTGCTGCTTTTTTGCAGTCGCGCGCCTCGCGCGCAGACGGCGGCGCCGGCCGCTCCGATCCATGTGAAAGTCGTCGTCGTAAACATGTTTGAAGCGGGCAACGACACGGGCGACCGCCCCGGCGAGTATCAGCTTTGGGTCGAGCGGGAGCACCTCGATCAGGTTTTGCCGCTCCCGGCGGGCTATCACCACGTGCGGATGAACAAAGATGGCGTTCTCGGGCTGCTCACCGGCGTCGGGACCGCGCGCGCGGCCGCATCCGTGATGGCGCTGGGCCTCGACCCGCGCTTTGATTTCTCGAAAGCCTACTGGATCGTCGCGGGAATCGGCGGCGGCGATCCGGCGGACGTCTCGCTTGGCTCCGCCGTGTGGTCGGACCATGTGGTTGATGGCGATCTAGCGTATGAAATCGACGCGCGCGAGATTCCCAAGGGCTGGCCGACCGGGTACGTTCCGCTGCAGCACGCCACGCCCTACGAGCAGCCGGTGCGGCAAGGAGCGACCGGCGAAATCTATACGTTGAACTCAGGGCTCGTCGGCTGGGCTTTCGGGCTCACGCGCAACATCCCGCTCGCGGATACCGACGGAATACGCGCATACCGCGCGCGCTTCCCGGGATTTCCCAACGCGATGAAGCCGCCATTCGTGACGCGCGGCGACAACATGTGTGGCAGCACCTTCTGGCACGGGACGCTGATGGATCAGTGGGCCAACGCATGGGTGAAGTATTTCACAGAGGGCAAGGGCAACTTCATGGTCTCGGCGATGGAAGATACGGGGACGCTGCAGGCGCTGACGTTCCTCAGTCAGGCTGGGCGCGTCGATTTCAACCGTGTGCTTGTCCTGCGGACGGTGAGCAACTACGATCGCGAGCCGCCCGGCTCGACGCCCGCCGAAAGCCTCGCGCAGATGGCTAAGGGCAATTACCCGGCCTACATGGAGTCGCTGGAAGCGGCGGAAACGGTGGGAGACAAGGTGGTGCGCGATATCGTCGATCATTGGAGCGAGCGCGAGAAGAATATTCCATCCACGCCGTAGGCGATGTTCCGGTGGCCGCTGAGCTGTAGAACTACATGCTGCGGGTGAGACAGCGCAGAAGAACGCGCTCCGCGCGGTCGTTTTATGTCGGACCTGAAGGTCCGACCTCCTAAATCAAAAAGTGCCTGGTCGCAGAAAGCGCGACCGGTCGCCACACAGGGCAGGCGGGGCAGCGGGGAAGTCAAAAGGGGGGCGCGAAACGCGAAGCGCTAGATTCCGGCGTATGGCTGGCGGCGAATGAACTCGCCGCTGCCGGCTTTGCCGACGAAGATTCCGTTTTCGATTACGGGGCGACCGTGCGAGAGGACTGTCTTGGGCACACCTTTCACGCGGATTCCCTCGAACATGGAATAGTCGACGCGCATGTGATGCGTTGCCGCGCTGATCGTCTGCTCGTGGTTTGGGTCGAAGATCACGAGGTCAGCGTCCGAGCCGATCGCGATCGTCCCTTTGCGCGGGAACAGGCCGAACAGTTTCGCGGGCGCTGTTGCGACGAGCTGGACGAAGCGATTCGGCGAAAACCGGCCGCCGTGGACCCCGCCCGTATAGATCAGGCTCAGGCGGTGCTCGATTCCGGGGCCGCCGTTGGGAATTTTCGTGAAATCGTCGCGGCCCATTTCCTTCTGTTCCTTGAAGCAGAAAGGGCAGTGATCGGTGGAAACGACTTGCAACGTGTCGTGCGCGAGGCCCTGCCACAGCTTTTCCTGATGCCATTTTTCGCGCAGCGGTGGCGTGAAGACGTATTTGGCGCCCTCGAATCCCGGCGCGTCCATATTCTCGAGCGAGAGATAGAGATACTGCGGGCAGGTTTCGGCGTATGCGGGGAGGCCGCGATCGCGCGCCTCGCGGACTTTTTCCAGAGCGTCGTTGCAGGAGAGATGAACGATGTAGACGGGCGCGCCGGCCATTTCCGCAAGCGCGATGGCGCGGCTGGTTGCTTCGCCCTCGGCCGTGGTGGGCCGCGTGAGCGCGTGATACTTCGGCGACTTTTTGCCTTCCGCGAGCGCTTTCTGGACGATCACGTCGATCGCGCCGCCATTTTCGGCGTGCATGCAGATCAGTCCGCCGAATTTCGCGGCCTGCGACATCGCGCGGAAGATCGTCGCATCGTCGACCATCAGCACGCCGGGATAGGCCATGAAAAGCTTGAAGCTCGAGACGCCCTCGCCGATCAGGGTTCCCATCTCTTCGAGCTGCGCCGCGCCGAGATCGGTGATGATGCAGTGGAACGCGTAGTCGATGGCCGCCTTGCGGTCGGCTTTTTTCATCCAGGTGTCGAACGCCTGCCGCAGGCTGTGGCCCTTTGTTTGGATCGCGAAGTCGATGAGGGTTGTGGTGCCGCCGAAGGCCGCCGCGATCGTGCCCGATTCGAAGTCGTCGGCGCTGGTGGTGCCGCCGAAAGGCATATCGAGGTGCGTGTGGACGTCGATGCCACCCGGCATTACGAGCAGGCCGGTCGCGTCGATCAGCTTGCCCGCATTTTCGACCGGCAACGCCTGCGCGATTGCGGTGATGCGGCCTCCGGAGATGCCGATGTCGCTAACGAAGGTGTCCGTTGCGGTGACGACGGTGCCGTTTCTGATTACGGTGTCAAAGCGCATCGAATCTCCTTGTAAAAGGCACGCTAGCCATCTTAACGCGCTACGTAAGCGCGCGATGGTTCTTGTAAACGATACAAGAGCTAAGGGAGCGTGGCATCCAGTTCATATTTCCGAACCTCGTCAATCACTTCGGGTAGCTCTCCTAGGCCCGCCCATGAGAGCGGCACCAAGAAATGGTTACTAGGCTTGAGCAGGAGTCGGAAATGTGTGGCCAATCGCTGAAGCGAGAAATTCTCCAGAGGCGTGGCAGATCGCAGGCCTACTCCGTCGATATGGCATAGCTTCCAGCCGCGCTTGTTCAGATTGTCGGCTCCTGAGAGCGTTCCTTTGTATTTCATTTGGGATTTCTCGGAACGCTTCGTCGCAAATGCAAACGGGATTTTCCCGCTTTCAAGCTGAATCCTGATCTCGTCCAAGGAGTATGAGAAACCCTGAAATGCTCGCATGAAGGCCCACTGCGCGGGAGAATTGTCCGCCAGGACAATGCTTCGTCCGCCCAAATGCGTAATAGTTTCGCCTCGCAGGCCACTGCTCTTCCGGACCACCAAGGGTAAGTCGGAATTTGCCCACGCATCGATCAATTCGTCCCAACTTTGCCTTATCTCGCGCTGCACGCGAGGGCGGTACTTCGATGCGGCCCACAGCTTTCCAACCTCTCTCAGTTCATGAGATAGGTCGAAAGAAATATCAGAGGTGGGCAAATCTCTCATTGAAAACGCATCGAGTATGTTAACAGCTAACGAGCCTGCCTGCTGTCTGCTAGTTGCTTGAAAAAGGCAGGATTGCCTGTGCCGCCCCGAGATGGCGCATGCTAGAATGACGCGCTTACAGGCACTTGCGCGCGCTGGAAGCGTTCGTCCCGCCCGGCCGTGCGATTCGGAGATGCATACTTTTCCATGCCGCTTCGCGAAACGGCGCCGAAGCTTCCTCCGGAACAATATGAAAAGAACTTCGCCGAAATCGCGCCCGCGCTGAATCCGCGGCAAGCGGCCATCGAGGCGGCGCGCTGCCTCTACTGTTTCGACGCGCCGTGCACCATCGCCTGCCCCACGCACATCGACGTTCCCGCGTTTATCAAGAAGATTTCGACCGGAAATCTGCAGGGTTCCGCGCACACGATCCTTTCGGCCAACATTCTCGGGCACAGCTGCGGGCGCGTTTGCCCCACGGAAGTGCTCTGCGAGGGCGCCTGCGTGATGCACGAAAAGGGCGAGCCGCCGATCGAGATCGGGCGCTTGCAGCGCTACGCCGTCGATCACGTGCTCGACAATAATATTCAGCTTTTTCACGCCGGCGCGCCGAATGGAAAGAAGATCGCGTGCATCGGTTCGGGGCCGGCGTCGCTTGCCTGCGCGGCGGAACTGGCGAAGTGGGGATACGAGGTCACCATCTTTGATCGCAACGAGCTGCCCGGCGGGCTGAACACCTACGGGATTGCAGCTTATAAGGCGCGCGCGAAGGACGCGATTCGCGAAATCGAGATGGTGAAGCAGCTCGGCGTGAAATTCCGGCAGAAAGTGGAAGTCGGCCGCGATATATCTTTCGGTGATCTCGAGAAGCAGTTTGACGCGATTTTCATCGGCGTGGGGCTGGGCGAGACTTGGGGGCTGAGCCTGGCCGGTGAGGATTTGCACGGCGTGTATGGCGCGATCGAATTCCTTGCGAAGACGAAAGTGCAGCCGCTAGAGGAAGTCGAGATTGGCGCGCGCGTGGCTTGCATCGGGGCGGGGAACACGGCGATCGATGTCGTTACGGCGGCGCGGCGGCTCGGCGCGAAAACCGTGTACCTGATTTACCGTCGCGGCGAGCCGGAAATGCCGGCATTTGCTTACGAGTATCAGCTTGCGAAGCAGGATGCTGTCGTTTTTCTGTGGCAGACGCATCCGGTGCGGATCGTCGGCAACGGCGGAGCCGTGACCGGGATCGAATGCGTGCGCACCGAGCTTGGGCCGCCGGACGAAAAGGGACGGCGCACGCCTGTGCCGATTCCGGGTACGGAGTTCGTGGTCGAAGTGGAGATGGTGGTGCGCGCGGTGGGGCAGCAGCCGGTGACCGAAGCGTTGCGTGCGATCAAAGGGCTCGAGCTGCACAAGAATGGAACGGTGAAGATCAACGAGCGGCATCAGACCGGCAATGCGAAATATTTTGCGGCGGGCGATTGCACGAACGGTGGGAAAGAAGTTGTGGACGCGGTTGCGGAAGGAATGAGTGCGGCAGCGGGGCTTGATGCTTGGCTTGGTGCGCCGCGCGGGAAGAAGTGAACGTTATGCCAAAGGTCCCATTCTCACAAACCGAGGATGGGGCACCCGGAAATTCAAAGACGCGGCCTGGCAACGCCGACGAGCGAGAAGTGATCGCGTTGCGTGTCCCAAAGGCGGCCACCTGAAAGGTGGCCGCTACGAAACCTGTGCCGGTGGTTTTGGTGCGGAGGTAAACGATGGCTGAGCTTGGCGTGAAGTTTTGCGGAGTGACGAGCCCGAACCCTTTTTGGCTGGCCTCGGGGCCGCCGACGAATACCGGCGGGCAGGTGATGCGCGCGTTTGACGCGGGCTGGGGCGGCGCAGTATGGAAGACGATCGGGGAGCCGATCGTCAACACGAGCTCGCGGTATGGCGCGATCGATCTGGCCGGCGTGAAGATGATGGGATTCAACAACATCGAGCTGATCAGCGACCGTCCGACGGAAACCAATTTCCGCGAAATCTATGAAGTGAAGAAACGCTACCCGAAAAATCTGGTGATCGCGTCGCTGATGGTGGAATCGCGGCGCGAATCCTGGCACGCGATCGTGCGGCGCGCGGAAGATGCCGGGTCGGATTTGCTCGAGCTGAATTTCGGCTGCCCGCACGGGATGAGCGAACGCGGGATGGGCGCGGCGGTGGGGCAGGTGCCCGAGTACACCGAGATGATTACCGGCTGGGTGAAGGAAGCGGCGAAGATTCCCGTGATCGTCAAGCTGACGCCGAATGTTTCAAGCGTGACGCATATCGCCGCGGCCGCCGAGCGCGGCGGGGCGGATGCGGTGAGCCTGATCAATACAATCAATTCGCTGATTGGCGTGAATCTCGACACGTTCGTGCCGCGGCCGGGCGTGGGAGGGAAATCGTCGCATGGCGGATATTGCGGGCCGGCGGTGAAGCCGATTGCGCTGCACCTGCTATCGAGCGTGGCGAAGCGGGCGCGCGTGCCGATCAGTGGGATTGGCGGGGTCGGATACTGGAATGATGCGGCGGAGCATATCGCACTGGGCGCTTCGACCGTGCAGGTGTGCACTGCGGCGATGCACTACGGGTTCCGGATCGTCGAGGACATGATTGACGGGCTCTCGCATTACATGGACGAGCACGGATTCCACACGATCGAGGATTTTCGCGGGCGGGCGGTGCCGAATGTGCAGGACTGGGGCGATCTCGATTTGAATTACAAAGTGATCGCGCAGATCGATCCGAAGCTGTGCATCGGGTGCCAGCTATGCTACGTGGCATGCGAGGATGGCGCGCATCAGTGCATCGAGCCTTACCGCGAGGCGGCAAAGAAGAATGCGGGCGGATTTGGAGTGCACGTCCCGCGGATCATCGAGGAAGAGTGCGTGGGGTGCAATCTTTGCGCGCTGGTTTGCCCGGTCGAGGGGTGCATTACGATGAAGGAAGTCGACAGCGACCGCGCGCCGGTGAGCTGGAATGAGCGGGTGAGGCAGTCGGCTGCTTCGTGCACGCCGCCCATGCCGAGCGGGGATTGAGGGAAACGCAGTGGCTAGTGGCGAGTGACTAGTGGCTAGATGTGAGCCATCCGCGCGCCCGCACTCAACACAGAGAACACAGAGTAGGCACGGAGAGCACAGAGAAAACCGGGATTCAAGGGCTACGTTGAACTCTCAGTGGCAGGTTTGCCGGCTGTGAGGATCAGGTAGGCGAGGAAGCTGACGGCGAAGCCTACGAACCAGGCGTAATTGTAGAGAGCGCGGAGGGGCGCGTAGATCAGGCCGACGAAGGCGACCGCGCAGCCGATTGCGAGAGCGGCGATCGCTTTCCAGTTTATGCCGCCGCTGAATTCGTAGACGCCGTTGCGGCGGTAGAGATCTTCGGCGTTGAGGATTGTTTTGCGGCGGACGAAATAATCGCAGATCAGGATTCCCGCGATGGGGCCGAGAAAGCCGGAATATCCCACGAGCCAGCCCGAGACGTAATTCCCGTAGGTGGCGAGCAGCTTCCACGGCTGCATCACGATGCCGATCACGCAGGTGATCAGGCCGCCGGTGCGGAAGCTGATCTTCTGCGGCCAGAGATTCGAGAAATCGTTGGCGGGCGAGACGACGTTGGCGGCGACGTTGACGTTGAGCGTCGCCATGAGCAGCGCGATCATCGCGACGATCACTGCGACCGGATTGCCGAGGTGCGCGAGAACGGCGACCGGGTCCCAGAGCGCCTGGCCGAAGAGAATGACGGTGGCGGATGTGACGGCGATGCCGATGAAGGAGTAGAACGTCATCGTGGGCGGCAGGCCGAGCGCCTGGCCGACCATTTGTTCGCGCTGGCTGCGCGCGTAGCGGGTGAAGTCGGGAATGTTCAGCGCGACCGTGGCCCAGAAAGCGACCACGCCCGTGAGCGAGGGGACGAAGAACTTGAAGAAATCGCCGAAGCTGCGAAATTTCGAGGGTGTCGCGAGCATCGGGCCGAAGCCGCCCGCCTTGCCGCGCGCCCAGAGCAGCAGCGCGAGTCCGATCAGCAGCAGAAACGGCGCGGTGATGCCCTGGAGGAAGCGGATCGTCTGAATGCCGCGCACGATTACGATTACGTTGAGCAGCCAGAAGAACAGGAAGCACACCGGAAGGCACCACGAGACGCTCTTCCAGCCGGGCTCGAGCGCCAGCAGCATCGTGTAGATGGCTTCGCCGCCGATCCACGCCTGAATGCCGAACCAGCCGCAGGCGACGAGCGCGCGGAGAATCGCGGGGACGTTGGCGCCGAGCACGCCGAAGGCGGAGCGCGCGAAAACGGGGAAGGGAATTCCGTACTGCGCGCCGGCGTGCGCGTTGAGCAGCATCGGAATCAGGACGAGCACGTTGCCGAGGAAGACGGTGAAGATGGCCTGCTTCCAGTTCATGCCGCCGGCGATCATGGCGCTCGCGAGGAGGTAGGTGGGAATGTTGACGCTCATGGCGATCCAGAGCGCGGCGTAATTGTAGGTGCCCCAGGTGCGGCGCGCGGCGGGAACGGGCGCGAGGTCTTCATTGTAGAGCGAGCTGTGGCGCACGGGTTCGGGATCGAAGGGCTCGGCGCGGGCGCCGCTTTCGGGATCGATCGCCGAGCCGCTCATTTGGAAGATTTGGGCGACGACCTGCGCGGCGTGTAATCGATGTAGACGGCTTTCAGCTCGGTGTAGAAGTCGATGGCAACGCGGCCGATTTCGCGCAGGCCGACGCCGGTTGCCTTCACGCCGCCGAAGGGCATCTGCGCTTCGCTGACGACGGTGGGCGCGTTCACGTGGGTCATGCCGGTTTCGATGCGGTCGATGAATTCGAAAATGCGGGCGGCGTCGTTGGTGTAGATCGAGCTCGAAAGGCCGTATTTCACGGAATTTGCCACGCGCAAGGCTTCCTCGAAATCGGGCACGCGAATCACCGAGAGCACAGGGCCGAAAATTTCTTCCTGCGCGATCCGGCTATCCCAGCGGACGTGATCGAAGACCGTCGGCGCGACGAAGTAGCCTTTGGCGGGATCCAGGCCCGACGGTGGGCCGCCGCCGATGAGCAGCGTAGCTTCCTTTTTTCCGATGTCGATGTAGCGCAAAACGGTTGTGTGCTGCTGCTCATCGACGAGAGGACCGACGTCGACGCCGGCGTCGAGGCCGTTGCCGACTTTGAGCTTCTTGGCGCGCTCGACGAGCATTTCGACGAATTGATTCGCGATCGAATCATCGACGACGACGCGGCTCGTCGCGGTGCAGCGCTGGCCGGTGGAACCGAAAGCGCCGGCGGCGACGTGATCCGCGGCGAGGGCGAGATCGGCGTCGGCGAGCACGACCACCGGATTTTTGCCGCCCATCTCACACTGGCACTTCTTCATTTGCTTCGCAGCGGTGGCGTAGATGAGGCTGCCGACGTCGTTTGAGCCTGTGAAGGAGATCGCGCGGACGTCGGGCGAGCGAAGAAGCTCGTCGCCGACTTCCTCGCCGGCGCCGAGGACCATATTCAGCGCGCCAGCGGGCAGACCGGCCTGTTCGAAGATTTCGCATATCTGCACGCAGGTTTGCGGCGTGAGTTCGGCGGGCTTGATGACCATCGTATTGCCCGCCACCAGCGCCGGCGCCGCTTTCCACGCGGGAATTGCGACGGGGAAATTCCACGGCGTGATCGCGCCGACCACGCCGAGAGGCTGCTTGACGGTATACGTGAAATTGCGGGGGTTGTCGCTCGGAACCGTTTCGCCGCCAATGCGGCGGCCTTCGCCGGAAGTGAATTCGAGGATGCTGATCGTGCGCTGCACCTCTGTGAGCGCGTCTTTCAGGGTTTTGCCCTCTTCGCGCGTGAGCGTGCGGGCGAGCTCCTCCTTGCGCTGTTCCATGAGCGCCGCGGCGCGGGCGAGAATCTTGCCGCGCGCGGGAGCGGGAGTATCGCGCCAGGCGGGGAACGCAGCTTTCGCGGCGGCGACGGCCTCGCTGACTTCGGCGCGCGTCGAAAGAGGCGAGACGCTGAGGACTTCGTTCAAGTCAGCGGGATTGCGGCGCTCGAGCGTCTGCGTGGAGCGAGATTCGACCCAGCGGCCGTTGATGTAGTTGCGGCAGAGAGGCGCGGCGATCGTTGCGCTGGTCATCAGTCGGCCGCCGCTGCACCGCTGATATGTGTGCGCGTGATTTCGTCGTAACTCTCGGGGCGGCGGTCGCGATAGAACTGCCAGGTGGCGCGGACTTCGGCGATTTCGTCGAGATTCAGGTCGGCGACGACGAGTTCGTCCTTATCCCGGCCGGCCTGCGCGACGATTTTGCCGCGCGGATTGCAGAAATAGCTTTTGCCGTAAAATTCGCCGATGGCCCAGGGCTTTTCGGTGCCGACACGGTTGATCGCGGCGACGAAATATTGATTGGCGACGGCGTGCGCGGGCTGCTCGAGTTCCCAGAGATATTCGGAAAGGCCGGCGACGGTGGCGGACGGATTGAAGACGATTTCGGCGCCGTTCAAGCCGAGGATGCGCGCGCCCTCGGGGAAGTGGCGGTCGTAGCAGATGTAGACGCCGATCTTGCCATGGCGCGTGTCGAAAACGGGATAGCCGGCATTCCCTGGCGTGAAATAAAATTTTTCCCAGAAGCCGGGATGGCAATGCGGGATGTGATGCTTGCGATATTTGCCGAGATACGTGCCGTCGGCATCGAAGACAGCCGCGGTGTTGAAGAAAACACCGGGCATCTCGACCTCATAGATCGGCACGACGAGGACCATTTTGTGTTTGCGCGCGAGCTTTTGCATGCGCGCGAGCGTGGGGCCGTTGGGAACGCTTTCGGTGAGCTCGTACCATTTGGCATTCTGCTCGGCGCAGAAATAGGGGCCGTAGAAAAGTTCCTGGAGGCCGAGTACCTGGACGTTTTTCTTCGCCGCGTCGGCGATCATCTTTTCGTGCTTGGCGATCATTTTTTCTTTGATTTGCGCGAGAGAATATTTTTCGGGCGACCACTCGCATTTCGCCTGGATGACACCACAACGCACGATCCGGGGCATCGAACGCCTCCTGGGCCTGATTCGTGCAAGTCTACTATTCGAGGGCGGGGGCGACAACAGCGGAACCTGGGCGCGCGCGCGAGTGCGGGGAGCACGTCCGGGCAAGCCCGGACGGCAAGCGGCGGGAGCAAGCTCCCGCACTCCCACAAAAGAGAGTCCTTGGGGCCGACCGGGGCTGAGGGTTGCGCACCCGGGTGATATTATGAGCCCACGTAAATCGAGGAATATTGATGCCGGCGAAGGCACATTTTGAGCGGGTGATCTGGATCGTGCTCGACAGCGTGGGGATTGGCGAGCTGCCGGACGCGGCGGAATATGGCGACGTGGGGCGCGACACGCTGGGGCACATCGCGCGGTCGCGGCCGCTGCGATTGCCGAATCTGGTGCGGCTGGGGCTTGCGAACATCAAGCCGCTGGCGAATCTTACGCCGCCGCCGCGCGCGGCCGGATATTTCGGCAAAGGCGCGACCGTTTCGCCGGGGAAAGATACGACGACCGGGCACTGGGAGATGGCCGGGATCTGGCTCGATCAAGCGTTTCCGGTGTATCCGCATGGCTTTCCGAAGGAGCTGATCGCGGAATTCGAGCGGCGGATCGGGCGGAAGACGCTCGGGAACAAGCCGGCGTCGGGGACGGAGATCATCAAGGAGCTGGGCGAGGAACACGTGCGGACCGGCTGGCCGATCGTGTATACGTCGGGCGACAGCGTGTTTCAGATTGCGGCGCACGAAGACGTGATCCCGATCGCAGAGCTTTACCGCGAATGCGAAATTGCGCGGGCGCTGCTCGATGGGCCGAACCGCGTGGGGCGCGTGATCGCGCGGCCATTCACTGGAACGGCGGGCAATTTCCGGCGTACGGAGCGGCGGCACGATTACGCGGTTGAGCCGCCCAAGCCGATGCTGCTCGATGTGTTGGCGGATCGCGGCGTGCCGGTTTTCGGCGTTGGCAAAATTCACGATATTTACAACGGGCGCGGCGTGAAGGATTACGCGACGACGAAAAACAACGCGGACGGCATGGCGAAGATTTCAGAGACGATGGCGCAGCGGGCAAGCGGGCTGATTTTCGCGAATCTCGTCGATTTCGACATGCTATATGGGCATCGCAAGGACGTGGAGGGATTCGCGCGGTCGCTCGAGGAATTCGACGAGATGCTGGGGCCGTTTCTTGCGAGCATGCGCGCGTCCGATCTGCTGCTGATCACCGCGGATCACGGCTGCGATCCCGATCCCGTGAATCCGACGACGGATCATTCGCGCGAATACGTGCCGATTCTCGCTTTCAGCCCCGGGGCGGAGGGCGGGGCGAACATCGGGATTCGATCGACGCTTGCCGACATGGGGCAGACGGTGGCGGAGAATTTCGGTGGCGTGATTCCGCACGGAACGAGTTTTCTGAGTGAAGTTACCGCCGGGCGGGCTGAGACGGCTCGGGGATGATCCGGTGGATGAGTTTACGCGGGCCCGGCGGCTCGTCTGCAATCTGGAAGCTTTGCTCGAGAAGCTTGCGGGCGTGGGCGGCGCGGGATTCCGAATTGTAGTGGATCGTGCAGAGCGGTTCGCGATCCGAGACTCGTTCACCTACTTTCTTGTGCAGGACGATACCGACCGCGGGATCGACCGCGTCCTCTTTCTTTTCGCGGCCGCCGCCCAGGACGACGCAGGCCGTGCCGACCGCCTCGCATTGAATCGCGCTGACGTAGCCGCTTCGGGGGCTGAGAATGTCGGCGGCATGCTTCGCTTGCGGTAGCCGCTTGGGGCCGTCGGCCACGCCCGCATCGCCTCCTTGCAACGAAATCATAACCAGGAAACGTTCGAGCGCATGGCCGGAGCGGATGAGCTGGGCAGCAAGACTTCTGCCGTTTGCGACTGTACTGACGTGGCCGGCGAGGTGGAACATCCAGGCGGCGAGGTCGATGCAAAGGTCGCGCAGATCTTTGGGACCGCGGTCATGGAGGATCTCAAAGACTTCCTCGACTTCGAGGGAATTGCCGACGTTCCGGCCGAGCGGCTGGTCCATATCGGTGATCAGCGCGACCATTTTCTTGCCCATGCGCTGGCCGGTCTCGACCATCAGCTCCGCGAGAAACGCGGCTTCTTCGTCGGTTTTCATGAATGCGCCGGAGCCGGTTTTCACGTCGAGGACGAGGCCGTCGACGCCCTCGGCTAGTTTCTTGCTCATGATCGACGCGCAGATCAGGTAGGGGCTTTCAACGGTGCCCGTGACGTCGCGCAGGGAATAGATTTTGCGGTCGGCAGGGGCGATTTCGGCGGTCTGGCCGATCATCGCGCAGCCGCAGGAGTGCAGCACTTCGCGAAAGCGCGCGAGCGAAAGCTGGACGTTGAAGCCGGGAATGGATTCAAGCTTGTCGAGTGTGCCGCCGGTATGGCCGAGGCCGCGGCCGCTGATCATGGGAACGATGAGGCCGCCCGCGGCGGCAAGCGGAGCGAGGACGAGCGAGGTTTTGTCGCCGACGCCGCCCGTCGAATGCTTGTCGATTTTGGGCGCCGAGAATTCAGAAAGGTTGAGGACCTCGCCCGAATGCAGCATGGCATCGGTAAGAGCAGCCGTTTCGGCGCGGCTCAGGCCTTTCAGCAGCGCGGCCATCAGCCAGGCGGAGACCTGGTAATCGGGAATTTCGCCGCGCGTGTAGCCTGCGACGAGGGATTCGATTTCGGCGCGCGAGAGTTCGAGGCCATCGCGCTTTTTGCGTATTACGTCGATGGCGCGGATCGGGCCGGCGGCGGAGGAATCCGGTGCGTCGCTCACTTCAGGCGGAATCCTTCCGGCAGCAGTTGGGTGATCTTGAGCTTCTTCCGCCCCTTCGCGCTCTGGAAGTGGACGGTTGCCTTGGGGCCAAATTCGTAGATCACCTGGCGGCAGGCGCCGCAGGGGGCGCACGGGGCGTCGTGGTTATTGACGATGGCGATCGCTTCGATTTCGATTTTGGGGCCGAGGCTTGCCACCGCCGAAAAGATCGCGGTGCGCTCGGCGCAGTTCGTCATACCGTAGGAAGCGTTTTCGACGTTGCAGCCGGCGAAGATTTGGCCCTTGGTGGTGAGCAGCGCCGCGCCGACCTTGAATTTGGAATATGGGGCGTGGGCGTTGCGCATGGCCGCGCGTGCGGCTTCGAGGAGGCGTTTGCGCGTCGCGTCGCTGTGGGAGTTGTGCTTTGGCATTTGACCGACCGCTACCTCAGTCCGCCGGTTCAACCGCGATTGCGAGAAATCGTTGTTAGCGTAGTAATATTCCTAAGCGATGTCGAGCCCAAACTCAATTTCCGGCGCAGCAAAGCTCTTGGATAGCTGGCAGAGCGTTGCCAGGATCATCGACCACACGCAGTTGAAGCCGGAGGCGACGTCCGGCCAGATCGTGAAGCTGTGCGATGAGGCCAAGGAATACGGCTTTGGCGCCGTGATGCTGAATCCCTGCTACATCGAGCTCGCGCACGCGCGGCTGCAGGGAAGCGGCGTGAAAGTCGGGACGGTGATTGGGTTTCCTCTCGGGGCCACGCTTGCGAGCGTAAAGCGGTTTGAGGCGGGCGAGGCGCTGAAGCTGGGGGCGGTCGAAATCGATATGGTGCAGAATATCGGCGCGCTCAAATCGGGCAACCGGGAGTTGGTTTCTTCGGAGATTCGCGCGCTGGCTGAGCTCGCGCACGAGCGGGGCGCGCTGCTGAAGGTAATCCTCGAAATGGGGCTGCTCACCGAGGAAGAGAAAGCGATGGCGTGCGAGCTGAGCGAGCGCGCGGGCGCCGATTTCGTGAAAACGTCGACCGGATTCCTGGGCGGCGTGGCGACTGCGGCAGACGTGGCGCTGATGCGGCGCACGGTGAAAATTGGCGTGAAGGCGTCCGGCGGGATTCGGACTGCGGCTGACGCCAAGGCCATGATCGAGGCTGGAGCGGGGCGGCTTGGGACCAGCGCCGGCGTGAATATCATCCGCGAATTGCGCAACGAATCGACAAGCGGCGCTACGAACGCATATTAGCGCGGCTGCGGCCTACTGTTTCGTGAAGCCGATCCAACGGCCGAAGGCAACAACGAGAATCCACAAAACCAGGGAGATTCCGCCGGCAAGCTTCGCCGCGCGTGGGGTGCGCGTGGCGTGGTTCCACGCCGCGATGCCGCGGCGCGTCCACAATTCGAAGTAGGCCGTGTTGACGCCCGCCAGCAGCAACGTCAACATCTTTAAGCGGAAGGGAACGTTGACGTAATATTTCGTGGCGCTGGAGGTGAAAAGCAGCCCGCCCGCTATCACGGCGCAGACGAAGGCGGAGCGGGTCCAGGGCATGACGTCGTCATAGACTTCGGTGACGCTGCGATCGCGCGAGGAAAGACCCAGCAGGCGAAGATCGAACATCGCTATCGAGCCCACCACCAGGACGATGGAGAGGACGTGGATCGTTTCAATCGTCGGGAAAAGCCAGGTGGATACGCGAATTGCCGCGGCTACGCGGGTGCTTTCGAGCCATGCACAGAGCCTGAAAATCGACATTACGATTCGTTTTCCCGTGACCCGATTGGCCGACTACAAGTCTTGAGCGCAGGGATCATGCGTGCGATCAGACGTACGCAATCCAACGCCCTGCGGTGACGATTCCTACCCACAAGAGCAACGAGACGACTCCAACGGCTGTCGCCGCGATTCTTCGATTCTCCCAGAATTTCGGGTCGCGCTTATTCACCTGCTGGACGAGCAGCAGGATCAGGCTGACGGTGGCGACCATCGCCATCTTCGTGCGGAACGCCCAATTCAGCAGCTCGCGGCCGGGCTCGCCGATCGTGAGAATCGCGCCGCTGGCGAGGAGGATCAGGAGCACGCGCCACACCCAGGGGACAAAGCGATCGACCATGCGCGAGATCGGCTGGCGCTTGCCGGCGATGCCCATGAGGCGCAGGTCGAGCATGGCCATCGACGCCATTACGAAAGACACGCAGAGGATGTGAACCGTCTGGACCGCCGGAATGATCCAGAGGATGGTCTGTATTTTCAGGCTAACGGGCGTATTCGAAAGCCAGTCGCAGAATGCCTGAACCATTGGTGGCCCCCCGACCACAAATTTCGGTCCGAATAGTACATTGTCGAGGCACATCTGTCGAATGCGAATTGCGGGAATCGTGCGAGGCTCTTGGGGCGGGAGCGGCGCGGCGTTGACGCCGGGGCAAAAGATTTGTACAGTGCCGGGCACATTCGATCATTGGGGGGAATGATGCGAACAAAAATCAGCTTTACGGCAATCACTGTCGTCGCGCTGGCTTTGGTGGCGGCTGTGCCTTGCGCGCGGGCACAGTCGAAGGAAGCGCCGGAGGTGTTTCCGGAGGGCGCGCTTGCGCCGGACAATCTGGCGAAGCCGCGGCCGAAGCCGCCGTTTGACCTGACGGGCACCTGGACGGTCGATCTGAGCGCCGGGTTCAGTTCATTTATGTTCGGGCCGCCATACCCGAAATTTCTGCCGGACGCGCAGGCCGCGTATGACGAATCGAAGAAGTACGCCGCGGAGCACAAGCCCTATCGCGACGACATCGGGCATTGCTATCCGGCGGGCATGCCGATGATCATGACGCGCGTCTGGCCGATCGCGATGATCCAGCTGCCGACGGCGATCTATATGGTCAGCGGATTCGAAAACGCGCTGCGGATTATTTATCTCGATGGGCGGCCGCACACGCCGCCGGACATCGTGGTGCGGACGTTCAATGGCGATTCGATCGGGCACTGGGACGGGGATGCGCTGGTTGTCGATACGAACAGCATGGTGACCGATCACCACTGGATCGATCAGGGGCTGCCGGTGAGCGACGAATTTCATATGGTCGAGACGATGCGGCTGCAGGACGGCGGGAAGCGGCTCGAAATCAAGTATCAGATGTGGGATCCCAAGAACTGGGTGGGCGAGTGGGACAGCACGAAGCACTGGCTTCGCGTGGATGATACGGACATCACCGAAGTGGAGTGCACACCGGATTTAAATCAGCATTTGTTGAGCACGCAATAGCGCGGTGAGTAGTGAGTGGTGAGTAGTGAGTGGTGAGTGGTGATTGGTGAGTGGTGAAGCGAGGGCCCCGGACGGTGGGTCGGCAAACGCCAGGGTCCGGGGCGCAGCAATGCTTCGCTCAGGCCCAGGCAGCGCCCCGAGACCAAATGGCCACTAGTAAGGCGAGCCGGAGGCGCCGGGCTGCTTGGGCTGCGCGCGGTAGGCGGGATCGCCGAGGATGGTGCCGTCGGCGAGCTTCACGTACATGAAGCTGCCGCCCTTGTCGCCATTGCGCAGCGGATGGATGACGATCGTGACCTTATCGCCGGGCTTGAGCGAGGTGGAGCGCCAGCCCTGCTTGGCGAGATTGTTGGGGCTGTTGCACTCGACGCTCCAGCGGTCGGTGCCGCCGGAGCTATTGGGCACGTCGATCGCGATCCAGCTGTGAGGATTGGTCCAATCGAATTGGACGATCGTGCCGGTCAGCGGGACCTGCTTGTCATGATCGAACATCGCGGCCGAGTGATGCGCCACGGCGGTGCCGGCGAAGGTCATCATCAGGAGTAGAGCGGCGCCCAAGCATACGATCGATCGAGTCTTCATCGTTTTGCTCCCATCTTCGAAATCCGTTCACGGCCAACGTACGTCATAAGATTGCGAGAAACTTCGACAATCTCCCTAAGGCTGCTTTTCCGCCGAACGGAACGCTGCTTCGTCGAGCATTTGCCCGTCCGGGAAAGTGAGTGCTATGAACAGCCCGCCCTTATCGCCGTTGCGCAGCGGCCAGAACATGATCGTGACCTTGTCGCCGGGCTTGAGGCTATTCGAATGCCAGCCCTGCCGCGACAGATTGTTCGGGCTATTGCACTCGAGGCTCCAGTGAGTGGTGCCGCCATGGCTGTCGGGAATGTCGACTTCGATCCAGCTGTGCGGGTTGGTCCACTGGAATTGAGTGACGGTGGCGACCGTGGTGATCTTCTTCGTACGGTCGAACATCGCGAAGGAATGATGCGCAGAGGCAGTACCGGCGGCTACGAGTATCAGAGCACTCAGGCATGCGACCAACGGCTTCCGTATCATCATGGCCCCCCGACCAGGAACTTCGTCCGGTCCCAAACTTTCGGGCCGGCCCTCAACGGAAAGTGTAAATACTATAATATGCGCCGAGACAGATAGCCATATTTTGATGCAAAATGACTCGCTTCGTTTTGGGGGGAAGGGCGTCCGCCGGGCAAGCCGGCGCGGGGGCGCTCTCGGAATGGAGGCGAAGATGAAATTTTCGGTCACGATCCTGTGCTCTTGCGCGGTATTTGCGGCGATGGGTGCGCCATGCCGGGCGCAGAACGGCCCCACGCCGCCGCCGAATACCACGATCATTCCCGAAAAAACGAGGACCGCCGATTTTGCGGCGCTGGGTTCGCTGCCGGATTGGAGCGGGATCTGGGTCCTCAATTTTCCGAAGCGCGGCGACGCTCCTCCGGAGGAGCCGTCGCTGACTCCCACGGCTGCGGCCGAATTGAAAGTGCTGGAGGCCGAAGAAGCGAAGAACGAGGAACCCGCGACAGAGAGTGCGAACTGCGTGCCGCCCGGCATGCCGCAGATCATGTTTCAGCCGTACGATGTGGAGTTTCTGTTTACGCCGGGGCGCGTGACGATCATTCAGGAAGCCTACATGCAGGTGCGGCGCGTCTTCACCGATGGCCGCGGCCATCCAGCGAGTCTCGATCCGACGTTCAACGGCGATTCGATCGGGCACTGGGAGGGCGACACGCTGGTGATCGACACGATCGGCTTGGGCCATCGATTGCCACTCGGCTACAACCGCTTGAATCATGGGCCGAAGCTGCACGTGGTGGAGAGGATTCGCCTCATAAGCCCCGATACGCTCGAAGATCGCATGACGCTGACCGACCCGGACGTGCTCGCGCAGCCGTGGCACACCGTGCATACCTTCACGAGGCACCGCGAATGGAAGCAACTGGAATTCATCTGCGAGGAAAACAACCGCAACCCGATCAACGATAAGACCGGCCAGGTGTCGACGATACTCGGCAAAGACAAGTGAAGCGCGTGCCGCGGAAGAGAAGGGCTGCCGCGTCGATGCGGCAGCCCTTGTGAATCGCAAATGCTCGCACTGAATCGGTAGGGACCTACTTCTTCTTTTCGGTCTTCGCGGCTTTCTTGGGCTTCTTCGCCATTCGAATTACCTCCACGATCGACTTGTGCCCCCGCGGGCAGTTGGCACACTTATATGCAATTTTCGCGCCGGCGTCCAGCATGTCGATTGACGCGAGCCTTTCGCGGGCCGACGGAGACAGATTGAGCGGGGGCATGTGGAGAGCATAATTACGCCGGCGGGGCGCTTGCGGTACAATTCGCGTTCGCGCGGATGGCGGTTTGGCGAGCGTGAGGCTCGCCTTGAACAAACCTTGATACGATCCGGGCAAATTCGCCGCATTGGATTGCTTGGGGGAGCGTGCGCCTGCACGCTCGCGATGGCGCTAGTCGGCTGCTCGCACGGCTCGGCAGACGATCGGGCGGGCGACGCCTCGGTGAACGCCGAGGTGACGGTGACAAAAGTTGTGCGCGCGGATATTTCGCAGACCATTTTGCTTACGGGCAGCGCAGCCGCACCGCCGAACGACGACGTAAGGGTTAGCGCGCTGGTTCCCGGGCGAATCGTCGAGCTGAATGCGGCGGAAGGCGATCGCGTGCGTGCGGGCCAATTGCTTGCGAAGCTCGACGACCACACGTATCGCGACCAGCTTCGGCAGGCCGAGGCCGCCGAACAGCAAGCCAAGGCCAGCATCGAAAACGCGCAGCTTACCGAGCAGCGTAACGAAGATCTTTTCCAGCGCGGCATCGCGGCCCGCAAGGATCTGGAGGACGCCAAGACCCAGGAGAGCCTGGCGGCCGCGGCGCTGCAGCAGGCCGAAGCCGCGCTTTCGCTTGCGCGCCTGCAGCTCGCGCGGACAGAAATTACTTCGCCGTTGAGCGGAATCGTCGCCAAGCGTTTTGCCAGCGTAGGCGAGCAGGTGGATGGCACCGCCGCGCAGCCCATCGTGGAAGTGGCGGACATCCGCGAAATCGAATTTCTGGGCAACGCTCCCGCGATGTATCTTGCGAAGATGCGGAGGGGCGAAACCGTCGATGTGACGAGCGACGCTTTGCCTGGACGGAAATTTCAGGGCCGCGTGATCGCCATTTCTCCCGCCGTCGATCCTTCGACCGGGGTGGGGCTCGCGCGGATTCACATCCCGAACCCCGACGGCCAACTGCGCCTCGGGATGTTCCTGAGCGCGGAAATTCCGGTCGAGACGCACCGGCATGCGCTGTGCGTGCCTCCCGGAGCCATCTATCGCAACGAGTCAGGCGAGACGCGTATTTACGTCGTGAAGCAGGGTGAGGCTACCGCAGTGCCCGTGACGCTGGGCATCGAGACGAAAAATCTCGCCGAGCTCGCCAGCGGCGCGACCGAAAGCGAAACGGTGATCCTCACCGGGGGCTACGGCCTCGGCGATACGGCCAAAGTCCAAATCCAATCCCAGACGGCGCAATGAACGTCGTCCGCTTCTGCTATCGAAACCGCTACGCCGTCTATCTCATCACGGCGATTCTCACACTAGCGGGCGCCTTCTCCTTCTTCGAGCTGCCCAGCAACATTTATCCGGAGCTGAATTTTCCGCGGATCATGATTCTGGTTCATTCGGGCGATCTTTCCCCGGGGACGATGCTACTCACCGTCACGCGGCCGCTCGAGGAATCGGTCAGCACGGTGCAGGGCGTGTACCGGGTACGGTCGAAGACGATTCGCGGCGCGGCGGAAATTTCGGTCCTTTTCAATCCCACGATGGACATGAAATACGCGCTGCAACTGGTGCAGGCGAGCGTGAGCGGGGAGACGGCGTCGCTGCCGCGCGATACTCAGTTGGACGTCGAGTGGGAATCACCGACCGTCTATCCGGTGCTGAGCCTGATTTTGAATGGCGACGTGCCCGACCAGGATCTGCACGACTACGCCTACTACGATTTGCGGCCGCTTTTTACGCGCGTGGAGGGAGTGGGCCAAGTGGAGGTGCAGGCCACCGACACACGCGAGGTTTCGGTGGTCGTCGATCCGCAGAAAATGCTGGCGCACCGCCTTTCGCTGACGGATATCGCGAGCGAGCTGGCGGCTACGAATGAGGTTACGTCCGTCGGCAAGCTGCCGAAGGACTATTCGCAGTATCTGGTTCTCGACGACGACCAGTTCAAGAACCTCGATGATATCCGCAACGCGTCCGTGGCGACTCAGGATCAGGTGCCGGTGCGTCTGCGCGACATCGCCACTGTGGACTATGGGGTGGAAGACCCCGTAATGCTGATCACCGGCAACGGCAAACCAGCGGCGCTGATCAACATTTCGCGGCAGATTGGCGGCAACATTCTCTCGATCAGCGGCCAGATCGAAGCGATGGCGCGCAATCTGGGGTCGGCGATTCCCAAAACGCTCCATCTGTCGGTGGTCTACAACCTGGCGGAATTCGTCGAGGAATCGATCAAGAACGTCCGCGACGCGATTTTGATCGGCGCGCTGCTTGCGGTGCTGATCCTCTTCGGCTTTCTCGGCGATACGCGGACCACCCTGGTAGCAGCTACTTCGCTGCCGCTCTCGGTGATCGGCACATTTTTCTTCCTCAAGCTTTTCGGCGGCACGCTCAACCTGATGTCCCTGGGCGGCCTGGCCATCGCGATCGGGCTGATCATCGACGACGCCGTGGTGATCATCGAGAATATTTACCGGCACCTCGGCCTGGGTGAGTCGGCGGAGATCGCTTCGGAATCGGCGACGCAGGAATTATTGAGCGCGGTTGTCGGCTCCACAGCCACCACGCTCGTCGTATTCCTTCCGCTGAGCTTGCTCGAAGGAATGGTGGGCGATTTCTTCAAGGCGCTGTGCCTCACACTCGGTGTTTCCGTGCTGCTTTCGCTGGTCTACGCGCTGACCATCATTCCGCTGCTCTCGCGCCGATTCCTTACCGGACGGACATTCCGCCCGCTATCCGCGCGCGTGATGGAGCCGGTGCTGCGCGGCTACGAAAAGGCGGTGCGCTGGTCATTAAAGAATCGAATGGTCCTGGCAGTGGGCGCGCTGGCGTGCCTCGCGCTAGCCGTCGTTCTTTACCGGCAGTTGGAAACGGGCTTCCTGCCGGAAATGGACGAAGGGGGCTTCGTTCTTGATTACGTGACGCCGGCGGGCACCTCGCTCGACGAGACCAATCGCATTCTCGAAAAGATCGAGGGCATGGTCGCGGCTTTGCCCGAAACGCAGGCATTCTCGCGCCGCACCGGCGCGGAGATGGGCCTATACGTCACACAGCAGAATACCGGCGACATTCTGGTGAAACTCAAGCCTCCCTCCGAGCGCAGCCGGGGAATCAACGAAGTGATGGATGGCTTGCGGGCCGAGATCGAGCGAAATGTGCCGGGAGTGGAAGTGGAATTTTCGCAGATCCTTCAGGACATGCTCGGCGACTTGCAGGGCACTCCCGAGCCGGTCGAGGTGAAGGTATTTGGCGACGACATCGATGAGCTGCAAAGGCTCTCGCGCCAGATTGGGCCGAAATTAGAGGCGATTCAGGGGCTCGTGGATTTCAAGTCCATCGAGAAGGGCAATCCGGAGATCATCTTTCACGTCGATCCCGGCGCGGCCGGACGCCTGGGTATGACGCCCGAACAAGTGTCGCAGCAGATGAGCGCGGGCCTGCTTGGTGTGACCGACACCGATCTGCGCGAGTCCGACCGCACGATTCCGATTCGCGTGCGATTTCCCGACTCATTCCGGATGAACTACAACGATGTGCTGCAATTCCCGATCGTCACGCCATCGAAGCAAATCGTTCCACTGTCGTCTGTGGCGCAAGTGGAACAGACACAGGGCGAGAGCGCGCTCGAGCGCGAAAATCAGCGGCTGATGATTTCGATGACGGGCGAGCTCGAGAACCGCGACCTGGGGAGCGTGATCCGCGACGTGCAGCGCGTGATGAGCGGAATACAGCTACCCGTCGGCTACACCTACGAAATCGGAGGACAGTACGAAAGCCAGCAGAGCGCATTCCACGACTTGCTGCTCGTGCTGTTTCTGGCGCTGGGCGCGATCTTCATCGTTCTCGTGATTCAATTCCGCGCGTTCCGGCCGGCGCTGATCATTATTTCGGCGGCGCCGCTTTCGCTGCTCGGCGTGTTCGCGATGCTGCTTGTGACGGGCACCGCGCTGAATGTCTCGTCGTTCATGGGAATCATCCTGATGGTCGGGCTCGTGGTGAAAAACGGGATCATCCTCTTCGAATACGTCCACAAGCTTTGGGAAGAGAAGGGAATGCCGCTCGGCGAAGCGCTGGTGGCCGCGGGGAAAATTCGCATACGCCCGATCCTGATGACGACGCTCGCCACGCTCTTCGGCCTGCTGCCGCTCGCCCTTGGGATTGGCGCGGGTGCCGCTCTGCAAAAGCCGCTGGCGCTGGCGGTGATCGGCGGGCTGCTGCTTTCGACCTTCATCACATTGCTCGTGATGCCGGTTCTCTATTCGCTGCTCGAGCGGGAAGCAGCCGCGGAATAGCGAGACGGATTACGCGCCGCCTGGGGCATCCGGTTATTGCGCCGGCGGAACGTCCAGGCGTACGACGACGCCTTCGAGCGCAGCGCTGGCAGCGGGATAGCGCTTCATGACCAGCGGATCGTGGCCGGGCACGATGTGTGCCGGAGAATCGGCGAGGCGGTAGAGGGTGTCGTATCCCCGCAGCATTTCCCCCACGTTGTACACGATGGGAAACGGGCGGCGCTGCTCGAAATTCGCGTAGAGATGGGTGGCGTCGGAGGCGAGGACGACCCAGCCCCGCTTCGTCCAGACGCGCGCGACCTGCAGTCCGGCCGAATGGCCGCCGATGCGATGCAGCGTGAAGCCGGGCGCGAGTTCGGCGTGATCTTCGTGAAACACGGCTCGCTCCGCGTATACGTGGCGCACCATCGAGAGCGTGTTTTCGAGATCGAAGGGGCCTCGCAGGGTTTCATGGCACATGCAACGGCCCGTGGCGAAAGCCATTTCGCTATCCTGCAGATGGAATCGGGCGCGCGGCAAAATATCGAGATTGCCGGCGTGATCGTAGTGGAGATGCGTGAGGATCACGTTGGTGACGTCCGCCGGCTCGATATCGACGAGGCGCAGCGATTCGATCGGGCAGCGCAGCCATTCGCGTTTGCGGCGCTCGGCGGCCTCTTTGCCGAATCCGGTGTCGATCAGGAACAGACGGTCGCTGCGACGCACAACCCAGACGAAATAATCGAGGTCGGAAGCGAATTCGTGCGGATCGGCCAGGATGAAATTCTCGTCAGGATGGCGGTTGCCGAGATGCGCGTAGCGAATCGCGAAAATCTCGTAGGGTTCGGTCTGCACGATGCTCCTCGCGCTCGTTTGAGAGCGGCATAGCATGAACCATCGCGGAGCGGAACGTCAATTGTTAGGAGCGCTGCGGTAGGGCATAATGCGCGTCGGAAATGCGCGCCCGATTTGGCGAAGGCGCGTAATTGACGGAGGGGAAATGGCGCAGCTGCAAAGTATCGGATTTGTGGGAGTGGGAAGAATGGGCGCGCGCATGGCGCGGCGGCTGATGGCGGCCGGCTACCCGCTCACTGTTTACGATACGAGCGCTGCGGCCGCGCAGCCGTTGGTGGAGGGCGGGGCGAAGCGGGCGGAATCTCCCGCGGCTGTGGCTTCGGCGGCCGACATCGTGTTTGCCAGCGTGCCGACGCCGCCAATTGTGGAGGCCGTGGCGCTGGGGCCGATGGGCGTGATCGAAGGCACGCGCGCCAAGATTTTCATCGACACATCGACGACGGGGGCGACCACGGCGAAGCGGGTGGCGGAGGGGCTCGCGGCGAAGGGAATCACAGCGGTCGATGCGCCGGTGAGCGGCGGGATCAACGGGGCGGAGAAGGGAACTCTGGCCGTGATGGTTTCGTGCCCGGAGACGACTTTCGAGATCGTGAAGCCGGTGCTCGAAAATCTCGGCAAACTTTTCTTCGTCGGGACGCAGGCAGGGCAGGGGCAGACGATGAAGCTGCTGAATAATTTGCTTTCGGCGACGGCGATGACGATCACTTCCGAAGCGCTGGTGATGGGAGTGAAGGCGGGGCTCGATCCTTCGCTCGTGATCGACGTATTCAACGCGGGCACGGCGCGCAACAGCGCCTCGCAGGACAAAATGAAGCAGCACGTGATCTCGCGGAAATTCAGCTACGGATTCGGGCTCGCGCTGCTCAACAAAGACATCCGCCTGTGCATGGCTGAGGCGGACGCGCTGGGCGTTCCGATGATCGTAGGCAGCGCGGTGCGGCAGTTGCTCTCGATTTCGACGGGCACCGAGGGGGTCGACGCCGATATGACGGCCGTGGCCAAGACGGTGGAAGCATGGGCGGGCGTACACGTGGGAGAAAAATAAATAGTTTTCATTCGAGGAGAGGCTCACAAATGGACAAGAAAACGTTCGATAAGGGCCGCGAGATTCGCAGCGCGGTGCTGGGCAAGGAGTTCGTCGATAACTCGTTCAAGACAGCCGATGAATTCAATCTCCCGCTGCAGGAGCTGGTGACGGAATACTGCTGGGGCGCGATCTGGGGGCGCGAGGAGTTGCCGCGCAAGACGCGCAGCATGCTCAATCTTGCGATGATCAGCGCGCTTAACCGTCCCCACGAGCTGAAAGCGCACATCAAAGGAGCGTTGGTGAACGGCGTGACGCCGGTCGAAATCCGCGAGGTGCTGCTGCAGGTGGCGATTTATTGCGGCGTGCCGGCGGCGGTGGATTCCTTCCGCATCGCGCGCGAGACTTTCGCGGAGCTGAAGGAGAAAGAGAAAGCGTCGAAATCCTAGCGCAAGGGCCGTGCGGAATGGCGACGACGATGAGTGAGTTGACGAAACATCGCATGCTGGCGGGCGGGCAGTGGGTCGAGCCGGCGTCCGGCGCGTGGTTCGAATCGATGAATCCGTTTACGGGGCAGCCGTGGGCGATGGTGCCGCGCGGAACGAAGGCGGATGTGGACCGCGCCGTGGCAGCCGCGAAATCGGCATTCTACGATGGCGAATGGCGCAAGCTGACCGCAACGGCGCGCGGCGAATTGCTCCGGCGTCTCGCCGAGCTGATCGCCGCCGAAGCGGATCGCCTCGCCGAAATCGAGACGACCGACAATGGCAAGCTGATCGCCGAAATGCGCGGGCAGCTGAAATATATTCCGCAATGGTTCCACTATTTCGGCGGGCTCGCGGACAAGATCGAGGGCCGCGTGATCCCGATCGACAAGCCGGGCGTATTCAATTTCACGCGTGAAGAGCCGCTCGGAGTTGTCGCCGCAATCACGCCATGGAATTCGCCGCTCCTGCTGGCGACGTGGAAGCTCGCGCCGGCGCTCGCCGCGGGGAATACCGTGGTGTGGAAGCCGTCGGAATTTTCCTCGGTTTCGGCGCTCGCGTTCGGGGAGCTTTTCGAGCGCGCGGGATTTCCGCCGGGAGTGGTCAACATTGTGACAGGATTCGGCAGCGAGGTGGGCGAGCCGCTGATCACGCACCCGGACGTCGCGAAAATCGCTTTCACCGGCGGCGATCGCACCGGCGAACACGTCTATGGGCTTGCGGCGAAGGGCATCAAGCACATCACGCTCGAGCTTGGCGGAAAATCGGCGAACATCGTTTTCGACGATGCCGATCTCGATCAAGCCGTGAAGGGCGTGGTCTCCGGCATTTTCGCCGCGACGGGGCAGACGTGCATCGCGGGCTCGCGTGCGCTGATCCACCGGCCGGTGCTGGATCAATTTGTCGAAAAGCTGCTGGCGCTGGCCAAAACCGCGAAGATGGGCAATCCGCTCGATATGGGCACGCAGGTTGGCCCGATCACCACGCGCCCGCAATACGAAAAAGTGTTGGACTACATCCGCATTGCCAAGGAAGAAGGCGCGGTCTGCCGGCTGGGAGGAGCGGCCGCAGAGCGGCCAGAATGCGGGACGGGATGGTTCGTCGAGCCGACGATTTTTACCGGTGTGAAGCCCGATATGCGGATCGCGCAGGAGGAAGTGTTTGGGCCGGTGCTATCGATCATTCCGTTCGATAGCGAGGACGAAGCCGTGCGCATCGCGAACGGCACGATCTACGGCCTCGCGGCGGGCGTGTGGACGCAGAGCATTCGGCGCGCGCTCACGATGTCCGAGCGGCTCGAGGCAGGGACGATCTGGGTGAACACGTATCGTGCGGTGAGCTACATGTCGCCATTCGGCGGCTACAAGCGCTCGGGAATCGGGCGCGAGAGCGGCGCCGAGGCGATCCGCGAATATCTGCAGACGAAGAGCGTGTGGATCGACATCGCCGGGAATGCGCCGAATCCATTTGTGATGCGTTAGCGCGCCGCCGTCAAGCGGCCTTCAGCGACGGAGCCGGTTTCGCGCTCCGCCCAATCCACCACCATAGAGCGGTGCCCACCGCGGGGATCAGGCTCAGCGAAATGAATGTCGCCGCGTACCATTTGTGATCGAAGAACGGCCCGTAGACTGGCAGAAGGATCGCCACCACCGCGGACCACGCTCCGGAGCCAATTCCCGCAACCATGCCGGTCTCTTCGCGCGGGTAGTCGCGCGCGGCCAAGTGCAATGAGATGACGATGAATGCGACCGCGATAAACATTCCCCAGGAAAAAAACGCCAACGCCGCCACCCACGACGTAGTCCACGTGGTGAGCGATGTTGCGAGAGCAAGAATGGCGAGTGTGACGTACAGTTTTACCGGGCGAGCCTCGTCGCGCACAAACCGGTCCCCGATCCATCCCCAGAAATAGTAGCCAAGCTCCCAGCACACGGCCGGAATCCAGAGAACTTCGCCGAGCTGCTTTTGGGTGAGGCCCGAAACGCGGTTCAGATAGAGCGGGCACAAATACAAAATCGGGCCGAGGGCCGCGCCGCCGAGGCCCATGCCCACCACGAGCAGCCAGAAGCGGCGTTCGAAGATATTGGGCCATGTGAATCTGGGCCGCGCCTTCGGTGCGGGACGCAATAGCGGCGGCCGCGCGACGAGCCACCAGACCCCGAGCCATACCACGCCGAGCGCGCCGGTGACTACGAACGCCGCCCTCCACCCGTAGCGCAGCGCAATCGGTGTGATCACGAGCGGCGCGAAAATCGATCCGAGCGACGCGCCGCCGTACGAAATTCCCATTCCGCGCGACTGCCGGTTGAGCGGCAGCGATTCGGCAGCTGTGCGCAGGCCGCCGGGGAACGTTGCGCCTTCTCCCAGGCCCAACAGCGTGCGCGCTGCTACGAAGCCAAGAAGTCCAACCACCCACGCATGCGACGCGCTCGCCAGCGTCCAGATGCCGACGGCCGCGAGCATGCCGACGCGCAGGCCGACGTAGTCGATTAGGGACCCCCACAACGGATTGGCAAACATGTAAGCGATGGAAAATGCGGCAACCGCGTCCGTGTAGTCCGACGCGCTGAGCCCCGTGTCTTTGAGGATCATCGGCGAGATCACAGCGAGGGCTTGCCGGTCGATGTAGGAGAGCCACGAGCACGTCATCATCACCATGACGGGCACCCACATTCGCCAGCCGGCCGCGAACGAATTCGCGCGGCCGTTCGCGTGCTCGATCGCTTCGGGAGCAGTGCTGGGCATTGGCGTGTTACGTCCCGCCGCTATGTTCCGCTTGTGCTAGTCGTAAAACTTCGGGGCTTTCTTGAGCTTCGCGTTAGCCGCAAAGTCATGCTGGATCCAGAGCTGGGTGTTCGTCTTCTCGAGGTAGGCTTCGATCATCGCGCGGCTCGCGAGCGTTTCTTGCGCACTGTATTCGTATGCTGTCATGCGGTTGAGCTTGCGCTCCTCTGGATAATGATAGAGATCGCCGCCGAGCATCACGTTCCCGGTATGCGCGAGCTTCACGATGAGCACCTGGTGCCCCGCGGTGTGTCCCGGCGCGAACTTGATGATCACTTTGCCGTCGCCGAAGACATCATATTCGTCCGTGTTGATGATAATTGTCTTGCTGTCCTTGAGTTTGTCGTACGTGCGAGGAGCGGCGATCTGCGGCGATTTCGGCGCGAACATGGCGTCGCGCTCGACTTGGCGCACGAGCCAGGTCGAGCTTGCAAATTCGTTCGCGTTCGCCGTGTGGTCGGCGTGATAGTGCGACATCGCGAGGTAGGTGATGTCGCTCGGCTTGTAGCCGATTTCGGCGAGCTGCGAGCGCAAGGTGCGCGTCGAAGTGAAGTAGCCTTCGGTGATGGGCGTGTTCTCGCCTTTGAAGTCCGCGTCGGGAATCGCGCCGACGTCCCACATCAGCGTGCCTTTCGGATCGACGATCAGGAAACACGGAACGGACATTTCGGTGGTGGCGAGCTCTCCTGGTTTGAAATTGAAGAGCTTCGGGTCCATCCCTTTGATCACGCCGCAATCGAAGACGTAGAGCCGCACGCTTTTCGGAGGCTTGGGCGAATGCGATTGCGCGACCACCGAGCCCAGAGTCGCCGCGGCGATCAAGACGGTCGCTGCAAGAGATACGCGGGCCTTGAAAGCCTGTGCAGCGGTCCTCATCAGCGGATCTCCTTTGCCATTCGGGCGTGGCGCGGCCCCCATAATACTCAAAAGCCCCCGGACGCCAAGCCCGAAGTTGGTAAGGGCGCCGACGCGGCCTGCGGCATGGATTTCGCTGCGCGCGCGGGTATAATACGCGCCGGTTGGCGGGGAAGCAGCGACGCGAGGAGGGTGCGATGTCCGAAGTTGAAAATCATAATGAACAGCTGGTGAAGACATTTTTCGAAACGCTGAGTACGGGCGATCTCGAGCGCGTGAGGCCGCTTCTGCACGAACAAGCGTCGTGGACCCCGATGGGCACGGGCATCCCCGGCGCCGGCGGAGCGAAGGGGCGCGACGCGATCATCGACGAGTTTCTCGCGCCGGTGCGCGGGATGTTCGTCGATGGCGACCCGAAAGTGAAAATGAGCACGATTATCTCGAAGGGACCGCTGGTGGCGTGCGAGACGCAGGGGATTGGCTTGCTGAAGAACGGCAAGAAATACAACAACCGCTACGCCTGGATGATCGAGATCAAGGACGACAAGATTTTCGCGCTGCGCGAGTACATGGACACGTACCACATCACGACGCTGGTCTAAGTCCGCAAATAATGACCCCGTTTCCGCAGGCCATGGAGTGCGGCGGCTTGCCGCCGCTGGTTCCGTGGCGAAGCTTGCTTCGCCGCGTGGTCTCGCCGGCTGACGCACGGTGAGGCAAGCCTCACCGCAAAAAGGCGGGAGCGAGCTCCGGCACTCCGAGGATGAGGTTGGGTCTCGCGCTGCACCGAATACTTACGAATGGTGTAGCGTCAGCGGCGAAACAGAAAAGTTGCCAGAAACACGACGAGCCTGAAATTCAGAAGCTTGAGGGCGTTGCGCGCTTCCTGCGGCGTGAGCTTGGCCGTCATCGGCATCGACCCGAAAACCTTCCCCTTCATTACGAGCTTGCCGTCTTCGCGCTCGAGCGATGTGACCTGCATCAGTTCGCTGTTGTCCTGCCCATAAATCTTCATCATCGCCGCTGGCCGATCTTGTCGAAATTGATTTTCAGGTCTTCACACATTTTCATCGCGGTTGCGCGCCCTGCGCCGAAGACGCCGCCGCCCGGATGCTGGAACGGCCCGACGAGATAGAGCCGCTCGACGCCGGGCACCGTATTTTGGCCGAGATCGGGCGTCGGGCGGTGCGAGCCGGATTGATAGATGTAAGGCGCCGCTCCGTGAACGTCGCCCTTCTGGAAGCTCGCCGAGGCGCGCTCGATATCGAGCGGGCTATCGGCCACGTATTCGATAATGTTTTCGGGCGTGATGTTTTCGATATAAGGCTTCATGCGCGAGAGCATCGTCTTGGCGAAGCCGTCTTTCGCCTGATCCCAGAATTGCGGCCCGCCGCCCGGATGCGAATAGGGAACGTAGTCCCAGACGTGGAGCGTCGCTTTGCCGGCGGGGCAGCGCGAGGCATCGAAGGTGGAAGGCGAGACGAGGCCGAGCAGCGACGTATCGGGGATGCGGCCATAGCGCAATGCGTCGAAGAATTGCCGCAAAACGTCCATATTCGGAGGCATCAATTCCGTGAAATACGCTTGATTGGCGTGCGGGCCGGCCTTGTATCGCAAAGGCTCGTTGAGGGCCGCATGAACCGTGAAACAGGAATTCGCCGAAAGCTCTACGCGTTCGGCCGCGCGCAGCACGTTGCCGTTGAGGCCCGGGATGAAGCGGCCGAGCAGATGCGGATGGATCGCGCCGATCACGGCGTCTTTCGCTGAATATTCGGCGCCGTCGGCGGTCCGCACACCCGTCGCGCGGCCGTTCTTGACGGTCACAGTCTCGACGGATGTTTTGTTGCGGACCGCGCCGCCGTAATCCTCGATGCAGCGAATCAGCGCGGCCGTCAGCGAGCCGCTGCCTCCCACGGCGACGCCGATGCCGTACTGCTCCATGAATCCGAGGAAAACGAAGATCCCGATGCCGGTTCCTTTTTCTTCGGGTCCCGTGAGATTTTCCGAGACCATGCGCATGAAAAACATCCGCACCTTATCATTCTCGAAATTCTCGATGATGATGTCGTAGGGGCTCTTCTGCATCAGCGCGAAAAGCTCGCGCCCCTCGGCGCTCTGATCGAGCATCGCAAACATTCCGCCCAGAGGAATCGGCGGCGTATAAAGCGATGCGGAGAGCATCGGGAGATACTTAGCCGAAGCCTCGGCAAATTTCACGAACGATTCCGCGTCTTTCTTCGAATATCGCGCGATGTCCTGATAGGTTTTATTGCGATCCCGGTGCAGCGCGATGGTCGAACCATCCTCAAATACGCAAAGAAACGGAACCTCGGGATAGATATATTTCAAGCCGTAGCGCGAGAGCAGGCCGAGCTCGTCATTTTTGATCAGCGGATTGGCCTGAATGAAAATGTGGCCGGTGCTGAACCTGTCGTGCAGGAAGTCCGGACCGGTGAGCTTCGCGGTGACGACGCCGCCCCCGAACCATTCGTTGCGCTCGAGCACGAGAACGTTCTTCCCCGCCGCCGCCAAATAGGCGGCAGCCACCAGGCCGTTGTGTCCTGATCCAATTGCGATGACGTCGTGGCTGTTAGACATTGCCTTCCTTCCCAAAATGGTTGCGAGAAATTCGAGGATTCAGCTGCTCGCGCCGGGTGAGCATAATACGCGCCCGCCGCCAAGGCAATCGCGGGCGCTGCGGCCCTCTACGCCGCTTCGCGCGAATGTCCGAGCGCGAATATCGCGCAGCGGTTAGAATGCAGGGCCGGGAGAAAGACCGTGATAGCAGCAGCCGTAAAGAGCCTCTTCCTGGTCGTGAGCGCGCTTTTCCCGATCGTAGACCCGCTGGGCGGCGCGCCGATCTTTCTTGTGCTCACCAGGGAATACACGCCTGAGACGCGCCTGGCTTTGTCGCGGCAAATCGCGATCGACAGTTTTTTTCTCATGATTGGTTCTTATTTCATCGGCACCCACATACTTACTTTCTTCGGGATTTCGCTGCCTGTCGTGCAGGTAGGCGGCGGTCTCATCGTGATTTCGACCGGATGGGCCATGCTGAAGCAGAAGAGCGACGATGAGCCCGTCACAACGCACAGGACCGTTAATTCCCAGGATCCATTGCGGCAGGCGTTTTACCCTCTGACGATGCCGCTGACGGTGGGACCGGGGTCGATTTCGGTGGCGATCACGCTGGGCGCCAATGCCGCGCACTACCACGGCTTCAACTTGCTGGCGGTCGCGATCGCCGCCATTGTCGGCTCGGTGCTCATCGCCATCAGCATTTTCTTGTGCTACGGATTTTCAGACAGGCTGGCGCGGGTGCTGGGGCCGACGGCGATGAGCGTGATCATGCAGCTCGCATCGTTTTTGTTGGTTTGCATCGGCGTGCAGATTCTTTGGAATGGCGTCCGCGCGTTGCTCGCTTCCGTACCGTTCAGCTGAGAAAAGCATTGCTGGCGCTCGCCCGAGGGATACTTTCGCTTGACGAAAACCCGCGCTTTTCGCACAATTTTGTTATCGGTTTCACTGCCGAGCAGGTTGTGCGAAACGCGAGGGTTTGGGCGCACAACGTCGATGGGACCCCATTCCCCCAGGAAGAGGTAACCAGTCATGGGAAAAATCGTGGCAGCAATGGGCACCGTGCATGCCCCGCAGCTTTTTGACCGCCCGCCAAGCGAAGATCCGAAGCAGCTCGATGCTGATATCGCCGCGATGCGGCTGATCGGCAAGGATTTAGAGGAAGCGAAGCCGGATGCCGTGATCGTGATCGGCAGCGACCACCTCGAGACATTCTTTCTCAGCTCCGTTCCCACGTTTGCCATTCTCTCGGGCGAGTTTTCTCATGCTGAGTTTGCGGGCCGCAAATATGAATTGCCGATCCACGAAGCCCTCACCGAAGACTTGCTCGACAAGCTGATGAAGGCTGGTTTCGACCTCGGCTACTCGCAGGATGCGGTTCTCGGCCATGCATTTGCGGCGGTCTACGAATGGGTGATCGAGAAGCGGCCCATTCCCGTGGTCCCGATTTTCGTCAATGCGTACCTTCCGCCCCTGCCGACGGCGCAGCGCTGCGCCCAGCTCGGCAAGGCGATCGGAAAGATCATCGCCAGCCGCCCTGAAAACGTGGCGATCGTCGCGAGCGGCGGGATGTCGCATTTCCCGGGCACGTGGAAATATCCGAAGCCCGATTTCGATTTCGACCACTGGGCCATCGCGCAGATGGAGCAGGGAAATGAGGAAGCGCTGATCAATCTCACCAACGAGCAGCTCGACGAAGTCGGCAACACCGAGATGCTTTCGTGGATGATCATGTTCGGCGCGATCGGAAACCTGCCGGGCGAGCTCATCACCTATCAGCCCACGTGGCATCACGGCCATGCGGTGATGCGTTTTCTGCCGCACAAGGGAATCGGCCAGTCTAAGGAAGGCAAAGAGGCTGCCGCGAAGTATCAGTTCAAGGGCGGCTATGAATTCTACAAGCACCCGTCTCCGGCGGCTTACAAGCTGAATAAAGTGCTCTACGACAGCCGCTTCAAGCGCGAACTTCGCCTTCGCCTGATCCACGATCTTCCTTCCGTGGCGAAGGAATACGGCATGACGCCCGAAGAAGCGAAAGTTCTCGAGACGTTGCAGGACGACGACATCGAGAAGTTCCGCGACGGGCAGATTCATCCGCTCGTTGAGGCGGGCGCGCATCCGCTCGGCATGTGGATGGCTGTGATCCGAATCCACTCCGAGCTGCGCAAGCTTCGTGCCGCCAAGGGCGACCTCGAAAAGGCCGGCGCCACGCAGTAGCTGAAGATCGCCTCGGGCCGGCTCGTCGCGCGCGCTTGGACTCTGGGCGCAGACGAAAGAGCGGTCATCCCGAGCGTAGTCCCGCGCGTTTTTGAACTTTCCGCGCTTTGTGCGGGTGCGGACGCAGCGAGGGATCTGCTCTGATGCTCTCGGCTGCGGGGCGCGGACATACTTCAAAACATAATTTCAGTCGGGGGAAAGCTATGAAAGTCGGTCTCGCTGGGCAAGGCGCTTTCGGGGTAAAGCATCTCGAAGCCATGGCCAATATTCCTGGCATCGAGGTGATCACTTTGGCGGGCGGCAATCCGGCGTCGACGGAGGAAGTTGCCAAGCGCTTCAAAATTCCCCATTGGACCGGCGACCTCGCCGAAAGCCTGAAACAGCCCGGCCTCGAGGCGATGATTCTCGCGTCTCCGACCGGCATGCACGCGACGCAGGGCGTGCAGTGCATGCGCGCGGGCAAGCACGTCCACATCGAAATTCCCATCGCCGATTCGCTTGCCGATTCCGAGACGCTTGTCAAGGTACAGAAGGAAACCGGCGTCGTGTGCATGGGCGGCCACACGCGCCGTTTCAATCCAAGCCATCAGTACGTGCACAAGAAGATCAAGGCGGGCGAGCTCAAGGTCCAGCAAATGAACGTGCAGACCTATTTCTTTCGCCGCACGAATATGAATGCCGCCGGCAAGCCGCGCAGCTGGACAGACCACCTGCTGTGGCACCACGCCTGCCATACGGTCGACCTCTTCCAGTATCAGACCGGCGAGCTCGTTTCCGATTGCTACGCCGTGCAGGGCCCGATGCATCCCGAGCTGAAAATCGCGATGGACATGGGCATCGTGATGAAGGTCCCATCGGGCGCCATTTGCACTTTGTCGCTCTCGTTCAACAACAAAGGACCGCTCGGCACGCGTTTCCGCTACATCTGCGACAACGGCACCTTCCAGGCTTACTACGATGATCTGGTCGACGGCGAGGACAAGAAGATCGATCTATCGCACGTGGATGTCTCGATGAACGGCATCGAGCTGCAGGACCGCGAGTTCTTTGCCGCGATCAAAGAGAAGCGCGAGCCCAACGCCAGCGTCCAGCAATGCTACACGGCGATGCAGGTGCTTGACCGCCTCGAGAAAATCCTGAATTCGTCGGCGAAAGCCACCTCGAAGGCGTAGCGCCGGTTTCGCGCATGAAGGTTTAAAAATGTAGCGCGCGGCCTTCAGCGCGGCATCTTCGCCCCGCCACATGTGTCGTCGCCTGCGCCGCTCGGCGAACTTCTCGGTGGCTACGCCTCCTGCTCCTGCGCAACAGCTGCCTGCGGCCGCTCGTCGAGCGCGGCCTGCAGCCTCTCCTCATCGAGCGCGTTCTCCCATTTCGCCACCACGATGGTCGCCACCGCGTTGCCAACCACATTGGTCGGCGTCAGCCCCTCGGACATCAGCCGGTGAATTCCCAGCACTAGCGCCACGCTCGCCACCGGAATCGTTCCCGTCGAAGCCAGCGTCGCCGCCAACACTACAAATGCCGCCCCTGCCACGCCCGCCGCGCCTTTCGAAGATAGCAACAGCACCGCCAACAGCCCGAGCTGCTGCCAGATTCCGAGATGCGTGTTGGTAGCCTGCGCGAGAAACACGGTGGTCGTCGCCAGGTACAAGCACGTGCCATCCAAATTGAACGAATAGCCCGTCGGAATCACCAGCCCGACTACGCTCTCTTCGCATCCGAGATCTTCGAGCTTGGTCATCAATTGCGGCAGCACCGTTTCCGACGAAGTCGTCGCGAAAACGATCAGCAACTCTTCGCGAATGTACCGGATCAGTTTGAAGATGCTGAACCCGCACCAGTGCGCCACCGGCCACAGCACGCCGAAAATGAAAATCAGGCAAGTGACGTAAAATCCACCTAGCAGCTTCCCCAGCGATACGAGCGATCCCGCGCCGAATTTTCCCACCGTAAACGCGATCGCGCCAAACGCCCCGATCGGCGCAGTCCACATCACGATCCCCACCACTGCAAACAGCATCTTCGAAGCAGCCTCGACGAAGCTCACGATCGGCTTGCCGCGTTCTCCCACCTGAATCAGCGCAAACGCGCACAGCACGGAAATCAGCAGCGTCTGCAAGACATTCCCTTCGGTGAATGCGCCCACGAACGTCGCCGGAATGATGTTCATTAGAAATGGCACCACGCCCACACTCGCCGGGTGAACGTAGCTTTGCACCGAGGATGTATCGACGTGCGCAAGATTCACGTTCATTCCGTGTCCGGGCTTCCATAGATTCACCGCGACAAGCCCGATCGCGAGCGCGATGGTCGTCAGCACCTCGAAATAAACGATCGCCTTCAGCGCGACGCGGCCGACGCGCGCCATGTCCGCCATCCGAGCGATCCCATGCACCACGGTGCAGAAAATAATCGGCGCGATCAGCATCCGGATCAGCTTGATGAACGCGTCGCCAAGCGGCTGCATTTCCACACCCAGCTTAGGATCGAATTTCCCGAGCGCGATCCCGACCACCATTCCCGCAAACACCCAAACCCAGAGCTGCGCATACCAGCGTTTCGCCGCCCGGTTTTGCGGTGGTCCAGTGATGTCGATCGCCATAGTAAACCTCGGCCCGCTCGTCGAGGCTGAAGCTGGGGATTCTACTTCAAAAATCGGCGGCGCCGACAATCCTGTCGGCGCTCTTGCGCCTCACGGTGTAAACTCTCCCGTCATACAAACCACGCGGGGGGATCGAAATGCAAATCAGCGACGAAATGATCGAGCGGCTCACGATTCGCGAGATGATCGAAAACTGGGTCGTGTGGCGCGACGCCCTGATGTGGGAGAAGTTTCGCGGCCTCTGGCACGATGACGGCCGCATGATGGCCACCTGGACGCAGGGCACCGCCGACGAATTCATCGAGATGAGCAAGCAGGGCTTCGCGAAAGGCGTGCGCATCCTGCATTTTTTGGGCGGCAGCACGATCGAGGTGCGCGGCACGCGCGCCTTCTCGCAGACGAAAATGACGATCGCGCAGCGGGCGCTCGTTCACGACGTGCTTTGCGATGTCGTTTGCACCGGGCGTTTCTGCGATTTCTGGGAAAAGCGCGCTGGGCGCTGGGGCCTCGTCCTGCGGCAGCCGATTTACGAAAAGGACCGCATGGACCCGGTCGATCCCGCCGCCAAGCTGAGCCTCGATCAAAAGCTCCTCGCGACGTTTCCCGAGGGCTATCGCCATCTCGCTTATCTGCAAACGCAGATCGGCTACAAAATCAAAATGGATATGCCTGGGCTCACCGGACCCGAAGTCGAAAGGCTCTACGCCCGCGGCGACTCCTGGCTCGCGGGAGCTCCGCTGTAGGCGCGGCTCCTGGCGAATTTCTTATCGCCCAATCGGACGAGATTCAGCTTTGGTGCCGCCCGGCCAGCCTGTGCCACGCTTGTAGGCTTGCGGGCCTTCGAACACCGCTTCGACACGCGAGATTTTGCCATCCACGAACTTGAAGATTTCCGTGTTCAAAATTTCGTTCGGCTCGCGCATGCCTTCCGGCATGGCGAATCGGTGGCCCTCGTAGCTCCAGCTCTCCACATTTCCGCGGCGCATGAAGTCGAACGTGGCAAAAACGAGCTGGCGCTTCACATCGATGATCGGAAAGTGCGCGTCCTCATATCCCGTGATGAACGAATATTCTCCGTAATCGAGCTGCTTGCCGCAGCCGATTCCCAGCATGTTCGGGCGCGGCGCCTCGCCGGCAACCTCGGTGGGCTGAGGCCCGATCGGCACCGGAGGCGTATCGTTGGCCCCGATCGCCGTCACATTGCCGTTCTCGAGGCGAATGCAGGACTCCGCGTAAGGCGCGAGATGGCTATCGCCAAAGGCGACAGAGCGCAAATAGCCGAGCGCGCCCTTCCGCAGTTCCTCGCGCCCGAGGCGCTTAGCAACTGGCTCCTCGCGGTTCATGATCTCCATCCAGCTCGGATCCTTCGGCGGCAGGCTCTTCGCGGATGCCGCGTGCCGGTCGACCACCGTTTCGATCTCCGTGATTTTGCGATTCACCACCTTCAGGCGAATCATCAGCAGGTCCGGAAATGGAATCTCGTGATTCTCCAGCAGGCTGACGTACGTGGCCACACCGCCGGTCGACGGATCGAAAACGTCATGTCGATACGGCCCGTAGGAGTTGAACGTCACCCATAGCCCTTCCTTGCCCAGATCGAGTTCAGCGCCGTTCTCGGTGTAGCGATAATGCTCCGCGAGCGGCAGTTTGGAAGAGTCGTGCGTCGCGAGAGCCTGCAGATACCCGTCCATGAAACCCTTTAGGCATGCTTCATCGCACGTTTGCGTTCGGGCGCTGGCGGAGGCGCAACATAGCAACGCCATCGCCACACCGGCCAGCCACGATTTCGCGCTCGCGCGAATCGGAAAAAACGGTAGATTTGAGTGCATCCGCATAAATTCTCCGAATCCACGTCAGTTCGACGTCGCGATTTTTCAAGATTCAAGACTATTGTGGACGGTGAAAAAGGCCAACGTATACGGCCTTCTCGAGGATGTGCCCCTGTATCGCTTTCATTATGTTGGCGCGAGTTTCAAACGGGTCGGGGCCAGGCTGGACGTCGATCTTCGTGTCCAAGGCAAAAAGTTCAAAGGCGTAATGATGCCGCGGAAAACTGGCCGGCGCGCCGGGACCCCGATAGCTGGCCCCGCTCGCGCTGGATTGATAGGCCCCGTTCTGCAACTGAGCGCCACTGGGGACGCCTTCCGGCAGTTCCGTCGCGGTGCCCGGAATATTCCAGACAAGCCAGTGAAGCTGGTCATCGGTCGTGTGGTTGCGGCTAAAGTCCATGTCGTGCATGTGCAAAAGGAAGGTGACTGTGCCGGGGGGCGTGTTGATCCACGTAATTTCTGGTGAAGTCTGGCTTGCGGCCTGGGTGTATTTGAGCGGAATGTCGGAGCCGTCGGCGAAGCCCGTTATCGTCATGATCAAATGCTTCTGAGGCGGCCTGCCTTGCCCCGTCTGCATTTGACCCGCGACCATCACGGCCGGCACGAACATGATTACGAAAACCGAAAGCAATCGGCGAACTCGCATCTGCTGTGCCCCTCCGTTACCCGTTGCAATTTTCGCATCCGCGACGCAATCGCACCTTCGAACTCGCGCTGCGACGTTGCCGGAGCATATCACCAGGACAGCCGCAGGAAAACATGCCTGAGCCGTTCGGGCGAACCCCCATGCCTGACGATCGTTGTAACATCGCAGCCGTGAAACCGTTCGAATTGCTCGGGCAGGCGCTTTCTCGGGACGGGACGGTTCTCAAGCTGGTTCGGCGCGACGACGAATACGTGATCCTTGCGAACGGCAAGAGCCTGATGTCGAGCCGCATGCACGGCTCGGAGGAGGCGCTGGCGACCTTCGCCTGCCGGCGCGCGCGGACGCTGGAACGGCCAACTGTGCTCATCGGCGGGCTCGGCATGGGATTCACATTGCGGGCGGCGCTCGATCTTCTTCCGCCGGGCGCTGTGGTTGTCGTCGCCGAGATTGTGCCCGCGGTGGTCGAGTGGAACCGCGGCCCGCTTGGGCCGCTTGCCGGGGAGCCGCTGAACGATCCGCGCGTACGAGTCGAGATCGACGACGTCGCCATCACGCTCGCCTCACGCCGTGGTCAGTTCGATGCGATCCTGCTCGATGTGGACAACGGCCCGTCAGCCTTCGCCGGCTCGAACAACGCCGGGCTCTACGACGATCGCGGAATCGCCGCCGCTTTCGCCGCCCTCAAGATGGATGGCGTGCTTGCCGTGTGGTCCGCACGCGAGGATCGGAAATTCGAGCAGCGCCTGCGTCACGGCAGGTTCAACGTCGGGATCGAACGCGTGCGCGCTCGCCTGAAACATGGCGGCCCGTCGCACACGATTTTCCTGGGCCACAAATCTCCCGGAAGATGACCGCGTCCGAGCAGATGGACCTGCGACGGCCCTTTACTGTGTCGATGAGAAACGGGGATGAATGGCTCGGTGCGAGGCGTCGCGCGCGGGTGCTAAACACGGAGATCGCGGAGGAAGGCCACGGAGATCACAGAGGAAAAACATCCACCGGAGAGACGCGGAGAATGCGGAGAATGCGGGGCGCAATTTCGAGCCCGGGGGTAAAGCCCGTTCTATTGCACAGCGAGACCCCTTGCGAGCGAGTTTCTTCTGGCGATTACACCGTGACGGGGTTGGGTTTTGCGGGGTTGATGTGGAGGTCGGCGATGGCTTGTTCGACGACGGTGGCGTCGAGCTTGCCGGCGTCGCGCAGCTCGCAGAGCGTCGCAAGCACCACGAAGCGCGAGTCCACCTCGAAGAAGTCGCGCAGGTCGGCGCGTCCTTCGCTGCGGCCAAAGCCGTCGGTGCCGAGCGACGCGAGCGGCCGCGGCATCCACTTCGCGATCATGTTGGGCAGCGTCTTCAGGTAGTCGGAAGCGGCGACGAGCACGCCGGGAGCATTCTCGAGCTGTTCGGTGACGTAGGGCACGCGCGGCTTTTCCGCCGGATGCAGGCGGTTCCAGCGCTCCGCGTCGATGCCGTCGCGATAGAGCGCCTTGTAGCTCGTCACGCTCCACACGTCGGCCGCCACACCGTACTTCTCGGCCAGGATTTCCTGCGCGCGCAGCACTTCGTTCAAGATCGCGCCGCTGCCAAAGAGTTGCGCGCGCAGCTTCGATTTCTTGTCCGCTGCCGCTCGGAAGCGATACATGCCCTTCAGGATGCCGTCGCGCACGCCTTCCGGCATCGGCGGATGCGCGTAGTTCTCGTTCATCACCGTCACGTAGTAGAAGATGTTTTCGCCGTCCTTGTACATGCGGCGAATGCCGTCCTGCACGATCACCGCAATTTCGTAGGCGAATGCCGGATCGTACGCCAGCAGATTCGGCACCGAAAGCGCCAGCACGTGGCTGTTGCCGTCCTGATGCTGCAATCCTTCGCCCGAGAGCGTCGTGCGGCCCGCCGTCCCGCCGAAGAGAAACCCGCGCGTCCGCATGTCCGCCGCCGCCCAGATGAAATCCGCCACCCGCTGGAATCCGAACATCGAGTAGTAAATGAAAAAGGGAATCGTGTTCACGCCGTAGGTGGCATATGCCGAGCCCGCCGCGATGAACGACGAAATCGACCCCGCCTCCGTGATCCCTTCCTCGAGAATCTGTCCACTCTTCGTCTCGTTGTAGTAGAGCAGCATGTCGCTGTCGACCGGCTCGTACTTCTGCCCCACGCTTGAATAGATTCCCGCCGTGCGGAAGAGCGACTCCATGCCGAACGTCCGCGCTTCGTCCGGAACGATCGGCACGATCAGGTTGCCGATTTCGGGATCCTTCAGCATCTTGCGCAGCATCTGGACGAACGCCATGGTGGTTGAAAAGTCGCGCCCGCCGCTGCCTCCGAGAAACTCCTTGAACAGCTCGTCGTGGTCGGCCACAAGCGGCTTCGAGCGCACGTGCCGCTGCGGGACGTAGCCGCACAGCGCCGCGCGCCGTTCCTTCAGGTAGCGAATCTCCTCGCTCTCTTCCGGCGGACGATAGAACGCCACGTGCATGCACTCGTCGTCGTTGAGCGGGATATCGAAGCGCGAACGGAAGATCAGCAGCTCTTCTTCATTCAGCTTCTTCTGCTGGTGCGTGACGTTTTTGCCTTCGCCTGCTTCGCCCAGGCCGTAGCCCTTGATCGTGCGCGCGAGGATCACGGTGGGCGAGCCTTTGTGCTCGAAGGCCTTCTTATACGCCGCGTACACCTTCAGCGGATCGTGCCCTCCCAATCGCAATCGCCGCAGCTGCTCGTCCGACAGCGGCTCGACCAGCTTCAAGAGGCGCGGATCGGAACCGAAGAAATGCTCGCGCACGTACGCGCCCGAGGAAACGGTCAGCTTCTGATACTCGCCGTCGACCATCTCGCCCATGCGCTTCACCAAGAGCCCTTCGGAATCCTGCGCGAAGATCGGATCCCATTCGCTGCCCCACAGAACCTTGATCACGTTCCAGCCCGCGCCGCGGAAGGCCGACTCGAGTTCCTGAATGATCTGCCCGTTGCCGCGCACCGGCCCATCGAGGCGCTGCAGGTTGCAGTTGATGACGAAAATCAGGTTGTCGAGCTTCTCGCGCGAAGCCAGCGTGATCGCGCCCAGCGATTCCGGTTCATCCGTTTCACCATCGCCGAGAAACGCCCAGACTTTCGCATCCGATACCGGCTTCAATCCGCGGTTCTCGAGATACCGGCTGAAGCGCGCCTGATAGATCGACATCAGCGGCCCGAGCCCCATCGAGACCGTCGGAAATTCCCAGAATCCCGGCATCAGCCACGGATGCGGATAGGAAGAGAGCCCTCCGCCCGGCTTCAATTCGCGGCGGAAGTTTTCCAGCTGCTGCGAGGTGAGGCGGCCTTCGAGAAACGCGCGCGCATAAATTCCCGGCGAAGCGTGGCCCTGGAAATAAACGGTGTCGCCCTCGAACGTCTCGGTGCGGGCGCGGAAGAAATGATTGAAGCCGACTTCGTAGAGAGTGGCGGCCGAGGCGTAGGTCGAGATGTGGCCGCCGATGCCGTTCTCGTGCTTGTTCGCACGGACCACCATGGCGAGCGCGTTCCAGCGGATCAGGCTCTTGATGCGGCGCTCGAGCGCCTGATCGCCCGGAAAATCCGGCTCGAGCTCGGCCGGAATCGTATTCGTGTAGGGCGTATTGGCCGAGAAGGGCAGCTTCACGCCGATCACGGTGGCGTGCGTGCGCAACCGCTCGAGAATCTCCATGGCCACTTCGGGCCCGCTCGACTCGAGCACCGAATCGAGCGACTCGAGCCACTCCTGAATCTCGGCGTCGTCCAGCCCCTGCAAACGCGATACGAGAGCTTCGTTTTCCATCGGTCTGCCAACTATTATACGACGCCGCGCGCGCCTGCGGTGGTTGGATTGCGGTGAATTGCCATCAGGGCGTGCCGGGCGCCGGGGAAGTGTCCGTGATTCGGGGTATCATTCCGGGTGCAGATGTGTTATAGTCTCTTTGCGCTTAATACTTTCGGTTGTGTTGTGCGGTCCCTCTGGTGCAAGACCTGATCTGAGAATACCCGCCTTCAGTTTTCACCGTACGTCTTCAGCGTAATCTAAAACAAGACTGGCCAAGAGCCGATCGCGCCCGCACAGAATTTCGCGCCGGCCGACCTCCTCGCCAGCAAGAAAGCAAAATGCAAAATTTCTCAGAATTACCCATCTCTTCTTCGATGAAGGAGAGACTGGCAGCGGCGAACTTCCTCGTTCCGACGCCCGTACAGGCCGCGACGATCCCGCAAGCCATTGAAGGCAAGGACGTGCTTGCGACCGCCCAGACCGGAACCGGAAAGACGCTCGCGTTTCTAATCCCGATCATGGAGCGGCTCGCCGCGCGCAACGCGGCTGGAATCGCCGCGCTCGTGCTCGTTCCCACGCGCGAGCTGGCCATGCAAGTGGTCGAGCAATACAACGTGCTGCGCGGACGGCAGCTTGCGCCCGCGGCACTCGTCGTGGGCGGTCTGGCCGAAGGGCCGCAACTCAACGCAATCCGCAAGGGGGCTCGCATCGTGGTGGCGACTCCGGGCCGCTTGGAGGATTATCTCGACCGGCGGCTGATCCAGTTCAACGGACTGCAAACGCTCGTTCTCGATGAGGCCGATCGTATGCTGGACATGGGATTCCTTCCCGCGATTCGCAGGATCGCGGCGATTCTTCCGAAAGACCGGCAGACGATGTGTTTCTCCGCGACGATGGAAGGATCTGTGGCGCATCTCGTGAGGGACTACCTGAAGAATCCAGTGCGGCTCGCATTCGGTTCGACACTGAAGCCCTCGGAAAATGTGCGGCTGCAGGCGTATGAAGTGGCCGCGGACGGGAAGCAGGACATGCTCCATCACCTGCTTACGCGCGAAACGGGCCGATGCCTCGTATTTTCGCGCACGAAGCGCGGAGCGGAAAGAATCGCCAGGGCCCTCGTGCGGCAAGGCATTAACGCGGCCATGATTCACGGCGACCGCTCGCAATCGCAGCGAACGGCAGCCCTTACGGGATTCCAACAAGGGCATTACCGCGTGCTGGTGGCCACGGATGTGGCGGCGCGCGGAATTCACGTGCAAGACATCGCGCATGTGATCAACTACGACCTGCCGGAACTCGCGGAAAACTTCATTCACCGCGTGGGGCGGACGGGACGGGCGGGCGAGCGCGGCGTAGCCTCGACGCTTTTCTCAAGGGATCAGCGGACGGAGCTATTTCAACTGGAGCGAACGCTCGGCATCCGCATCGAAAGAATGCCGGTCGATTCGAAAGCCGTCGAAAAGATCGCGAACGAGACTCGGGTGCGCACGAATTCCCTGCCGACGACGGGGATCAAGAGCCGCCTGGTACGGCTGCCGGGAGAGTATCTCCAGGTGCAGATGGAGAGCTAGCGCCCGCGCCGATTTTAGGAAGCGATTTCTGCTGGTGGATGGTATGGTCTTGGGGGCCTGACGGCCGGATTTCGGCCGTCTCCTC
>Ga0335072_10000724_pt1 | contig 59592 bp, 52 predicted proteins | sample Lox_Sample_21_FD_206725 | JGI IMG/M metagenome (GOLD analysis project Ga0335072, IMG submission 206725) | Soil microbial communities from Loxahatchee National Wildlife Refuge, Florida, United States - Lox_Sample_2.1 | ecosystem: Environmental > Terrestrial > Soil > Wetlands | place: USA...
TCCGACCGGTACGGCGTTCCGCTCCGCGTGAAGTGGCCGAACGACCTGTTGACCAGCCGCCCGGGTGAGCCGGCCCGGAAGCTCTCGGGCATCCTCCTCGATCGGGTGGAGGGCCCGCCCGCGGGCGCCACCGTGGTCGCCGGCATCGGCGTGAACGTCGCGCCGTCACGCGACCGGTTCCCGCCGGACGTGCGCTCGCTCGTGGCCGCGCTCGACCAGTTCGTCGCCCCGCCGCCGTCCCTCGACGACGTCGAGGAGCTCGTCGTCGCGGCGGCGCTCGCCGCCGCCCGCTCCGCCCGCGATCCGGCGCAGTCCGCCCGGGGGCTGGCGGAGTGCCGGGCGGCGCTCTTCGGGATCGGTCGCCGGGCCTGGGTCGACGGGGTGCCGCGAGGGCGGATCCGGGGCCTCGCGGACGACGGGGCGCTCCTGCTCGAGGACGGCCCGGACCTCGTGTCCATAAGGGCGGGCGACCTGCGCGTGGAGGAGACGGCATGAGCGAGGCGTTCGACCGGTGGACCCACCTCAAGAAGCGCGCCCGCGAGGGCGGCGGGGCGGACCGGGTCGAGAAGCACCGGAAGGCCGGCAAGCTCACCGCCCGCGAGCGTCTCGAGCAGTTCTTCGACCCCGAGACGTTCACCGAGATCGATTCGTTCGTCGTCCACCGGGTCGAGACGTTCGGGCTCGGCGAGCGCCGGATCCCCGGCGACGGCGTCGTGACCGGTTGGGGGGAGGTCGACGGGCGGCCCGTCGTCGCCTTCGCCCAGGACGCGACCGTCTTCGGCGGTGCGCTCGGCGAAGCCCACGCGATGAAGGTCGTGAAAGTGATGGAGACCGCCCGGAAGGCCGGCGTGCCGATCGTGGGGCTCGACGACTCGGGGGGCGCGCGGATCCAGGAGGGGGTGATGAGCCTCGGCGGGTACGGCGAGGTGTTCTTCCGGAACGTCCTCCTCTCGGGCGTCGTCCCCCAGATCTCGCTGATCCTCGGGCCGTGCGCGGGCGGGGCCGTCTACTCTCCGGCGATCACCGATTTCGTGATCATGTCCGAAGGGACCGGCGAGATGTTCATCACCGGCCCGGACGTCGTGCGGGCGGTCACCGGCGAGGAGGTCACCATGGAGGCGCTCGGGGGCGCCGACGCCCACGCCGAGCTGTCCGGGGTGTCGCACTTCACCGCCGAGTCGGACCGCGACGCGCTCCGGCTCGCCCGGCGGCTGCTCTCGTACCTGCCTCTCAACAACCTCGAGGACCCACCCGGGGCGCCGGCCTCCGCGCCGCCCGACGCCGCGGGGCGGGAGCTCGTCGCGACGGTCCCCGAGGACGCGAACGCGCCGTACGACGTCCATGCCGTGATCGACCGCGTCGTCGATGTCGACTCGTTCCTCGAGGTCCACCGCGCGTGGGCCGGCAACCTCGTGGTCGGCCTCGCCCGGCTCGACGGACGGGCGATCGGCGTCGTCGCCAACAATCCGGCCGTGCTGGCCGGCACGCTCGACATCAACGCGTCGGTGAAGGGGGCGCGGTTCGTCCGCTTCTGCGACGCCTTCAACCTCCCCCTCGTCACGTTCGTCGACGTCCCGGGGTTCCTGCCGGGAACCGCCCAGGAGCACGGCGGCATCATCCGCCACGGCGCGAAGCTGCTGTACGCCTACGCCGAGGCGACCGTCCCGATGCTGACGGTGATCCTCCGCAAGGCGTACGGCGGCGCGTACGACGTCATGTGCTCGAAGCACCTCGGCGGCGACCTCAATCTCGCCTGGCCGACGGCCGAGATCGCGGTCATGGGCGCGGAGGGCGCCGTGAACATCCTGTTCCGCCGGGAGCTCGAGGAGGGCGACGCAGCGCAGCGCGACGCGAAGCGCGCCGAGCTCACCGCGAACTACCGGCGCGAGTTCCTGAACCCGTACCTCGCGGCCGAGCGCGGGTACATCGATGACGTCATCGATCCCGCGACCACGCGAGCGCGGCTCGTGGACGGCCTCCGGATCCTCGCCGGGAAGCGCGACGACCGACCGGGCCGCAAGCACGGGAACATCCCCCTCTAGGCGCCCGAGCGATGGTCGGGATCACCGAGACGGTCCTCCGGGACGGGCACCAGTCGCTGATCGCGACACGGATGCGCACCCGCGACATGCTGCCGGTCGCGGAGCGGCTCGACGCGATCGGCTACCGGTCGCTCGAGGTCTGGGGCGGCGCGACGTTCGACGTCGCGCTCCGCTTCCTGCGCGAGAGTCCGTGGGAGCGGCTCGACCAGCTGAAGCGGCGGATGCCGAAGACGCCGCTGCAGATGCTGCTGCGGGGCCAGAACCTGGTCGGCTACCGGCACTACCCGGACGACGTCGTCCGGAAGTTCGTCCAGGAGGCGGCGGACCGGGGGATCGACATCTTCCGGGTCTTCGACGCGCTCAACGATCCGCGGAACATGGAGGTCGCGCTCGACGCTGTCCGGCGGGCGGGCGCCCGCGCCCAGGGGACGATCTGCTACACCCAATCGCCGGTGCACACCCTCGAGGCGTTCGTTGAGCTCGGCCGCCGGCTCGCCGAGCTCGGCGCCGACGAGCTGTGCGTGAAGGACATGGCCGGCTTCCTGCCTCCGGCCGAGGGCGCCGCGCTCGTGCGGGCGCTCGTCCGCGAGGTCGGGCTCCCGGTCGTCGTGCACACCCACTCGACGAGCGGCATGTCCACGATGACCTGCCTCGCGGTCGCCGAGGCGGGCGCGACGGCGGTCGACGCGGCGCTCTCGCCGTTCGCCGGCGGGGCGTCGCAGCCACCGACCGAGACGCTCGTGGGCGCGATGCGGGGGACGGCCCTCGATCCGCACCTCGACCTCGACGCGCTCGCCGGCCTCGCCGAGCACTTCCGCGGCGTGCTCGACCACTACCGCCCGCTCCTCAACCTGCGCTCGCTGCAGACGGACCCGCTCATCCTGACCCATCAGATCCCCGGCGGCATGCTGTCGAACCTGCTCTCGCAGCTCCAGGAGCAGGACGCGCTCCAGCGACTCACCGAGGTCCTCGCCGAGGTCCCCCGGGTCCGGGCGGACCTCGGGTACCCGCCGCTCGTGACCCCGACGAGCCAGATCGTCGGGATCCAGGCGGTGTTCAACGTCCTCACCGGAGGGCGGTACCGCCAGATCACGCAGGAGGTCCGGGAGTACGTCCGGGGGTACTACGGGACGCCGCCGGCGCCGATCGATGCGGAGCTCCTCCGGAAGGTGACCTCGAGCGCCCCGGCGATCGTCGGCCGCCCCGCCGACCACCTGCCGCCCGAGTTCGAGAAGATGCTCGCGGAGGTCCGCCAGTTCGTCCCGGCCGCCGACACGGCGGAGGCGCTCGCCTACGCGATGTTCCCGGCCGTCTACCAGTCGTACCGCGCGGCGGTCGACGCCGGCCTCACCTCGGACGTCCTCACCTCGGCCGCGCTCGGCGTCGTCGCCGCCCTGCGGAGCCCGCCTCCTCCCGCGCCGGTTCGCCCCGGCGGGGACGCCGCGGCCGGTCCCTCGCCGTGGGCGTACGCGGGACGGACGCACCAGCACGCCCAGCGGAGGTGGATCGATGCGCGTCGCGATCGCGCGGGACGGTAGGACCGAGACAGTCGAGATCGGCCCCGGGACGGAGTCGGTCTCGGTCGGCGGCCGGAGCTACCCCGTCCGGGTCGTCGCCGTCACCGCGCTCAAGGTCGAGCTCGAGATCGCCGGTGAGAAGGTCGTGGTCGAGGCCTGGCCGGAGCATTTCGGGTCGCCGCCCGGGCCGGTCGACGTGAACGGGGAGCGGTGGACGATCTCCGTCGAGCGGGGCGCCGGCGCGGCCGGGGCCGCCCCGTCCCCAACGCTGCGGCCGGCCGCGGGGGCCGCGAGCGCGCCGACGTCGGCCGCGCCGGCGGTCGGCGGGCCGCCCGGCGGGGTCGCGGTCGTTCCGCCGATGCCCGGCAAGATCATCGAGGTGCGGGTCGCGGAGGGGGCCCGGGTGGCGGCGGGCGACGTGCTGCTCGTCCTCGAGGCGATGAAGATGCGCAACGAGATCGCGAGCCCGGCGGCGGGGGTCGTGCGCGAGCTGCGGGTCGTGGCGGGCGCGAACGTGCGCGCGAAGGAACCGATGCTGTTCGTCGTGCCCGGGTGAGCCCGCTCAGAAGTTCGGGAGCGCGTGCCCACACTCGCGGCATCGGTCGGCTCCGACCGGCAGCGGGGCGGCGCAGTAGACGCAGAACCCGAGCGCGGAGGCCCGCGGCAGGGCCGCGGCGGCGGGCGGTGCCGCCGCGGTCGGCGCCCCGGTCGACGGGAGCGGGCCCTGGGCGGCCGGAGCGGCCGGCGCGCCGCCGACGCGGCGGTTCGCGATCGGGAGGTAGAACAGCGCGAAGCTGGCGACCATCCAGCCGAGGAGGAAGTAGAACGCGACGGCGTCGTACTGGGGGTACAGCAGCACGGCCCCGATGGTCGCGGCGAAGATGGCGAAGTTGACCAGCGTGAGCAGGGTGCGGACGAGCACGGGCGCCTCTCGGGTACGGAAGCCCCCGGGCCCTACAAGGCGTTTCGCGCCGCCCGCGCGGCCGCCGCCCGGGGGCGAGGGGGCCCTCTAATAGGCTGCCGCGCTCGCGGCCCGCCGTGACGGAGAGCCCGCCGCTCGTCCCGCTCGACGAGTTCACGTACGAGATCCCGCGCGACGCGGCCCGGGGCATGCAGGTCCCGGGGCGCCTCTTCTCGAACGCGGCGCTCCTCGCCGGCGTCCAGAACGACCCGTCGCTGGGCCAGCTCGCGAACGTGGCGACGCTCCCCGGCATCGAGCGGTTCGCGCTCGCCATGCCCGACATCCACTTCGGCTACGGCTTCCCCGTAGGGGGCGTCGCGGCGTTCGACCTCGCCACGGGGATCGTGTCGCCCGGCGGGATCGGCTACGACATCAACTGCGGCGTCCGGCTGCTCCGCACCTCGCTCCGCGTTGAGGAGGTGCGCCCGCGGCTCCCGGCCCTAGTCGACCGCCTGTTCCGGGAGGTGCCGAGCGGCGTCGGCTCGCACGGCGGCCACCCGATCTCCGCCGGGGAGATCGACGAGGTGCTGGCCGGCGGGGCCCGCTGGGCCGTCGAGCACGGCCTCGGGCGGACGGCCGACCTCGCGGTGCAGGAGGAGACGGGGCGGCTCGCCGGGGCCCGGCCGGCCGAGGTCTCGGAGAGCGCCCGGAAGCGGGGGCTGAAGCAGCTGGGGACGCTCGGATCTGGGAACCACTTCCTCGAGGTCCAGGCCGTCGACGAGATCCTCGACCCGCCGTTCGCGGAGGCGCTCGGGCTGCGTCCCGGCGGCGTCGCGGTGATGCTCCACACGGGCTCGCGGGGCCTCGGCCACCAGGTCGCGACCGACTTCATCCAGCGGATGGACCGGAAGCTCGCGGAGGCCGGCACGCCGCTCGTCGACCGCCAGCTGTCGTGCGCGCCGATCGCCTCGGACGACGGCCAGCGGTACCTCGGCGCGATGGCGGCGGCGGCGAACTTCGCCTGGGCGAACCGCCAGGCGATCACCTTCGGCGTGCGCCGGGCGTTCGCCCAGGTGTTCGAGCGGACCGACGAGGCGCTGGGCCTCGAGGTCGTTTACGACATCGCGCACAACATCGCGAAGATCGAGGAGCACGGGACGAACGGCGGCCGCAAGCCGGTGCTCGTGCACCGCAAGGGGGCGACCCGCGCCTTCCCCGCGGGGCGCGAGGAGGTCCCGGCGCCGTACCGGCCGTACGGCCAGCCGGTCCTGATCCCCGGCGACATGGGGACCGCGAGCTACGTGCTCGCGGGGCTGCCGACCGCGATGGAGCGGTCGTTCGGCTCGTCGTGCCACGGCGCGGGCCGGCGGCTCAGCCGGCACGCCGCGATCCGGGAGTTCCGCTACGAGGAGGTGACCCGGAACCTCGCCGGCCGGGGGATCGTGGTGCGCTCGGCGTCGCGGGAGGGCGTGACGGAGGAGGCGCCGGGCGCCTACAAGAACGTCGAAGAGGTCGTGCGCGTCGCCGAGGGGGCGGGGCTCACCCGGCGGGTCGCCCGCCTCGTGCCGCTCGGCGTGGTCAAGGGCTAGCTTCGGCGGCGGGCCGGGGTCGCCGGCGGTACGGCCGGGGCGACCGCACCGCGCGGCGGGTCCGCGCCGGTAGGTCGGCGGCGGGCGCCGACGACGACCGCGAGGGCGCCGGCCGCGATCGCGGCGCCGACGACGACGAGGAGGAGGGTCGGGGGCGGGAGGCCCGAGGGCGTCGCCGGGGGCGCGGTCGCGACGATCGTCCAGTTCGCCGTCCGCGCGGTGCCGTTCGCGTCCGTGACGGTGAGGACCGCGTCGAAGGCCCCGGGGTGCGCGTAGACGTGCGAGACGTTCGGCCCCGCGCCCGTGGTGCCGTCCCCGAACACCCAGTCGAACGTGTAGGGCGCGCCGGCCCCGCCCTGCGCCAGCGCGGTAAAGTTCACCGTGAGGGGCGCGGTCCCGCGCTCGACCGACGGTCCCCCCGAGACGCGGAGCGGCGCCGGCGGCAGGGTCACCGCGCACGCCGCGCGCGGAGCGCCCCCGACGTCGAGGGCGACCGGGGCGCTGGTGCCGCCGTCGACCGGGTGCGCCGAGTCCGCGACGATCACCTCGGCGCAGAACGCGCCGGCGGCGTCGTACGGATGCGTCACGGAGGCCTCGCCCGACCAGTTCTCGGTCGCGCCGTCGCCGAACTGGAAGTAGTAGGAGTACGGCCCGGTGCCGCCCGACGCGGTGGCCGTCAGCGTGACGACGGTCCCGACGGAAGGGGCGATGTCGGAGGCGGCCAGGGCGACGGTGAGGCCCCCGCCGCCCCCGACCACGATCCCGATCGCCGGGGACGCCGACGTGTTCCCCGAGGCGTCGGCGGCGTACCCGGCGGCCACGTACACTCCGGCGGCGGGGTAGACGTGGGTCGCCCGTCCGTCGGAGGCGTCCGACGCGTTCCCGTCCCCGAACGCCACCCCCTCGAGAGGGTAGCTCCCGGACCCGCCCGTGACCTGGACGCCGAAGGCGACGGAGAGCGGAGCCGGGCCGTAGCCCGGCGAGGCGGTCAGGCGCGTGGTGAGGTTCGACTCCGGGAACGCCTGCGCGCTCAGGAGTCCCACCAGCGCCCCGACGACCGGGGTCCCGATCCCGGTGACCGGGTCCCAGCCGACCCCGGCCGAGTAGCCGTTGTAGCCGTCCCCGATGTCGTGGAACGCCGTGGTGTAGTCGGGGCCGGCGAGGATCCGGTAGAGCTGCGGGTCGAGGAAGCCGAGCGGGGTCCCGGCGTGCTGGTCGGCGAGGGCGGCGATCCCCGCCCAGATCGGCGTCGCGACGCTCGTCCCGAGCACGGCGCCCTCGGCTCCGCCGTACTCGATCGTGACCGGCGTCCCGGCGTCGAGGCTCACGTCGGGGACCCCCCGCCGATCCGGCGACGTCGGGAGTCCCGGGCCCACCTGCCACGCGGGCCGGGGGCCGGGCGCCCAGCCGCCCCCGGAGCCGCCCTGGTTCTGGCAGCCGGGGCTCACCGCGCCGGTCGTGTTGCCCGACCAGCCGGATTCGGAGCCGTAGGCCCCCGAGCCGCTGACGTTCAGCACCGTCCCCCCGACGCCCGTCACGTACGGGTCGGAGGCGGGGAAGTTCGTCGAGACGCCGCTGGTGCCGTCGGCGGCGCCGCAGTCGCCGCTCGCCGCGAAGACGGTGATCCCCTCGGCGGCGGCGAGCTCGAGGACCGGATCGAGGAGGTCGTAGGAGCCGTCCGTCGACGCGTTGCAGGCGCTCGCGCACGGCCCGGAGTAGGCGTTGAAGACGCCGACGTCGGGCTCGCCCCAGCTCAGGGAGATCACGTTCGCCGCCTCGCCGTCGACCAGGGCGTCCACGGCGGCGTACAGCCCCGGGCCCGAGTTGGGCGAGAACGCGAAGTCGATCGCGGCGCCCGGCGCCGCCGCGTGCGCCCACTCGAGATCGAGCGCCTCCTCGAGGCCCCAGCCGGTGCGGGTCGCGTTGAGGTCCCCCGAGGTCGGCACCGGGTACGACCAGGTGACCGCGGGCGACGGGAGGTCGTAGTCGGCGTCGAACGTCGCGAGGTCGCCGGCGAGCTCCGACTGGGGCTCGTGCCCGTCGTACGTGTCCACGATCCCGATCGTGGTGCCCGCCCCGTCGGTCCCGTTGGCGATCAGGTCGGCCAGGTCGTAGGCGGTCCAGACCTGGCACGGCTCGAGCTCGTTCGGGTTCCCGTCGCACGGCCCCGCGAGCGGTCCTGCCGCCGCGGCCGGCTCGCCGACCGCCGCCGGCCCGATCGGCGAGGAGTTGCCGAGGCCGAGCACGCCCGACCAGGGGGCGATCTCGGGCAGCGACGCCGCGGTCGTGTGGGCGAAGAACGGGGAGCCGTCCGGGGCTTCGAACTGCGCGAACGAGGTGCCGAAGGCGGCGCCGACGGCCGCGGCCGGGCCGGTGACGGTGAGGAGCAGGCCGTCGGGGCTCGCCACCGCGCGGAGGCCGAACCCCTGGAAGTACTGCACCGCCCGGGCCTCGCTCGCGGCCGAGGGTCCGAAGCGGTCCGCGAACTCCGCCGCCGTGAGATACTGGTGGTAGAGGGGGCCCCCCGCCACGGCGACGGCCGCGGTGTACGCCGCGAAGCCCGCGGGGTCGGACGGGGCGAGACCGACGAGCACGTCGAGCGACGTGGTGGAGGGGAGCGGGGCGGCGCGCGCGAGCGGTCCGGTAGGGTCGTACGCCGGCGCCACCTCGAGCCGGGCGGCGGGGTCGTCAAGCTCCGCGCGGGCGCCGGCGGACCCCGGGGCCGGCGGAAGCGGCCGGTGCGCGCCCGGCGCCGACAGGCCGAGCGCGCCCAGCACCACGAGCGCCGCGACGGCGCCGACCAGCAGCGGGCGGAGTCGGCCGACGGGAGACGCCATCCCACCCCTCGGAACCACGACGGGCGACCCGTCCCCATATGCTTGACCCCGACGAGGCCGGGGCCGCCGTCCGAGAGCCTATAACCCCGGCCCGGCGTGGCGCGCCGAGATGTCGGGCGATCCGTATCTCGGCTACGAGATCGCGGTCGCGGCGATCGCCCTCTACGGCCTCCTCCTCTACGGCCTCCACCGGGGCGGCTACCTCGGCCCCGACCGGACGCTCTCGCTGTTCGGCCCCGCGCTGATGATCAAGACGAAGCGCGGCCTGGCGGCGATCGACCGGTGGGGGCGGTTCCGCCGGTTCTGGACCCGGGTCGCCGATCTGGGCGTCGCGCTCGCGGCGCTGGCGATGGCGTCGATCCTGATCCTCCTCGTCGTCGACGCGGTCCTCGCCCTCCGCCTGAGCGCGTCGGAGGCGCCGCAGATCCAGGAGGCGCTCGGGATCCCGGGAATCAATCCGATCATCCCGATCGGCTACGGGATCGTGGCGCTCGTGATCGGCGTCGTCCTGCACGAGCTCTCGCACGGGATCGTCGCCCGCTCGCAGGGGATCGGCGTCAAGACGATCGGCGTGCTCGTCTGCGTCGTCCCGGTCGGCGCGTTCGTCGAGCAGAACGACACGGACATGATGGCCGCGCCCCGGCGGAAGCGCGACCGCGTGGCGGCCGCCGGGGTGCTCGCGAACTTCGTCCTCTTCGCGGTGTTCTTCGTGGCGCTCTCCGCGGTCGTCTCGAGCTCGGTCGTGCCGAACGCCACGGGCGTCGGCATCCTCTACGTGGAACCGGGCACCCCCGCCGCCAACGCGACGATCGCCCCCGGCGACATCATCACCGCCATCAACGGGACCGCCACGCCGACCGTGGCGGTGTTCGAGGACGCCCTCGCGAACACGACGCCCGGCGAGACGATCGAGGTCGGTTACTACGCCACGAGCTCGGGCTCCGTCGTGACGACGCCGATCACCTTGGCCCCGAGCCCGACGATCGCGGGGCGGGGGTTCCTCGGGGTCTCGGTCTCCTTCCTCACGCCGGCCGAGCTCCAGCAGACGCTCGCGAACCCGTTCGGGAGCTCGAGCGGGCCGTACGTCGGCGCCATCGACTGGATCGTGCTGCCGCTCGCCACGCTGCAGCCGGTCCAGGGGACGACCGCGACGTTCTACCACATCACCGGCCCCCTCGGCGCCGCCGGCAGCGGGACCTTCTGGATCGGGGCGAACCTGCTCTACTGGCTCGCGTGGATGAACCTCCTGCTCGGGCTGTCGAACGCCCTCCCGCTCGTGCCGCTCGACGGCGGGCTCCTGTTCCGCGACTTCGCGGCGTCGATCGTGGCCCGGTTCAAGCGGGGGCTCTCGGCCGCGCGGCTCGACGAGATCGGGGCCCGGGCCGCGGTCGTTTCCTCCTTCCTCGTGCTGGTGCTGCTCGCATGGCAGTTCGTCGTGCCCCGCCTCTAGACGACCGCTCCCTCTACGCGGAGTACCCGTTCCTGCCGGGGGCGGAGGCGCTGCTCGGCGGCGAGGCCGTGTCGGTCGGGAGCCTTCTCGACGACCCCGCCTACGCGCGGCCGCGGGCCCTCGGCCGGGCCCGGATCCTGGCGGCGGCGGACGACCCGCGCGGGACCCGGGACCTCGACGAGCTCACCGGGGCCGGCGCCGAGGTGCGGTTCCTCTCGTTCCTGTACGCGCGGCTCGTCCTCTCGGCCGGGCCGTCCGCCGCGCCGCTCCGCAGGTGGGCGGTCGCCGAGGCGAAGCGGAGCCACGGGCGGCTCGCCCGCGTCGACGCGGAGGAGCTCGCCGAGGTCGCGCGCCGGCTCGGGGTCGCCGTCGAGCCCCGGGGCGGGCGCATCGAGATCCCGCTCGTCGACTACCTGCACCTCGCGACGCCGATCCGCGAGGGGGACTTCCGGCTCGCGAGCCAGGACGTGCACGGCGGCCGCGTGACCGTCGCGCGCGGGCGGGCCGCGCGGCTCCTGCAGGAGGCGGTGCGGCTCCGCCTCACGGCGCCGGCGGCGGTGGCCGACGACGTCGTCGCGCGAGTCCGCGAGCGCGAGGCCGAGCTGTTCGAGGAGCTGCGGCGGCGGACCCCCGCGCCGGTCGCCCGCCCGGGCGGGCCGGCGGCCCGGCTCCGTCCGGAGTGGTTCCCGCCGTGCATCCGCAGGATGCAGCGCACGCTGCAGGCCGGCGAGAACCTCTCGCACGCCGGCCGGTTCGCGCTCGCGGCGTTCCTCCACCGCGTCGGCGCCGACTTCGAGACGATCGTCGACGCCTACCGGGGCGCTCCGGACTTCGACGAGGCGATCACCCGCTACCAGGTGGAGCACATCACCCACCACGGCGGCGGCGAGGGGTACTCCGTCCCCGAGTGCGACACGCTGCGCAGCCACGGCCTCTGCGTGCGCGAGGGGGACCCCGGCGCGACGGACCCCGTCGATCGGCGCCGGGACGAGCGGTGCTTCGACCCGAAGCTGCGCCACCCGCTGCAGTACTACCGGTGGCGGGGCGGTGTCGAGGTGCCGCGCGGCGAGGAGGCCGCTACGCCGGCGGCAGGGCCCGGTACGCCCGCGCCGCCCGGGCGATCGCGGTCGCCTGGCCCGCGATGACGAAGTAGAGGAACGCCACGTCGAGCACGGTGAACGAGAGCCCGAGCGCGTGGAACCGGACGAAGGGCGCGCCGGGGGCCCACGGCCACGGCAGCGACCAGTCGAACTCGAGGAACGCCGCGAGCGCCAGCACGACGAGCCGGTCCGCCCGGGAGAGCCAGCCGCCGTAGAGCCGTCCCACGCCGACCGCCTGCGCCTGGGTCCCCATGTAGCTCGTGAGCAGCAGGCTCGCGAGCGCGAGCAGCGCGAGGACGGGGTCGGCGTACCCCGAGACGGCGAGCCCGACGACGATCAGCAGATCGGCGTACCGATCGAGCACGTGGTCGAGGAGGTCGCCCCGGCGCGAGGCCCGGTGCGTGGCGCGGGCGACCTCCCCGTCGAGCACGTCGAACAGCCCGCTCAGGAAGACGAGGACCGCGACCGGCAGGAACAGCAGCGGGCCGGTCCAGCGGACCAGCGCGGCCACGCCCGCGGCGGCGGCCGCGAGCGCGAAGGCGAGGCCGCTCACCGCGTTCGGGGACCAGCCGAGGAACGGGCGCGCGAGGCGGGCGACGTACGGCTGGACCCGCGCCCGGTACCCTTCGAGGACCATCGCTCCGCCCTACGGCGGCCCGTCCAAAAGATGCTCGGTCACCCGGCGGTCGGCGAGCCAGTCGACCGATCCGTACCGCGCCGCCCCGCCGCGGCGCAGGCGGCGCGCCACCGCCCGCGCGACGGCGTCGGGCGTCCGCCCGGTGGTGTCGATCTCCCAGACCCGGCGCCCGTCGCGGAGCGCCTCGAACAGCACGACGTCCGTCGCCTCCGCCTCGACGTTCGCCCGACGGTCCGCGGCCGACCCCCGCCGGGCCGAGGCGAGGCGCCGGCCGAGCTCGTCCGGCCGGCAGCGGAGCACGATCGCGTCGCGCACCGGGAGCAGGTGGGCCAAGTGGCCGACCACGAGGTCGAGCCCGGCGGGGAGCGGGCGCCGCCCGAGGCGCGCCAGGTCGACGACGACCGGGCCGCGGCGCCCCCCGCCCCCGACGAGCGCCCCGACCTCCTGCCAGCGCACCCGCGGCCCGAGCCGGGCCGCGACCGTGCTCTTCCCCGTGCCGGGCGTCCCCGTGAGCGCGACCGGGCGACGCGCGGGCCCCCGGCCCCGGGCCGTCAGGCGAACCGGAGGCCGACGAACGTGCGACGCCACGCGAGCACCTCCGCCGCCACGCGCTCCCGGCGGAGGCCGCCCCGCACCAGGAGCTCGGCGAGCCGCGGCATCTCCGCGGGACCGAGCCCGAGGCGGGCCGCCTCGGCGGTGCCGATCCGGCCGACGAGGTCGATGAGCAGGCGCTGGCGTTCGAGCCGGCGCGCGAGCGCGCCGGGGCCGATCCCGTGCTGGGTGCGGAGCCGGGCCGCGTCGAGGTGCAGCTGGTGCGAACGGGAGAACCCGGCCGACTCCGCGACGAGGGGGACGCCCCGCGCGTTCAGCGCCTCGCCGAGCGCCCGGGAGTTCGCGACGACCGTCCGGGCGTACTCGGGGCCGACGCGCTCCATCTCGAGCAACGTCTGCGCGACGGCCGCGATGCGGTTCCAGTGGGCGTTGTCGAAGACCCTCCAGACGAGGGCGGGGTCGATCTGGCGGAACAGGTCCTCGCGGTCCGTGACGAGGAGGCCCCCCTGGGGTCCGGGGAACGACTTGTGGGTGGAGCCGAACAGCACGTCGGCCCCCTCCCGGAGCGGATCCTGGAACTCGCCGCCGGCGATCAGCCCCAGGACGTGCGAGGCGTCGTAGAAGACGAGCGCCCCCTCCGCATGCGCCGCCTCGGCGATCTCCCGGAGCGGGTAGGGGAACAGGAAGAAGCTCTGCCCGAGCACGACCGCCTGCGGATGCTCCGAGCGGATCGCGGCGACCGCCGCCGCGGCGTCGACGGAGTGGCCCGGTCCGTCGGCCGGGAGCGGCCGGACCGTCCAGCCGAACAGGGCGGGCACGAACCCCGGCGCGTAGCCGTCGTAGCCGCCCTGACCGACCTCGATCGCGAGGAGCCGGGACTTCGCTGGGAGCAGCGGCACGAGCGCGGAGAGCGCCGCGAGGTGCCCGGAGAGCGGCCGGACCGTCGCCCAACGGCCGTGGAACAGCCGGGCGGCGGCGGCGTTCCCGAGCGCCTCGATCTCGTCCGTGTACCGGGTGCCCGTGTAGGAGTTGTCGAGCGTTTCCCCGTCGCGCTCGAACGTCATCGGGAGGGTGTACCGTCCCGCGAGGTCGCTCGCGAGATACCGTCGGGCGGCCGGCGAGACCGCGTTCTCGCTCGGCAGGAGGTTGAAGACGGCGCGGCCGCGCCAGCGGTCGTGCGCGCGCACCAGCTGGCGGAGGCGCGCCTCCGGGTCGGCGGCGCGGGGCGGCGTCACGACGTGAGGTGCGCGGGGAGCCCGGCGCCCTGGGCGATCTTCCGCCGCTCGGTGTGCCCGCACCGCGGGCAGACGAGCTGCGCGCCCTCGATCTTCAAGAGCGCGTGGCAGACCTGGCAGCGCGCGGCGACCACGCCGAGCGTTGCGGGCGCGGTCGTGAGCTTGATCGACGGGCGGGCCTGGAGGACCTTCGCGAGCAGGATGTCGCCGATGGCGAACTCGCCCGAGAGCGACTCGGTGTACCCGTCCTTCGCCTTCGAGATGTGGACGGTCCCCTCGGGGGCGCCCGGGACGCCGCGCCGGCTCGTGGCCGACGTGAGCACGGTGCAGATCGCCATCGCCGTCTTGAGCTCGTCGACCCGCGCGTAGACGAGGTCGCCGTCCTGGAGCTCGGGAACGCCGTTCCGCGCCTCGACGCGCACGGTGCGGTCCCGGGGATCGACCTGCGGGCTCCCGACGACGCTCGCGAAGATCCGGCCCGCGTGCTCGTAGGTGCCGCGGCCGGGCAGGAACTCTTCGGCGGCGCCGAGGTACTCGCCGGGCAGGACGAACTTCGGCAGCTCTTCGGTGGTCATGGGGCTTCCGTGCGGATCATCCAGAGGTCGACGGCGATCGGGACCCGGTCCTTCCGATGGTGCGCGAACGAACGCTCGAGCTCCCAGGGGACCGGACGCATCGCGTCGACGTAGGCGGGGCGGACGACCGCGCGTTCCGCTATAAAGGTTCGGGAGTCGGCGAGCGCGAACGCGTAGACCGCCGAGGTGGCGAGCCGCCGGGCGGCGGCCCAGAACGGCCGGTCCGCGTGCGCCCGCTGCGCGCCGAACGGCGGGTTCATCACGACCGTCTCGGCCGCCTCGGTCGCTCGCGCGACGTCCCCGATGCGCCAGTCGACGGCGACCCCCACCGCCGCGGCGGCCGCCCGCCCGGCCGCGGCGGCCCGGGGTTCGATCTCGACCGCGGTCACCCGACGGGCGCCGAGCAGCGCCGCCCCGATCGCGAGCCGTCCCGTGCCGGCGCCAAGGTCGACGACCGTGCGTTCCGCGAGGTCCCCCCGCTCGAAGGCGGCGAACAGGAGCGTGGCGGCCGCCTCGGCGGGGGTCGCGACCTGCTCGAGGTCGGCGCGTCCCGCCTCGAACGGCGGCACCGACTGGAGGGCCCGGACGAGCTCCGACCGGCGGCGGGAGGGGGTCATGCGGGGAGCCGGATTCGAACCGGCGCACGCCTGCGCGACAGGATCTCCTCCCCCGGGACCGGCGGGGCCCCGGGCGGTTTAAGTCCTGTGCCGTTGCCTGGCTTGGCTATCCCCGCACCGATCAGCGCGCGGGGGGAGCGGCGACGTCCGCTTCCTTGGGGCGCGCGGCCGCCTTCTTGACGGAGACGCGCTTCGGGAAGTACTTCAGCAGGACGACGTCGTTCACCGCGGAGACCCACCGGTACGGAATGTTGGCCGGACGGGAGTCCTCCACTAACATGGGGCTCGTCTCGGCGAGGTAGATCCCGTCGACCTTCGACGCTTCGACGTCCACGACGACGTTGTCGACCTCGCCCAGAAGGCGGCCTTCGGGGGTGTACACTTGGCGACCCAACAGTTCCGTCATCTCGACGAGCATGGCCCAGTTCTCGGCGGGAGACTCGGGGCGGCCTTCTTATGCCTTTGGGCGGACGGGCCCCCCCGTTCAGCCCGCGTCGGGCGCGGCGTCGGCCTCCACCGGCGCCTCCTGGCGGACCTGCGACCGGTACATCTCGAGCAGCTCCTGGGAGGTCGTCGCCTCGGTCGGCCCCTTGTCGTCGCGGAACCGACCCGTGAAGCGAGGGAACCGGAGCGCGAGCCCGGCGCCGGCCCGGATCGCCCCCGCGGCCGCGCGATGCACCGGGCTCAGCGTCAGCTCCGCCCCCCGCACCTCGAGCACGAGCTGGGGGCGGAACCACTGGTCCGGGACGAGCTCCGTCTCGACGTCCGGCGGGCGGTGGTCGAGCTCGTACGCCCGGAGGCGCTTCGGCATCTCGGCGAGCTGGGCGTCGTCGAAGCCGCTGCCGACCTTCGTGAACGTCTCGAACCGGTCCCGCGGGCGGTCGTACACCGCGAGCAGGAACGCGCCCCACCGGCCCGCGCGCCGGCCGCGGCCGGCGAAGCCGCCGACGACGACCCCGTCGATCGAGTCGGCGAGCCCGACCGTGTAGTCGCGCTTGTACTTGATCCACCAGTAGCCGCGGGCGCCGGCCCGGTAGCTGCTCTCGGGCTTGAGCGACTTCGCCATCACGCCTTCCCCGCCGGCGGCGATCGCCTCGTCGAGGAACGCCGTCGCCGCCTCGACCGACTCCACCCGCCGCTGCTCGGCGATCTTGACCCGCTCCCCGGGCGTCACGAGCGCCTCGAGGGCGGCGCGCCGTTCGGGAAAGGACCGGGCGTACGTCGCCGTGCCGCCCGCGAGCAGCACGTCGAACAGGTAGAGGCAGACCGGGATCTCCTCCTGGGCCTTCTCGAGGTCGTGCTTGCGGCCCCGTCGGCGCGACACCGCCTGGAACGGCTGGATCTCCCCGGTGTCGGGGTCGACCGGCACGCACTCGCCCTCGACGATCGCCGGCTTCGAACGGACGGCGTGCGGGAGGGCGGCGACGAGCTCCGGGAACTGGGCGCTCAGCTCGTCGAGACGGCGCGAGAACAGGCGCACCTTCCCGTCCTTCGGCACGTGCGCCTGCACGCGCAGGCCGTCGTACTTGAACTCGAGCGCCGCCTCCCCGCCCATCCGTTCGAGGACGGCGGCGAGGGTCGGCTCCCGCTCGGCGAGCATCGGCCGGACCGGTCGGCCGACGGTGAGCCCGATGCGGGCGAGCCCGGGGACCCCGTGCTCCACCAGCGTCGTCGCGACGAGCCCGAGGTCGCTCGAGAGGTTGAACGCCCCCTCGATCTCCCGGCGCGCCTCCTTCGACCCGTCGGCGAAGGCGTCGCCCAGCGCGTCGAGGATCGTCATCTCCCGGACGCCGACGCGGAGGGTCCCGAGCAGGAACCGGACGAGGAACTTCCCCTCGATCGGCTCCGCGCGCGCGAGCAGCTCCGCCGCGATCTTCACCTTCGTCTCCTGCGACCCCTCGCCCTTCGCCTCGGCGAGCCGGCGGAGCTCGGCGTAGACGCGGTCGACCCCGAGGTCGCCGTCGGCCGCGAGCCGCGGCCGCCCCTGCAGCAGCTCGGCGGCCGTCGTGCCGAGGTCCCCCGACGCCTTCGCCCGCCGGCGGACCTCGGGCTCCTCCGTTCCCGTGGCGATCGCGATCGCCCGGCGGGCCAGCGAGTCCGCGACGCCGAGCTCCACGCCCTCGTACTCGGGGCGCAGCATCCCCTGCAGGAGAAAGAGCACCTCGGTGAGCGTCGGCGGCTTCAGCGGCCGGACGAGCTCGGCGAGGATCTTCCGCATCGCGAGGCGCTTCGGCTCGGCCTCGAGCCGCTCGAACGCCTCCGCGAGCTCACGGAACTTCACGCGCCGCCCCCGCCGCGACCGAGCCCCGGAGCCGGTGCAGATTCTCGGCGACGGAGCCGCCGCCGTAGACGGACTGGCCGCAGACGAAGAACGTGGCGCCCTCCGCGGCGCACTCCTCCGCCGTCTCCGGGGTGATCCCCCCGTCGATGGCGAGCTCGATCGGGCGGCCGAGCGCATCGATCCGGCGCCGGGCCGAGCGGAGCTTCGGGAGGGCGTCCCGCAGGAACTTCTGCCCGGAGAACCCCGGGTGGACGCCCATGACCATCAGTTCGTCCAGGTCGGCGAGGTACGGGAGCGCCGTGTCGAGCGAGGTCTCGGGTTTCAGCGCCATCCCGACCTTGGCCCCGAGACGGTGGACGAGCTCGATCACCTCGCGGGGCGGGGCGGCCGACTCGGCGTGGAAGACGAGCGTGTCCCCGCCGGCCGCGCGGAACGCCTCGGCGTACCGGAGCGGGTCCTCGATCATGAGGTGCACGTCGAGCGGCCGGCGCGTGCGCGCCCGCACCGCCGCGACCAGCGCGGGGCCGAACGACAGATTGGGGACGAAGTGTCCGTCCATGACGTCGAGGTGGAAGGCGTCGGCCCCCGCCTCCTCCGCCGCCCGCACGGCGTCGCCGAGCGCCGCGAAATCCGCGCTCAGCAGGGACGGCGCGAGCACGAGACGGCGCCCGGATCCCGGCACACCGGTCCCACCGTCGCCACGTATTTAGGCCGGCGCGGGCGGCGTGCCCGGGCGCGCGGGGAGGGCGGGAGATAAGCCGAGTGAAGGGCTGGACGCGGTATGGCGACGCCCCCTCCGCCCCGTTCCGCGCGCGGTCGAGAAGGAACGGGGTTGCCGCTGCGGAGCTATCCGGCGATCGCCCTCCCGGTCGGTCAGCGCATCGGCGGCGGAGGCCGGGCCCCGGCGGAGCTAGTCGCGGCCGTGACGGAGGCGCTCGCCGCCGAGGGGTTCCGGGCCGAGACCCCGCTGCGGCCGGAGCCGGCGCCCCCCGCCGCGGTCGTGGTCGCCGAGCGGAACCTGCGTCGGGTGCAGATGCAGCCCGCGATGCGAGCCGCCGTCTGGGTCCTCGCGGCGTCGGGCGCCGCCATCGGCGTCCTCGACGCTCTCATCATCGGGACCTGGGTGATCCTCCCGCTCTGGTTCGTGGCGTTCGCGCTCGTCGGGTTCCTGCTGTGGCTGCGCTACGGACGTCGCTACGAGTCGGAGATGGTGCTCGCGATCGCGGTCCCCACGCCCCCGGGCGGGCCGGCGGCGGACCTCCTGCTCAGCGCCGGGAGGGTGCGCTCGCTCGGGTACGACGGGGCGCGGACCCCGATCGAAGTGGTCGACTGCCCCGTCCCGCTGATGGAGGGCCTCGCATCCGTCGTGCGGCGGGTCCGGGCGTCCGCGGCCTGACGCGCGCCGGGTCAGGGTTCGGGCTCGTCGTCCTCGAACGGCTCGTCGGGATCGTCGAGCTCCGTCCGGGGGCGGGGGCGCGGCAGGGCGACGTTGCCGGCCGGGTCGGAGTAGACGCCGCCGCGGAGGAAAAGCCCCAGGAAGATCGAGACGCCGCCGATCGCCAGCAGCACCACCGCGCCGGCGAGGATGAACGTGAGCTGGGCGAGGCTCAGCCCGGAGCTTCCCGTGGTGTAGGTCTCCGTGAACGTTCCCGAGAACTGAACTTGCAACGCCCCCGAGTTGGTACTAGAGACGGTGTAGTAGGAGCCGATCGACCCGGACATCGACCAGCGGCCGCTGCTGACCGAGGCCCAGCTGACGAGCGCCGGGCCCGACGGGCACGTCCCCGAGCCCGACGAGCACGCCTCGACGGCAAAGACGGAGACGTTCGTGGGCCCGCTCGACGACCACGAGAACGAGAGGCTGCCCGCCCCGGTCGGGGTGAATTTCAGCGTGGAGTTTTCCGTGGTGCCGGACGGGACGGCGTAGTCCGCGTTGTAGATGGTCGTGGTCTGCGCGCCCGCGAGGAAGAAGAGGGAGCCGATGATCCCGCCGCCGATCAGCGCGATCGCCAGTCCGACGAAGAGGAGACCCCGACGCACGACCGAGACGGAGGCGCCGTCGTTCTGATATGCTTTGTTGGCGCGGGGCGGGGCGGCGCGGCCGCGACCCCGTCGCCGGGGGCGGAGATTCTGCGGTTTCCGTACTGCGGATATCCTTTGGCGCACCCTTTAAGTAGCGGTACTCCTGACGGGAGCCCATGGACCGACCCTCGCGACGTTTCGGTCGAAAGAATGCCGGGATCGCCTTGATGCTGGTGGGGCTCGCCCTGGGGCTCGTACTGGTCGCCGGAATGCCGGGGTCGCTCGCGCCCGCGGGGGCGTCGCACGGAGGGGTCGCCCCTGCTGCCGCCGGATCCGGCACGGCGCCGACGGCTGCGGTCCACCCGAGCGTTGTCTCGCCCGTCCAGGCGAGCGCGGCGCTGGTGACCGCCCTCGGGACGTACACGACCCTCCCGACGACCCTGGTGGTCAGCCTCTCGGTGACGAACACCACCTTCACGGGCGCGAACGCGGCGCTGTTCCTGAACGTCACGGACTACACGGCCGCGAACACGCTCTGCGACTCGAACGACATCACCTCGCTGATCGCGGCGGGCCCCGGAGGTACGCAGTACCTCACGTTCCCGCTCACCACGAGCTACTTCGCGAACGTGACGGTGGCCTGCCCCAACTTCCTCGTCGACCAGGCGTACATCAACATCACGATGTTCATCTGGGACGCGACCAACGGCTCCGCGACCGCGACGGCGGTGCAGAACAGCTACTTCCAGCCGATCACGGCCGTGGTGCTGACGACGCCCACCAGCCAGCTCGTGACGACGCCGACCACGGGGCAGCAGCAGACCTACTCGTTCTCGGCGACCTACTCGGCGCAGTATGTCGGTAAGGTCCAGCTCTCCGTCTTCAACCCGACGGGAGGCCTCGCCTTCCAGGCGAACCTGCGCTGGAACGGGACCACCCCGACGGTCGTGACGTGGCACCAGACGGTCTCCGGGGTCTACCCCTACATCCTGGGCGTGTACACGGCGTACGGGACGTTCAACACCTCGGGCTCGGTCTTCGTGCCGGCGCTCACCCCGATCTACTACAACAACGCGACGTACCACAACACGACGCTCATCCCGGGCCTCAGCTCGGGAGCGGCCGGCACGATCCTGCTGGTCGTGGGCTTGATCGTGGGCATGCTGGTCGCGACGGTCGTGGGCCGCCTCGTCTGGGGCGGCGCCAAGCCGTCCGGACCGGCCCAGCCGTGGACCCAGCAGTCCGCCGCGGGGAACGTCTGCAGCGTGTGCGGTAAGTCGTTCGCTACGCCCGAGGAGCTCGCGGCGCACAGCAAGTCCGAGCACGGGATGCAGTAGGGCGCACCGGCCCCTCGCGTCAACCCCTTCCAGGGACCCCCGCCCTTCGGGCGGGGTCCCAGTGGATATTTGCTTCGGATCCCTCTGCCAAGCTCGCCGCTCCGCGCCGCATCCCGAGCGGCGATCGGGGCCCTCACCGGCACGAGCACCCCCCGCTCGCCCGGACCGGAACGGACCCGGGTCGCGGGGCCCGCCGCCGCTCCGGCGCCTACCGAAGTGGGGGGCTCTTCGCGTGTCGTCATAGTATATATAGGACCCTCGGGATGGCCCGACTGTTCCCTTCCCGGGAAGGAAACTGAGTCATGCAGGGGATTGAAAGCGACGAGAGAGCGCCGTTCCATTCGAACCGGCGGGCGATGTCCGGTGCGGTGGCAGCGATTATCATGGCCGTCGTGGTCGTGATCGGCGGAGTGGGCGCGTATGCGGCCCTCAGCGCGGTTCCGAGCTCGACGAACACCACGACCAGCTGTCAGCCGGCCTCGCTCTGTAAGGGTTCGAGCGCGACGAATGACGTCACCTTGTTCATTCCGTATACGGTCGGATATGGGCAAACCTATTCGCAGATCGCGGTGGGAACTTCGATCCCCGCGACTGTCGGTGTGACGGGCAGTGAAAAGATCTCGAGCTTCGACATGACGTGGGGTCCGGGCAACTCGGCCACGAGTGCGACCGGCGCCTTCAGTTATGCCTACACGAACACCGGTCTCTACACGCTCGTTGCCAACGCCACGACCTCCTCGGGCGCGGTCCACACCGGCACCGGCCAGCTCGTCTCCCTCCAGGTCAACCCCAACTCGGACCAGGTCGTGAACGGGTACTCGCCGACCGTCGCCGCCACGCTGACGAACGGCTCGGGCGGCCACTACGGATGGATCGGCGCAGGCGGCTCCGTGACGCTGAGCGGCGTCTACTCGAGCGCCCCGGCCAACACCTCCTACGCGTCGGCCCCGCCCACGCTGTCGGTCCCGTCCGGCTCGACCCAGTCGGGCCTCGTCTCGACGGCGACGTCCGTGAGCGCGACCTACACGTTCGCGAACGCCGGCTACTACGGCGTCACGATGACCGTGAGCTCCTCGTCGGGGGCCAAGACGGTCTACCAGAACTACACCTGGGGCATCTACGTGGGGATCACCGCCACGGGACTCGGCTGCGCCCTCTGCAGCGTCCCGACCGAGGCGAGCCCGCACTCGAACAGCTTCGTGAACTACGAAGTCATTCCGGGCGGCGCGGAGACCCTCGATCCGGCGGCGGACTACTACACGGTCGGCTACGAGGTCGACCAGGGCTTCCTCGAGACGCTCGTGGCGTTCAACGGCACGGACACCGGCCCCGATGCGGCCAACTTCGTGCCCGAGGCCGCGACCTGTGTTCCGGGCAGCGCCCAGTGCAACAGCCTCTACGGCAGCACCCTCGTGCAGGGCAACAACGTCACGTTCGTGCTCGACCCGGCGGCGCACTTCTACGACCCGTACACGGGCACCTCCCGGCACGTCTACCCGGTGGACGTGATGTTCAGCATCATCCGGAGCCTGTTCGGCAGCCAGATCTACGGCAGCACGGGCGACTACGCGGGCTTCGATATCGCGGGCCCGCTGATCCCCTACCAGGGACTGGTGCCGAGCGAGGTCAACTCGAGCTGGGATCTGGGACCGGGCGCCACCGGCCTCCACGCGCCGTACAACAACACGCCGTACTACGTGCTCAACTCGATGGCCATCAACGACTCCGCCTACTGCCCGACGAGCGGCGGCAGCTTCGTGGGAGAGGGATGCATCACCTTCCACGCGGACGGCTCCGGTGAGTCGTGGCCGGCCCTGCTCCAGATCCTCGCGATCCCCTCGCTCGGCGGGATCGAGGACTCGGGCTGGTACGCGGCCCAGGGCGCGGTCGTGCCCGGCTTCGACTGCGGCGGCCAGAACTACGCCTGCCAGCTGCCCGGCAACGTGAACACCACGACCGCGACGGCCTACCAGAACTTCGTGGCGACGGCGTCGCCGACCCTCTGGGACACGCAGATCACGCAGTTCGCGACCGGCTATCCGAATCCGTTCCCCTCGGTGGGCTTCAGCGGAGTCGGCAGCGGCCCGTACTACCTCGACTACGCGAACCAGGGTGTCGGGTACGTGCTGAAGGCGAGCCCGTCCTACCAGGCCCCCACCGGATGCGCGGGCCAGCCGGCGTGCTTCCCGCTGCCCGGCCACTACGTCGCGAGCGTGACCACCTACTGGGAGGCGTCCGATACCACGGGCATCTCCGAAGTGGAGGCCGGCTATGCCGACACGGCGACGTTCCTGACGCCCGACTTCCCGACGATGTTGAGCCTGGTCGCGAGCGGTCAGCTCGGCCTGCTGAACATCCCGACGCTGGAAACCGAGGAGTACGGCTACAACGAGAACATCAACCTCACGAACTTGGCGTCGTACGACACCGGAGTGACGATCAACATTCCGGCGAACGCACTGGCGTACGAGGGACTGCGGGCGGTGCTCGACTACGCCTATCCGTACACCACGGCCCAGACGCTCGGGAACGTCATCGACGGGATCGACGGCGGCAATCCGTTCGGTGGCTTCCTGCCGCCCGGGGAGTCGGCGTACTACAACGCCAGCACCCCCTGGCCGAACTACGACGCGTCGACCCAGACGTTCAGCAACCCGACGCTCTCCAGCACCCCGGCCACCGGCTCGGCGCAGTGGTACTGGAACGAGGTGTACAACGACACCACGAGCCCGATCTACGACCCCCAGCTGGCGGCGTTCTCGGCATCGAACCCGCTCTACATCCCGATGACCGGGCTCACGTCGGCGCCGAACATCAACGCGGTCGAGGTCGCCTGGGGCAACTCGGTGAAGGCGATCACGGGCGGCGTGGTGCAGTTCCAGCAGTTCTTCATCCCGTCGACCACGACGGAGTACGCCGCGATCGGACCGGGCGTGACTCCGTGGGTCATCTGGCTGGAGCTCTGGATCCCTGACTACCCGTCCCCGATCAACAACTGGGCGGGAGCCTACGGACCGACGGGCCTCTGGGGGGCCTCGGACGCGCAGACCCTGACGTACATCGACGCGATCTACGGCGGGGACTACAACGACAGCGCGGTCTGCGGCGCGTACTCCGGCGACACCGTGGCGAACCTGACCTACTGGGCGAACTACCCCAACCAGGTGATCCCCGAGGTCTGCCAGGGCACGGCGCTGAACCTCACGGACTACTTCGTGAACGCGGCGGCGTACACCCTGGACAACACCTACGCCACGTTCCTGTGGGGCCAGATCCAGGACGTCTACAACAACCTGCAGTTCACGGTCGGGTTCGCGGCGGCCAACGTCGTGTTCACCTATGCACCGTGGATCAACCCCGCCTCGATCAACACGAACGCGATGATCGGTGGCGGAGGGGAGTTCTACTACCAGACGTTGCAGGGGAACAACCTGTACTAGGTGGCAGGTACGTCCCGACGGCGCCCTTCCGGGCGCCGTCACCCTTTCCCGTGAGGGAAGGGGGGCCTCAACCCCTTCCTTCCTTCTGTATCGTCCCCTTCTCTTGGGCCACGGTTCGAACGGACAGCGGCCCGCCCCGCCCCGGCGGGATTGCGCTTCCGAGGGAAGCTCCGCCCTTCCGGACGAAGACTCGGAGCTTCCCCTAGAGGAAGTTGCGCGGGTCGGGCCCCGGGGTCGTCTCGTCGGGGTCCGGCAGGCCCTGGCGGACCCGGTCGTGCTCAGGGCACCAGCGGCCGACCTCGAACGGGTGGTACCAGGTCGGGCGGAAGTGGCCCCTCAGCTCGGGGGCGTACGGGTGCCAGAGGTACTGGTAGAGCAGGTACTCGAGGTAGATCGCCGCCGCGACGGAGACGAGCAGGGGCACGAGCGCGGCGACCTCGATCCAGTAGGCGACGATCCAGCCGTCGACGACGATGAGCGCGAGCCCGAGCCACCACTTGAACGCCTCCCCGTAGAGCCACTCCCGCCACGACGGCCCGGGGTCGGCGTCGGCGAGGGCCGCCCAGCGCCGACGCTCGGCGCGAGGGTCCGAGGGGTCGGTCCCGTAGTCGGGCTCGCCGTAGGCCGTGCCCCCGCTCGGGGAGGTCGCGGGATCGGAGCTCACGGGGTCGAGGGCGGCGGCAGGGTCTCCGCCGAGGCGACCCCGGCGTCCAGGAGCGGCGCGGCGGGCGCCTCGGCGCTCGCCTCGGAGGAGGTGCCGGCGACGGCCGCGGCGTTCTCGGGCGCCGGATACAGGTGACAGGCGACCCAGTGGCCGGGCCGGGACTCCCAGAGCGGCGGGTCGACCTTCGAGCAGATCGGCATGACCGCGGGGCAGCGGGTGTGGAAGTGGCACCCGGGCGGCGGCGCCGCCGGGCTCGGCACGTCGCCCGAGAGGATGATCCGCTCGCGGTGCAGCAGCGGGTCGGGGATCGGGATCGCGGAGAGGAGCGCCTGGGTGTACGGGTGCAGCGGCCGGCGGAACAGCTCGTCGGTCGTCGTGTGCTCCACGATCCGGCCGAGGTACATCACCAGCACCCGGTCGCTGACGGCGCGGACGACGGAGAGGTGGTGGGAGATGAACAGGTAGGCGAGCCGGTGCTCGACCTGGAGCCGCCGCAGGATGCCGAGGACCTGCGCCTGCACGGAGACGTCGAGCGCGCTCGTCGGCTCATCGAGCACGATGAACTCGGGCCGGAGCGCGAGGGCCCGGGCGATGCAGATGCGCTGGCGCTGGCCGCCGGAGAACTCGTGGGGGAACCGCCAGGCGTGCTCGGGGGAGAGCCCGACCTCGCTGAGGAGCTCGTCGACCCGGCGCAGGCGGTCCGCCCGGGTGCCGACGTGCTGGATGTCGAGCGGCTCCGAGATGACGTCCCGGATCAGCAGGCGGGGGCCGAGCGAGCCGAACGGGTCCTGGAAGACGATCTGGAGCTTCCCGCGCAGCGGCTTCATCTCGCGCGCGTGCTTGCGGTAGAGCGAGTACTGGTCGGCGATCTCGTCGAGCTCCTTCAGCGCCGACTGGGCGGTGGGGCTCCATCGGCCGCCGCCGTTCTCCGTCGGGCTCGAGTACGGCGCGATCGCCTGGTAGTCGGCGTCGATCTTCTCGAGGACCGCCGGGGGGGCCCGGTAGAACGTGTGGCCCGACGTCGGCTCGATGAGGCGGAGCAGCAGCCGGCCGACGGTCGTCTTCCCGCAGCCCGACTCGCCGACGAGCCCGACCGTCTCCCCCTCCCGGATCCCGAAGGAGACCCCGTCCACGGCGCGCACGTCCCCGACGTGGGAGGAGAAGAGGCCCGCGCGGATCGGGAAGTACTTCCGGAGGTTCCGGACGGTGATCAGCGGCGGACCGAGCGGCACGTCGGGGACCGGCGCCAGTCCTTCGACCGGGGTCGCCATCGCTCACTCCACCGCCGGCGGGCCGTTGTAGAGGAAGCAGGCGACGTGGTGGCCCTCGCCTTCCACGGTGAGGGGGGGCCGGCGCTCCTTGCAGACGGGCATCGCGTACGGGCAGCGCGGATGGAATCGGCAGCCGCTCGGCGGGCGGATCAGGTTGGGGACGCTCCCCGAGATCGACGCGAGGTTCTTGGTCGGCTGGTCGAACCGCGGGATCGAGGCGATCAGCCCCTGGGTGTACGGGTGGAGCGGCCGGACGAACAGCTCGCGCACCGGGGCCATCTCGACGATCTGGCCCGCGTACATCACGGCGACCCGGTCCGCGACCTCGGCGATGACGGCGAGGTCGTGGGTGACGAGGAGGATCGCGGTGCCGATCCGCGAGCGCATCTCCTTCATCAGCTCGAGGATCTGGGCCTGGATCGTGACGTCGAGCGCGGTGGTCGGCTCGTCCGCCATGAGGATCTCGGGGTCCCCCGCGAGCGCCATCGCGATCATCACGCGCTGCAGCATGCCGCCCGAGAGCTCGTGGGGATAGCCGCGGGCGACCTGCACCGGGTTGGCGATCTGGACGCCCTCGAGGGCCCCCACGACCCGCCAGAACAGTTCCTCCCGCAGCGGCTGGCTCGCCTTGCGCCGGACCCCCCAGATCCGGTACGGGATCGCGCGCAGCCGCGTGCGCGCCCGGAGCGCCGAGAGCCGGCTGCGGCGGAGCCGCTCCGACTGTCCCTTGCGCATCTCGGAGAGGTAGGCGGCCCGCATCTCGCGGCTGATGACGCTCAGCTGGCGCTCGGAGGCGAGGAAGCCGCGCTGGGCGCCCGAGAGCCGCAGCCGGCGGCGTGCGCGCTCGAGGTCCTTCTCGAGCCGGGGGCCGATCTCCTCGCTGGTCGAGAGCCGGGCCTGCCGGGCCAGGTAGAATGCCTGGGTGCCGAACGACGGGAGATGGACCGACTCGCCGAGCGCCTTCGCCGCGGCGCGCATGCGGGCGTCGTCGTGCTCCTCCGTCGCGCGCACGAGCAGCTCCTTGGCGGCCCGGAACCGCTCGGCGTGCAGCTGGCGCGACTCCTCGATGAGCGCCGCCGCGACGGACCGGCCGCCCGGCGTGCCCCCGGAACGCACGAGCGCGAGCGCGCGCCCCGGGAACGACGGGTCGCCGGTGAGCGGGCCCAGGGCCTGGGCGGCGGCCTCGGCGGCGGCGGCGTCGCCGGAGCGGACCGCGGCCACCAGGGCGGAGATCGGCCCGCGCAGGTCGGGGCCGTCGGGACCGCCGGCGAGGAGTCCGTCGACGACCTCGACCCCGCGGTGCTCCAGGATCATCTCCCCGACCTGGTCCGAGATCGGGAAGATCGGGTTCATCGCCTGCGACGGCTCCTGGAAGATCATCGCGATCCCCGCGCCCCGGACGGAGCCCACGCGGGCGAGGGCGGCCTTGACGCGGCGGAACGACCGCTTGACCTTCACCCGGTTCGAGTTCTTGATCGGGACGAACCGGGCCTCTTCGGAGAGGCCCCAGAGCAGGTTGGCGCCGCGGAACAGGATCTTCCCGCTGACGACCCGGCCCGGCGGATCCGGAATGAGCCGCGTGATCGAGAACATGGAGACGCTCTTGCCGCAGCCGGTCTCCCCGACCATCCCGAGCGTCTCGCCGCGGCGCAGCTTGAACGACACCCCCTCGAGGGCGCGCACCACCCCGTCGTACGTGTAGAAGTACGTCACGAGGTCCCGGACGTCGAGCACGACCGGGGAGGGCGTCGGGGCCCCCGGCGTCGACGCGAGCGGCGGGGCGGACGGCGCGGCGTCGGCCGGAGCGGTCGCGAAGTCGGTCGACGACAGGGTTCGCGGCGCGGAGGCGCTCACGCGTCTATCTCCTCAGCCGAGGGTCGAGCGCATCGCGCAGTCCGTCGGCGAAGAAGTTCACGCTGATCGCGAAGAAGAAGATGGCGAGCCCCGGGAAGAGGATCTGCCACCACGGCAGGAAGCACGTCGCCTTCGCGACCCCGCAATGGGTGAGCACGACCGGGAGCACCTCCGTGCCCGCCGCCGCGATCGAGCCCCATTCGGGGATGAGCGGGTACGGGAACAGGATGAATCCGATGAACGTGATGGCGGCGAGCAGCAGCGGGATCGACCCCACGTCGAGGGACATCTGGACGAACACCGGGTAGACGCTGTTGGGGATGACGTGCCGCGTGAGGATGCGGCCCCCGCCGGCGCCGCTCGCTTTCGCCGCTTCCACGTAGCGCTGCTCGCGGACCACGAGCGCCTGGCTCCGGACGATGCGGGCGTACAGCGGCCACCACACGATGATGAACGCCGCCACGATCAGCTCTAACGTCTCGGTGAACGACGTGAGCCCGACCGTTTTCCCCACGATGATCACCGCGATGACGAGCAGGATCGCCGGGACGGAGAGGAAGACGTCGGTGATCCGCATGACGACCTCATCGACCCAACCGCCGTAGTAGCCCGAGACCGCGCCGAGCAGGAGACCGGTGCCCGCGCCGACGGCGACGATGAAGACCGACACGGAGATCGAGTTGACAGTCCCTTTGACGAGCATCGAGTAGTCGTTGTAGAAGAACGGCAGCGTCGTCCCGGCGTCCGACGCCGGGAACACGAGGGACCCGAGCGGGAACGCGCCGCCCGTGAACGGAATGAGGGACGCCGTGGGGGCGATGAAGTTGGGATAGCCGATCGGGGTCTCGATGCAGCCGGGCCCGTAGGAGTTGACGTTCGAGGGGTACGTGCAGACGACGTTCGACGCCTGGTAGCACGGGTTCGTCTCGGGCACCGGCAGCGGGGAGTTCGAGGCGCAGTAGAGCTGCGGCTCCGAACCGGAGGCCGGATAGTAGAGTCCGTAGACGAACAGGGCGGCGAACAGGAGGAGGATGACGAGCCCGATCATCGCGAGCGTGTTGCGCCGCAGGAAGTACCAGGTGCGCTGGTACTGCGCCACGCGCGCCTGCATGCTCCGGCGGAACGGGCTCGCCGGGACGACAGGCGGGGTGGCCGGGACGGTTGCCATCGATGCCTCCCTCCCCTAGCCGAGCCGGACCCTCGGATCCAGGTAGGCGTAGAGCACGTCGACGATGATGTTGGCGGCGACGACCAGGTACGTGAACAGGAGGGTCGTCCCGAACAGGACGGCGAAGTCCCAGTCACGGGCCGGACCGACCACCGAGTAGGCGTACAGCCGCCCCACGCCCCACAGGTTGAACACCACCTCGATCACGGGGAACCCCGTGATGAACCCGGCGAACGTGAGACCTAAGACCGTGATCGTGACGTTGAGCGAGTTCCGCCCCGCGTGCTTCTTGATGACCGTCGACTCGGGCAGGCCCTTGGCCCGGGCCGTTCGGATGTAGTCCTGGTTCATCACCTCGAGCATGCTGTTGCGGACGAACCGCAGCAGGACCGCGACGGTCCCGTAGGCGATCACGAGGGCGGGCAGCACGATCCGGAGGAGCGTGTCGGCGGCCAGGTAGTACTGCCCGTGGATCATGGCATCGATCGTGGGGAACCCCGTCGGCGAACTGATGTAGCCGCCCGCGAGCCAGTTGGGGTATCCGATCGGGTTCAGGTTGGTCGTGCCGAACAGGGGGGCGCACGGCGGCTGCGGCCAGGATCCGTAGAAGTCCTGGAAGACGGTGCTCGTCCCGCCGCAGAGGACGGATTTCGTGGCGGGCCCTCCTAAGGCGAACGTCACGGCCGCGAGGGCTAACGTCCCCAGTAAGAACGTGGGGATCGCGAAGCCGGAGAACGACATGATCCGCGACGCTTGGTCGACGGGACGGTTCCGGTAGACGGCGGAGAGGTTCCCGAGCGGCAGGGAGATGATGAGGATGAACAGCAGCGAGAGCAGCGCGAGCTCGACCGTGTAGGGCAGGAACTGCCACAGCACCGAGGCGACGGACTGGCCGGCGAGCGGTGGCAAACCGAACCCTTGCGCCCCGGTACCTAACGCGGAGCCCTGGGCGACGTACCCCCAGTTGAACGTGAGCGCATTTCCGACATAGATCGCCCATTGCACGAAAATAGGTTTGTTGAGCCCCAGCGCGTTGACCGCCGCCACGTAGGCGGGGTTGGGACACAGCTTCGAGGGGTCGGTCGGGCACGGGATGGTCGGGTCGCACGGGTTCTGCTTGCCGCTGGGGTGGAAGAAGGAGCACGCCCGGGTGCCGACCGGAAGGGCGCTGATCAGCACGAAGAGAACCGTCATCACCCCGATGACGACCGGGACGACGAGCGCGGCGCGGCGTACCACGTACACCCACATCCGCATGGATTGTCTTCCGTGCCGGGGCCCTGTCCCCCGAGGACCCCCGGGCCATCCGGGTGGCCCTATTTATTCCTCGCTAGTCGCAAAGTTCTCCGGTGAGGGACGAGGGTCTCCGGCGGGTTAGAGCAAGGGGAGTCCCCCGGTGACCGGATCGAGCTCCGAGGATCGGGCCGGTCCGAGACCGAGGCAGGTGCGGGTCCCGGGCGCGACTTCGGTGAAGCCGGCGTCCTCGACCCATACGGTGGGGATCCCGCGGGCCCGCGCCGCCCGCTCGACGGCCTCCAGGTCGGCCAACGTCGGGGCCAGCACGGCGATCTTCCGCTGGCCCTGCGCCCGCCAAGCCGCGAGGGCCGCGGCCGAGCGGGCGGCGGCCCGGTCGACCAGGAGCACGGCCGCGTGCGCGACCTGGACGGCGGCCTTGCCGGCGGTCAGGCGCAGCTCGCCGCGGACCACGAGGACCATCTTCATCTCGGCGGGGTCGCTCGCCCGGCGGCCTCTACCGGGCATAGTCGGCCTCCCGCTGGGTCCGCAGCCGCTCGACTTCCTCGTGCACCCGGTCGAGCTCGGCGCGCAGCTGGTCGGGGGTCGACGCGGAGCCCGCGCGCAGCGCATGCTGGAGACGCCGCTCCTCGCGCGCCAGCCGGTCGAGCTCGCGGGAGAGCTCCCAGGCCCCCTCTTCGCCGCCCGACGGCTCGGGCGACGGCGCCGCGGGCGGGGTCCGGGCGAACCCGCCCCGCAGGAGAGCCACGGCGAACCCGACCGCCGCGACGGCGGCGAGCCCGGCCTCCAGGAGCGGGTCCGTCCAGTACGACTGGAAGCCGCCGGGGTTGGCGGCGAGGAGCACGGCGCCCAGCAGCACCGTGAGCACGACGCTCAGCACGAAGGAGAGGGTGGCGATCTCGAGGCCCCTCCGCAGCCCGTCCGGGCCCCGCACCCGCCAGTCGGGGAACGTCGCCTTCGTGACGCCGTAGCCGGGGACGAAGAAGATCAGCAGCAGGCCGACGATCGCCTCCGGCGCCGCGGCCGCGCTCACGATCGGCCCTCCGCGCGGCTCATTCCGCCGGTGCTTCCCCTGACCCCAGCTGCTTCTCGAGCTGGCGGCGGAGCCGACGGTTCGAGACGAGCCCGTGCGCCGCCTTGCGGGTGGTCTCGTAGTGCTTCAGCAGCGCTCGGATCTCCTGCGGACGCTGGCCGCTCCCCCGGGCGATCCGGTGGATCCGGTCCGCCTTGATGACGTGGGGGTTGTCGAGCTCCTCGCCGGTCATCGAGTCGAGGATCGTGCGGAACCTCCGCAACCGTCGCTGGGTGTCGTCGAGCTTCGTCTCGTCGAACTTGGTCGCCCCGAGCGTCGGGACCATCGAGAGCAGCTTCGAGAACGGGCCCATCTCCCCGAGCGACTGGAGCTGGGCGCGCATGTCGCGCAGGGAGAAGCGCCCGGCCATCAGGTTCTTCGCGGCCTACTCGGCGGCCTCCTTGTCGGAGAGCTGCTCGAAGTGCTCGAGGAGCGACTGGATGTCGCCCATCCCGAGCAGCCGCGAGACGAAGCGCGTCGGCTCGAACCGCTCGAGTTCGTCGAGGTGCTCCCCGGTGCCGATGAACAGGATCGGCGCCCCGCTCACCGCGACGGCGCTCAACGCCCCGCCGCCCTTCGCGGAACCGTCCAGCTTCGTGAGGATGACCCCGGTGAGGCCGACCGCCTCGTGGAACGCCTGCGCGCTCCGACCGGCGGTCTGGCCCATCGCCGCGTCGAGCACCAGCAGCGTCTCGTCGGGTTGGAGGACCTCCCGGATCCGCTTCAGTTCCGCGATGAGGTCGGGGTCGATGCCGCTCCGGCCGGCGGTGTCGACCAGGACCGCCACGTGCGGCGGGAGGGTATCGAGGGCGTGTCGGACGATCCGCTCCGCGCGCGGCTCGCCCCGCTCCGCAAAGAACTCGCACCCGACCTTCCTCGCCAGCTGCTCGAGCTGGTCGACCGCCGCGGGGCGGTGGACGTCCGCGGCGACGAGGGCGACCCGGATGCCCTTCTTCTGGAAGTACCGGGCCAGTTTGCCGGCCGTCGTCGTCTTGCCCTGGCCGAACAGCCCGGCGAGCAGGATCTTCTTCGGTTTGAGGTCGAACGGTCGGTCCTTCCCCAGGATCCCCCGGATCTCCTCGTAGATGATCCGGATGAGGAAGTCCCGAAGGCTCGCGCCCGCCGGCGGCTTCTCCTCCGTGGCCCGGCGCCGGACCCGCTGCGTGAGGTCGAGCGTCAGCTGCACGTTGACGTCCGCCTGGAGGAGGGCCCGCTGGATGTCGCGCACGACCTCCGACAGGAGGGCCTCGTCCACGACCGACCCGCGGGCGATCTTCTGCAGGACCCCGCGCAGGGACTTTCCGAGCGAATCCAGCACCATGGCGCCGCAGGGCGGTCGGGCCGCCCGACGGCGAGAGGTTTCCGGCCCTATATGGCAGGAACTCCCGTAGCGGGCGACCCGGGCGCGCGTCGGAACGCAGCAACCGTATTATCGCCCGGGCGGGCTCGATAGGGGGCGAGATGTCCGCCCCCGCTGCCGCCGCACCCAAACCGACCCCGCCCAAGCTCAACCCGGTGCGGGTTCCGATCGCGGAGGAGCCGGTCGCCGAACGGACGGGCGACTTCCGGGAGGTGCTCCACGCCTACTCCCGGGAGGACGCGGTGCTCGAGGCGAAGCGGTGCATCCAGTGCCGACGGCCGTGGTGCGTGGAGGCCTGCCCGATCTCGCAGGACGCACGGGAGTACATCCGGCTCATCGCCGCCGACGACTTTGACGGCGCCGCCCGCGTCACGCTGCGGGACGACCCGCTCTCGACCTGCCTCGCCAAGGTCTGCTATCACTACTGCGAGGACGCCTGCGTCGTGAAGAAGAAGGGCGTGCCGATCGCGATCCGACACCTGAAGCGCGCGGCGCTCGACTTTGGCGCGAGCGACCTCGCCTACGTGCCCTCGTCGCCGAAGCACCAGCGGGTCGCGGTCGTGGGCGGGGGGCCGGCGGGGCTCATGGGGGCCTGGGAGCTCGGGGTCCGCGGCTACTCGGTGACCGTCTTCGAACAGGACCGTCGCTGGGGCGGCCTCATGCAGACGATCCCCGCCTATCGGATGACCGACGCCGATGTCGCGGCCGACAAGGCCCGGTTCCGGGACCTCGACGTCCAGTTCGTCGACGGCTCGAAGGTCGGCCGCGACTTCCCGGTCGACCGACTTCTGCGCGAGGACGGCTACCGCGCCGTGCTGATCGCCATCGGGACGTCGACGCACCGCACGCTCGGGGTCCCGGGGGAGCATCTGCCCGGGGTGCTGCCCGCCCTCGAGTTCCTCCATGCGACCAACGGGGGAGCGCCCCCGCCGGTCGGGCGCGCGATCGTGGTGGTCGGCGGCGGCGACGTCGCGATGGACTCGGTCCGGACGGCCCTCCGGCTCGCTCCGGGCGGAGCGGTCACGCTCGTCTACCGCCGCGGACGGGAGGAGATGCCGGCCGATCCGGAGGAGGTCCAGGGGGCCGAGCACGAGGGGATCCGCTTCCTGTTCCAACGCGCGCCGCTCGAGATCCTGGGCGGCGATCACGTGGAGGGGCTGCGGGTCCAATCGGTGGAGCTCGGGCCGCCCGACGCGGGCGGTCGACGGGCGCCCGTGCCGGTGCCGGGCTCCGAGACCGTTCTGCCGTGCGATACGGTCATCGTCGCCGTGGGCCAGAAGGCCGATCTCGAGGGGTTCGATGTCGCCCAGCTCGAGCTCAAGCTGACGAGCCAAGGCTGGCCCGAGGGCAAGGGGCACGGCTTCGAGACCGCCGTCCCCGGCATCTTCGCGGCCGGAGGCCGATCCGTGGTCTATGCGATGGGCAACGCCTCGGAGGCCGCCGCGGCGATCGACGCGTACCTCGCCGCGCAGCGGGGAGGGACCGCCGGCCCGAGGCCGGACCCGTTCGGGGGCGCCGAGCCGTTCCACCTGCCGGCGGGCTACACGACGCCGATCCGGAGCTGAGACGACCGGGACGGCGCTCGGAGCGGTCAAGGTATTTGCGGGGTGGAGGACAGAAGCAACCGTGACGAGACGGACGCGGGGCCTCGCGCTCGCCGTCGCCGTGCTGCTGCTCGCCACCGGACTCACCGTCCTCGCTCCGTCGACGCTCGCCGCGTCCGGGCCGTCGGCTCCCGGATCGGCCGGAGCGCCGAGCCTGGCGAACCCCGCCGCCGCGGCCCCGTTCTCCGCCCGCGCGGGCTACTCGTCCACCTACGTCGCGGAGGTGACCGGAACGACAGCCGCCTCCGGCCCCGTCGAGGTCGTGGTGACCTTCGAGAGCCCGAATCCGACGTTGTACACCGCCCCGGCCGCCGGGAGCACCCCGCTCACCCCGGCGGAGTTCACGAACGCCTACGGTCTCTCCGCCGCCGCGTACGCCCAGATGGAGGCCTACTTCGTGGGCCAGGGGCTCACCGTCACGCACGTCTGGGCGAGCCGCCTCGCCCTCAGTCTGGCCGGACCGGCGGCGCGGGTCGCCGCGGCGTTCGGCACGCAGCTGAGGACCGGCACGTGGAGCGGGGCGCCCGTCCTGTTCCCGTCGGAACCCCCGACCCTCCCGTCGACGCTCGAGCCGGAGGTGAGCGCCGTGGTCGGTCTCTCGAGCGGCTTCACGCCGTTCACCCTGCCGTTCGCGCCCGCCCTCGGGACCGCGGCGAGCTCGTCGCCGATCTCCCCGTCCGTCGCCCGAGACATCTACGACGTCTCGGGCCTGTACAACCTGACCAGCACCCCGACGTACGCCACCCACGAGTCGCTGGCGGTCGTGCTCTGGGGGAACAACGGCTACGCTCCCAGCGACGTCGCCACGTTCTACTCGGAGCTCTACCCGTCGAGCTTCCCGGCGCCCACGATCGTGCCGTACCCGCTCGACGGAGCCAACCCTCCGTCCTCGGCCGCGCTCAGCGACCCGGACCAGACCGCGGTCCAGGAGCTCACCCTCGACCTCGAGTGGTCGGGCTCGATGGCCCCGGGGGCGACCCTCGAGCCGGTGTACGTGCCCGAGGGGCCGGCGCCCAGCTACTCCCCGAGCTCCGCGGACATGACGGACGCGCTCTCGAAGGCGATCGCGCTCGACCCGGCGGCGATCTCGATGTCGTTCGGCACCGCCGAGTCGACCGATCAGTCGCTCGCCTCGGCCTGGGGCACGCTGCTCGCCCAGGCGGCCCAGGAGGGGATCTCGGTGCTGGCCGCCACGGGCGACCTCGGCGGCGACGCCGAGGCGAGCTGCCAGGGAGGCCCCGCCCCCGAGTATCCCTCCACGTCGCCCGAAGTGATCGCGGTCGGCGGCACGAACGTCGCGCTGCAGCAGAACGTCCTCGGCCAGATCACCGGATTCTCGGAGTCGGCGTGGAGCGGCAGCGGCGGCGGCTTCTCCACCCAGTTCTCCGCCCCCTCGTGGCAGACGTCGAACGTCCCCGCGATCGCCCAGGACGGGCAGCGGGGGGAGCCGGACGTGAGCGCGACCGCGGCGCTGAACTGGATGTACTACGACGGCGAGGAGACGACCGCCGCGGGCACGAGCTTCGCCACGCCGCTCTGGGCGGGCCTCGTGACCCAGCTGACGGCGCTCCACGGAAGCTCGCTCGGGTTCCTCCCACCGCGCCTCTACGCGATCGGCGCCGAGGAGCCGACGGGGAAGATCGGCGTCGGGCTCGCGGACATCACGACCGGCTCGAACTGCGTGGCCTCCGCCGGGACCGGATGGGACGCGGCGACCGGCTGGGGCACGCCCCGCGGCGTGACGCTCTACGAGGAGATGACGGCCACGTTCGTGAACCTCTCGATCGCCGCCCGCCCGGCGGCCACCGCGCCGGCCGGCCAGGTGACGATCTCGGCGCATCTCGCGAACGCCTCGACCGACGCGCCGATCGTCGGGGTGCCGGTCGAGATCACCCTCACGTCCGACGTCGACCTCGGCCCGTGCGCCGGCACGTTCGGGTCCGCCGCGCCCGTCACCGGCCCCGACGGCAACGTCTCCGCGACGATCGCGGTGCCGTGGTGCTACCTCGGGGCGCACGCGATCGCCGGCGTGTCGGTCACCACGAACGGCTACTACGGGATCAACAGCACGTCGGTCGGGGTCGACCTGCTCGTGTTCGTCCCGTTCCTCGCCGGGATCGCCACGTACCCGCTCAACGTGGTCGCCTACGCCGTCCTCATGGCCGGCACGATCCTAATCGGCGTCGGGATCTCCACCCGCTTCCCGCGGACCCCGCTGCCCCCGCGTCCCCGGCCCGTGCGGCGCCGGGCCCGCGGGGCCCCGCCGGCCCCGCCTCCGGCCGGGGCGTCGCCCCCTCCGGCCATCGCGCCGTCCTCGGTCGCGCCCCCGCCGCCCCCGCCGCCGGGCGCCGCGGGGCCCGGACCCGGTCCGTGAGCGCCGGCGGCCGGCGGCGCGTGCCCCAAAGCAGATAATCCGGCCTCCCCTCGGGGCCGCGTGCCCGGTGCCTCGGGAGATGCGCCGGACGGGGCGGCCCCGGTGACCCTCTCGGGGCCCGAGCGTTCGGTGCTGGCCGTTCTGCGGGCCCTGACCGACCTGCCCATCGAGGAGGGAGCCCTCGCCGAACAGATGGGGCTCGGCGAGGACGTGGTCCGAGGCACGCTGCAGCGGCTCAAGTCGAAGCACCTCGTCACGGTCGAGGAAGAGCCCGAGACGGCGCGCCGACTGACCCCGCGCGGGGAGGCGGCGGCGCGCGGGGGCCTGCCCGAGCGCCGCTTCCTGAGCGCGCTCGCGCGCCACGGCGGGCGGCTCGCCCCGGAGGCGCCCGAGCTCGCGGAACTCCCCGCCGAGGAGCGGAGCGCCGCCATCGGTCTCCTGCGTCGACGCGGCTACCTCGAGGACGGGGTGCCGTTCCGCCTGCGGGACGGCGTGCCCCCGATCGAGGCGCCGCTCCCGGAAGAGCTCGTGCTGAAGCAGATCGCGAACGGGGAGGAGGAGCTCGATGCCCCGATCGTGGAGGCGCTCGAGCGGCGGGGGCTCGTCCGCACGGAGCGCCGCTCCCTCAAGCGCTGGTCCCCGTCCGAGGAAGGCCGCCGCCTTCCGCTCGGCGACGACGGCACGCCGGGCCTCGGGGCCCTGACGCCGGCGCTGCTCGCCTCGGGCGACTGGGCGCACGGGGCGTTCCGTCCGTACGACGTGCGGGCGGCGGTCCCGTTCGTGACGGGGGCCCGGCCGCATCCGTACGTCGCCTGGATCGAGGAGTTCGAGGAGATCCTGATCGGCCTCGGGTTCGAGGAGATGGTCGGACCGCTGCTCGAGACGGAGTTCTGGAACGCCGACGTCCTGTTCATGCCGCAGGACCACCCGGCGCGCTCGATCCACGACGCGCTGTCGGTGGACGGGGTCGTCGGCCGGACCCCCGCCCCGGACCTTCTCGCCCGGGTCGCCGACGTGCACGAAGGCCGCCCCCTGCCGGGCGAGACGCACCCGCTGGGTCCCGGGTGGGGCGGACGGTACGATCCCACGATCGCGGCCCGGCCCGTGCTGCGCTCCCAGACGACGGCCGTCTCGGCCCGGACGATGGCCCGGCGGCCCCCGCCTCCGTTCCGTTTCTTCGCGCTCGACCGGAACCTCCGGCGCGAGGCGGTCGACGCGACGCACGGCATCGAGTTCGACCAGTGCGAAGGGATCCTGGGCGCCGAGGGGATCACGCTCCGCCACCTGGTCGGAACGTTCCGCGAGCTCGCGGACGCGATCGGGGTCGGGGAGCTCAAGATCCGACCGAGCTACTTCCCGTTCACGGAGCCGTCGATCGAGGGGTACGTCCGCCACCCGAAGCTCGGGTGGATGGAGGTGTTCCCCGGCGGCCTCTTCCGGCCGGAGGTCCTGCGACCCCTCGGCATCGACGTCCCGGTCGCCGCCTGGGGGATCGGGATCACCCGCCTCGCGATGGTCGCCCTCGGCTACAACGACATCCGCGAGCTGTTCGGCGACGATCTCGCGCGCCTGGGGCAGGGGGGTCCGTAGACCGATGCCGCGGTCGACGCTCGACCGGAGCCGGGTCGACGCCCTCCTGCCGGGGGCGCTCTCCGACGAGCGGCTCGACGACCTCCTGTTCCTCTCGAAGGCGGAGCTCGAGGCGCGGGACCCGACCTCCCTCGCGATCTCCGTCACCCCGGACCGGCTCGACCTCCTCTCCGAGGGCGGGCTCGCGCTGCACCTGCAGGGCGCGATCGACGCCGCAACGGGGCTCCCGTCGTGGGCCGGGCCCCCGCACGACGCCGGCAGCGCGAGCTTCGAGGTCGACCCCTCGGTCGCCGACCTTCGCCCGTTCCTCGCGGGCGTACGGCTCCACGCCCCCGACGACGACGGGCTCGACGCCGGCACGCTCGCCGAGGCGATCCGGTTCCAGGAGATCGTCCACGCGACGGTCGGACGCGATCGCCGGGCCGCGAGCCTCGGCCTCTACCCGCTCGAGCGGCTCGAGGGGCCGTTCCGCTACTCGCTCGAGCCGATCTCGGACGTCCGTCTCGTGCCGCTCGACGGCGACCGGGAGGTCGGCGCCGCGGAGTTCTTCGCCGGGCACCCGATGGCGGCGCGCTACGGGAGCTACGGAAGGGCCGGCGACCGGTGCCTCACGCTCCGGGACCGTGCGGGCCTCGTGCTCAGCCTGCCGCCGATCCTGAACAGCCGCACGGGCGGCGAGGCCCGGGTCGGGGACCGGGCGCTGCTGCTCGAGTCGACCGGCACGAACGAGCGCGCCGTCCGCGATGCGGTGGGCCTGCTGCTCGTCCCGTTCGTCGCGCGCGGCTGGAGCGTGCGGCCGATGGGCGTCGCCCGGCCGGGCGGCCGTTCGGACGACGGGCACGCCTTCCTGCGCCCCCGCGAGCTCGACCTCCCCAGCGCCGTCCTGTCGGGCATTGCGGGCGCGAGCCTTCCGTCGGTCGAGGTCGAGCGGCGTCTCGCCCGGGCCCGGCTCGGCGCGCGGGCCCACCCCGGCGGCTGGCACGTCGACGTCCCGCCCTGGCGTCCCGACCTTCAGACGCCGGTCGATCTCGTGGAGGACGTGGTGATCGCCGCGGCGATCCGTCCCGAGGACGGCCTCGCGACCGCGTCGTCGACCCGGGGCGGGCTCCGCCCCGCGACGCGCTTCTACCGCCGGTTCGCGGCCGCGCTCCAGGGGCTCGGCCTGCTCGCCCCGCGGACCTCGGTGCTGCTCAGCGACGCCGCCGTGGCGCGCTGCCCGGGCCTCGCGCCGATCCGCCTGCAGAATCCGGTCTCCGCGGAGTTCGCGTACGTTCGGGACCGGCTGCTGCCGTCCCACCTCGAGGTACTCCTGCGCAACACGCGCCACGGGTATCCCCAGCGGTTCGGCGAGGTGGGGCCGGTGCTCGTCCGCTCGCCGGAGGCGGAGTCGGGAGCGGCGACCCGCTACCATGCCTCGGTCGTGCTCGCCAGCGACACGGCGGGGTTCGCCGACGTCGCCGCGATCGTCGACTACCTCCTGCGCGGCGTCGACGCGCTCGCGGTCCGCGAGCCGGCGGAGCTGCCCGCGACGATCGCCGGGCGGGCGGCCCGCGCGCGGGTCGCGGGGGAGGCGGTGGCCGAGATGGGCGAGCTCACGCCGCGCCTCCTGACGGAGCTCGGCGTGCCGGTGCCGGTCGCGTGGGCCGAGCTCGACCTCGACACGCTGCGCACCCTCTCGGGCGGCGACGGCGACCCATAAATAGCGCGCGCCGGTCGGCGGGCGATGGCGCGGTCCCGGCGGGCGCAGTCGCCGTCTCCGGACCGGGCGGCGTGGCGCCGCGCGGCGGAGTCGGCGCTCGGTCCGAAGGCGGACGCGGGCCCGCTGCCGTTGCTCGTCGACCCGCCGGACGACCCGGACGCGGCGTTCCTCGAGCGGATCGGTTACCCGGGCACCGCCCCGTACACCCGCGGCATCCAGCCGACGATGTACCGGGGCCGGCTCTGGACGTTCCGGCAGTACTCGGGGTTCGGCAGCGCGGCCGCGACCAACCGGCGGTTCCACTTCCTGCTCGACGGGGGCCAGACCGGGCTCTCCGTCGCCTTCGACCTGCCGACCCAGAACGGCTACGACTCCGACCACGAGCGGGCCCGCGGCGAGGTCGGGCGGTGCGGGGTGCCGATCGCGACCCTCGGGGACATGCGCACGCTCCTGCGGGGGATCCCGCTCGACCGGGCCACCGTGTCGATGACGATCAACGCGACCGCGCCGATCCTGGTCGGCCTCCTCCTCTCGGTCGCCGAGGCGTCGGGGGTCCCGCGCGCGCGGGTCGGCGGCACCGTCCAGAACGACGTGCTGAAGGAGTACGTCGCGCGGGGCACGTACATCTACCCGCCCGAGGCGTCGATGCGCCTCACGGTCGACCTCATCGAGTTCGCGACCCGCGAGATGCCCCAGTGGAACTACATCTCCGTCTCGGGGTACCACATGCGGGAGGCGGGCGCGACCGCGGTCCAGGAGGTCGCCTTCACCCTCGCGAACGCGATCGCCTACGTGACGGCCGTCCGGGCCCGCGGCCTCGACCTCGACGAGTTCCTGCCGCGGCTCTCCTTCTTCTTCTCTTCGGACCGGAACTTCCTCGAGGAGATCGCGAAGTTCCGGGCCGCGCGACGCCTCTGGGCCTCGATCGTGAAGGAGACGTTCGGCGCCCGGTCCGCCCGCTCCCAGCAACTGCGCTTCCATACGCAGACGGCGGGGTCGAGCCTCGCCGCGCAGCAGCCCGAGCTCAACGTCGTCCGGACGACCCTCGAGGCGCTCGCGGCGGTGCTCGGCGGCACCCAGTCGCTCCACACGAACGCCCTCGACGAGGCGATCGGGCTGCCCACGGAGGCGTCGGCGCGCCTCGCCCTCCGGACCCAGCAGATCCTCGCGGAGGAGTCCGGCGTGCCCAACACGGTCGACCCGCTGGGGGGCGCGTACGAGATCGAGGAGCTCACCGACCGGATCGAGGCCGGCGCCCGCGAGTACCTCCACCGGATCGACGCGATGGGCGGCTCGATCGCCGCGATCGAGAAGGGATTCCTGCAGTCGGAGATCGCCCGGGAGGCGTACCGCGTCGCCCGCGCCCGGGAGCGTCGCGAGGAGGTCCAGGTCGGCGTCAACGACTTCCGGGAGGGGAACGACCGGTTCTCGCTGGTCCCCGTCCCGCACGGCGGCAAGGTCGCCGGGGAGCGGATCACGCCCGCCCAGGAACGACGGCAGATCGCCGGAGTGCGGGCCTGGCGCCGGGGGCGCGACGCCGCGTCGGCCCAAGCCGCCCTCGAGCGGCTCGCGACGACGACGCGCGGCGGCGGCAACGTGATGCCGGACGTGATCGCGGCGATCCGCGCCGGCGGGACCCTCGGCGAGATCGCCGACGTCTGGCGCAGGGCGTTCGGCGAGCAGACGCCGTCGCGGAGCTACTGAGGAGGCGCTACGGAGCTCGACCACGTCGGGATCGCCGTCGCCGGGCTCGAGGCGGCGGTCGCCCGGTGGACCCCGCTCGCGGACGACGTGCCTGCGCCCGCGGAGGACGTCCCGTCGAACCGCGTCCGGGTCGTCTTCCTCTCCGTCGGAGGCGCCCACGTAGAGCTGCTCGAGCCGACGGACCCGGAGTCGCCGGTCGCGAAGTTTCTCGCCGCCCGCGGGGAAGGCGTGCACCACCTCGCGTTCCGGGTGCCGAGCGTCGACCGCGCGCTCGCGGAGGTCGTCGCGCGCGGGGGGCGGGTCGTCGACCGGACGGCGCGGCCGGGCGCGCGCGGCCGTCGGGTGGGGTTCGCGCACCCTTCGGCTTATGGCGGCGTGCTCGTTGAGTTCGTGGAGGGCCCGTGACCCGGATCGTCGACGCCGCGCTCGCCTCCCTGTACGACAGCCGAGGCCAGCCCACGGTCGAGGCGACCGTCACGCTCGACTCGGGCGCCTCGGCCCGGGCCGGCGCGCCGAGCGGGGCGAGCACGGGCACGCACGAGGTCCGGGCGTTCCCGGCCGGGGGCGTCCCCGAGGCCCTTCGGGCGTTCGTCGAGCGCGTGCGCCCGGCGCTGCTCGGGACCGACGCCGCGGACCTCGCGGCGGTCGACGCGGCGCTCCACCGCGCGGACGCGACCCCCAACTTCTCGCGGATCGGCGGCAATACCGCCACCGCGGTCTCCGTGGCCAGCGCGATGGCGGCGGGGGCGGCGACCGGGCGGCCGCTCTGGAAGGTGCTCGACCGACCGGGCGTCGACGGGACGAAGTTCCCCGCGATCGTCGGCAACTGCCTCAACGGCGGCCGCCACGCCATCGGCGGGCCGGACATCCAGGAGTTCATCGCCTTCGCCGAGGAGAAGGACCCGGCCGACTCGGTCCGGGCCGCGCTCCGGGTCCACGCCCTGATCCGCGACGCCCTCGAACGGAAGTTCCCCGGCCGGGCGCTCGGCCGGGGGGACGAGGGCGGCTGGGTCGCCGGCGTGGGGAACCTGGAGGCGCTCGAGATCCTGGCCGCCGCCTGCGCCCAGGCGCGCGACGAGCTTCACCTCGCGGTGCACCCGGGGATCGACCTCGCCGCCAGCGAGTTCTATCGCGACGGCCAGTACCGCTACGCCGACCGGACCCTCGACGAGGCGGGCCAGATCGCCTTCGTCGGGGAGCTCGTCGACCGGTACGGCCTGCGGTACCTCGAGGACCCGCTCGACGAGGAGTCGTTCGACGGCTTCGCGGCGGTCACCCGGTCGGTCGGCGACCGCGCGCTGGTCGTGGGCGACGACCTCTACGTGACGAGCGTCGCCCGGCTCGAGCAGGGGATCGCCCGCGGCTCGACGAACGCGGTGCTGATCAAGGTGAACCAGGTCGGGACCCTCACCGACACGCTCGCGACCGTGGACCTCGCGCGGCGGAGCGGCCAGGCGACCGTCGCCTCCCACCGCTCGGGCGAGGTGCCCGAGGGGTGGCTCGCCCACGTCGCTCTCGGCATCGGGGCGCGGGCGATCAAGTGCGGCGTGCTCGGCGGGGAGCGGGTGGCAAAGCTAAATGAACTCCTGCGGCTCGCCCGCGCCACTCCCGGCTGAACCGATGCCCGACGACGAGACGCTCGCACAGGAGAACGTCCAGGCCGGCGACGGCCAGGACACCCGTCCGGGCGAGCTGCTGATCCCGGAAGACACCTACCTCACCTCGGGGGTCCACATCGGGACCCAGCAGAAGTCGGCGTCGATGCGCCGGTTCGTCTACAAGGTCCGGTTCGACGGCCTCCACGTCCTCGACGTGCGCGAGACGGATCGCCGCATCCGCCTCGCGGCCGCCTTCCTGGCGCGGTTCCCGGCCGACAAGATCCTCGTCGTCTCGCAGCGCCAGTACGGGCAGAAGCCGGTCCGGGTGTTCGCGAAGACGGTCGGCGCCGTCTCCTTCGCAGAGCGGTTCGTGCCCGGCTGCCTCACGAACCCGAACCTCGCCGAGTACTTCGAGCCGAAGGTCTTGCTCGTCACGGACCCGGCGACCGACCAGCAGGCGCTCAGCGAGGCGGTCTCGATCGGCATCCCGGTCGTCGGGCTCTGCGACGTCAACAACGAGACCCGCAACGTCGACCTCGTGATCCCGGCGAACAACAAGGGCCGGGTCGCGCTGGCGACCGTGTACTGGCTGCTCGCGCGCGAGGTGCTCCGCACCCGGGCCGGCGGGACCGAGATCGAGTACCCGCTGACCATCGAAGACTTCCAGGCCGCGCTTTAACGTCTCGCCGGCCCGGGTCGCTCCGGCCCGCTTTTATCGCCGGCGGACCTCCACGAGCCGTGGGCCGCCCCGCGTCGGGTCTTCTCGAGCTGCTGATCGAGCACGGCGTCCCGGAGAAGGGCGCCCGCCTCTACCTCGCCGCCTGCCGGGCCGGCCCGCAGACCGCGAGCGAGCTCGCCCGCTTCTCGGCGGTGGGCCGCGTCGAGGGGTACCGGATCATCAAGCAGCTGCGCGAGGCCGGGCTGCTCAGCGCGACCACCGGCCGCCCGCAGCGGTTCGCGCCCCTCCCCCCGGCCGAGCTCGTCGACCGCTGGATCCGGCGGGCCTCCGAGCGGCTTCGGTCCCTGGAGTCGGACCGGGAGCGGGTCCTCACGGACTGGGAGGAGAGCCGCAGCGACCTCGAGGACCCGGACCCCCGGAAGTTCGCGGTGCTCGAGGGGCGGGAGGCGATCCACCGGTTCCTCCAGAAGCGGATCGGGGCGGCCCGCCACCGCATCCTCGTGAGCGCCGGCGGCACGTCGCTCGCCGGGTTCATCGACGGGGGCCTCGATCGCGCGCTCAAGGAGGCGCACCGGCGCGGGGTCAAGGTCCGGATCGTCACCGAGGTGCACCGGCCGCACCTCACCGACGCGAAGCATTTCGCCGGTTTCGCGGAGCTGCGCCACGCCTCCGGACCGGTCTCCACGCGGGCCGTCGTCATCGACCGCGGCGGCGCGCTCGTCTACGTCTCGGGCGACGAAGGGCTCGGGCGCACGGGCGAGGAGCAGGTGGCGCTCTGGTCGTCCGCGCCGATGTTCGTCGAGCTGGCGCGCGACTACCACCGGCGGCTCTGGACCCCGGCCGGCCGGTCGGAGGACCGGTTCGTGGAGCTCGAGAGCCCGCCCGCGCCGACGCTCCCCGTCGCCGCCGGACGGGAGTCGGTCCCGTTCCAGCGCCTCAAGGAGGTCGCGAAGCTCGGCATGCGGGCCTCCGGGGTCAAGGAGTTCCAGCTGTACCTGCCCGAGCTGATCGAGACGATCGCGCGGCAGCTGGGCCGGGAGATCGCGGGCCGCGTCGAGGGCCGGACCCCGACCGAGGTCGCCCGGTCGCTGCAGAGCTACTACGACACGAACACGATGGGCCACCTCGCGATCGTCAGGGAGAAGCCGCTCACCCTCCAGGTGACGGCCTGCTTCGCCTGCACGAACGACTCGCCCGAGATCGGGCGCGTGATGTGCCCGCAGATGCTCCGGACCGTCCTCGAGACCCGGCTCGGGCAGCGCTGGGAGGTCTCGAAGCCGGACCCGACCAAGCACGCCACCCGCGGCTGCGTCTTCACGGCGACGCCGGCGTAACGGGCCCCGCCTCGCCGGCCCGGACCGAGGTCCCGCCCGGCGGCGGCGCTACGCCGTGCGGACGGGCGGCCCGGCCCCGGAGGGCGGAGGCCAGTCGGGCAGCGGGGTGCCGTCGAGGTGGGCCCCGAGACGGTCGAGGAAGCCGCGCAGGCCCCGCGCGAAGGCGCGGGCGGTCGGCCGGCGGAGCCGGCGGTGGGTGAGCACGAGCAGGGTTCCGTCGGGGGTCGGCGAGAGCTCCCAGCGCACCACGGCCGACTCGCCGTCGGGCACGTACGGCCCCGGGGCGAAGTTCCACTCGTACTCCCAGAGCCGCGGCGGCCGCCACGCCCGGATCCGGCCGAACGATCGGACCCGGTCCGGCCCGGTCACGAACTCCACCGATCCGCCGGGGCGCGCGTCGATCGTCGCCTCCGTGAGCTGCCAGCGCCGGATCTGGTCCGGTTCGGTGATGGCGGCCCAGACGCGCTCGAGCGGGTGCCGGAACTGCCGTCGGAAGACGAGCGTCGGGGCGTCGCCGTCCTCGCCCACCGCGCCCGCCCCGCCCGGGGCGTCGGCCGAGGCTCCCGGGCTCACGGGCGCCCCCCTCCGCGGCGCCCGCGCCCGGTCGGGGCGTCCAGATGGGCTTCCAGCGCGTCGAGCTCGGTCGCCCAGAAGCCCCGATACTTCGCGATCCAGGCGTCGACCTCGGCGAGCCGGTCCGAGCGGAGCGAGTAGATGCGCCGCCGTCGGTCCCGGCGGACCTTCACGAGGCCGGCTTCGCGGAGCACGCGCAGGTGGCGCGACATGCCGGGCTGGCTGATCTGGGGAAAGGCGCGCCCCAGCTCTCCGGCGGGCCGTTCCCGCCGGGAGAGCAGGTCGAGCACCTGCCGCCGGGTCGGGTCCGCCAGGGCTCCGAAGACGTCCATGCCACGCCCCGGGACCTATAACCGGTCCGCTATTTGCCGCCCCGGGTCCCCGATCGGGTGCCCGGGCGGGGGCGACCCCACAACCCGGCCCCCCCGGCACGCATAACGGCGAACTTATAGAATCCGCCGAGTACGCCCGTGCGAGGTCGCGGGGCGACCTCGATGGAAGGGGCGCATGTTGGACGGCAAGGTAACCCAGGTCACGCTCGTCGTCGCCAACCAGGCTCGAGCCCTCGAGTTCTACACGGAGAAGGTCGGCTTCGAGACGAAAGCGGACGTGCCGCTGCCGAACGGCGGTCGCTGGGTCACCGTGGGACCGAAAGGGCAGGAGCTCGAGTTCGCGCTGTGGGAGATCGGATCGTACACGGATCCCGCCCAGCAGGCCTGGTCGAAGCGGTGGGCCCCGGGGACCTCGCCGCCCATCGTGCTGCGGGTGAGCGACTGCACCGCGGCCTACGAACAGCTGCGAGGTCGGGGGGTCGAGTTTCCTCAACCCCCCCAGCCACATGCCTGGGGGACGGCGGCGACGTTCCGCGACCCCGATGGCAATCTCTTCTCCCTGAGCCAGCCGCCGAGCGCGTGGCCGAAGTCGCCGTAAGCTCTGCCCTCCGCGCGAGTACCGATCACTCGCGCCCCCCAACTTGAACCCTAGGTGGCATGACCTAACCCGTGGCACTCAGCCCAGGACCGATGCAGTCGCGATGGGTCATGGTGTTCATCGATGGGGCTTACCTACGCCGTCGTCTAAGCGAGTGGTTCGGGAATGACCGAATCGATCTCGCCGCGTTCGTTGGGGGAAACCTTGTCCGAGCCGCCGACTTTAACGTGATTCACGGGGAGCTCGTCCGGGCCTACTTTTACGACGCCCCCTGCCCGAGAGCTCGACCGGAACAGATCCCAAGAAGCGTTACTTCGACCATTTCAACCGGGCAGACTTCGGCGAGATTCGACTTGGCAAACTTGTAACGCTCAAAGGCGGTGGCCACCGGCAGAAGGGCGTCGACGTCTTGATGGCGATCGATAGGTTGTCGAAGGCTCACACCGGGCAGTCTGAGATCGCAGTCATGCTTGCAGGGGATTCGGACTTCGTGGATACCGTCCAGGCCGTCAGGAACGTCGGAAGGCGGGTCGTCGGCGTCTAGTTCGAACGACACGCCTCGAAACTCATTCTCGACGCCTTGGATCGGCGAGTGAGTCTTCGGAAGGAGGACCTGGAGCCGTTCATGCTCGCCGAGGACTGGAAGACGCGGGTGTCGGCCCCTTCGTAACGACCCGGACTCCGAACCCCCGGATAAGCCCAGACCCGAAATTCGCGCCCTCGATGACGCACCCCTTTAGTCGGCTTGAATCGAAACGGGCGAGTGCGAATCAATACTCCGCGCTTTCGAAAGGTTCCGATTCAAAGCCTTGTCACGCCAACTCACGGTGTAACGAGTGTCTGTAACATTAGCGACAAGCTTGGGAAGAAGCTATAAATACGACCCTACCTTTTCCCCGTCAGAAACTATGAAAGCGTCTTCCCCCACCTCAGCGAGCGCTCGCTCCCGACTTCCGGCGGCCAAGTCCCCCGCGAAGATCGTGGCTCGGTCCTCGACCCCTCCCCCTCCGGCGGCGGCGGCGCCCACGGGACCCCAGGCGGAGGTCTGCCCGAACTGCGGTTCCTCGCATCTCATCCGGGACGAGATCCGGGGCGAGATCGTCTGCGCCGACTGCGGTCTCGTGGTCGACCAGAGCGCGCTCGTCAGCGACCGCGGCCAGCGCGGCTCCAAGGAGGACACGGGGCGCGAGGCGCGCGGCTGGGGACCGGTCATCTCGCCGCTGATGCCCGACAAGGGACTGTTCAGCGAGATCGGGGTGCCGACCCGCGACTTCCAGGGCAATTCGCTCTCGCGCAACACGTCCCTCAAGTTCTACCATCTACGGAAGCTCAACCACCGCCTTCGGGCGGCCCGGACGCACCAGCGGAACCTCGTGGTCGCGCTCGGCGAGCTGAATCGGCTCGCGGGGGTCCTCGGGCTCTCGCGGGAAGTGAAGGAGTCGGCCACCTACATCTATCGGCGCGCGTTGGAGCACAAGGCGACGCGCGGCAAGAAGATCGTGGCGCTCGTGGCGGCCAGCGTCTACGCGGCCTGCCGGCAGTGCCACGTGCCGCGCACGATGAAGGAGATCATCGCCCACTCGAAGGCGACGAAGATCGAGGTCGGTCGCGCCTACACGCTGCTCGCCCGCGAGCTCAAGCTCGGGCTGAAGCCGGTGGAGCCGCGGGACTATCTCGTGCGGTTCACGCAGGACCTCAACCTCTCGAAGGAGGTCCGCCAGAAGGTACTGTCGCTGCTCGAGCAGGTCGAGCAGGTCTACTCGACCAGCGGGGTGCTCCCGAACGGGATCCTCGCCACGATCATCTACATCGCGTCGAACCTGATGGGGGAGCCGCGCAGCCAGGATCGGATCGCCGCGGTCGCGAACGTGACCCCGGTCACGATCCGGAACCACTACAAGGAGCTCCTCGATCTCCTCGGCCTGCCGAAGAACCTCACGAACCCGCAGGCGCGCGGGTCGCTGCCGTCCTCGGCCGACTCGACCGAGAAGGTCGAGGTCGACGCCGCGGCGGCCGGTCACTAGAGCGATCGGCCGCTGCGGGGGGACCGCCCAGTCCCCCAGAAACCCAAAGTACCCGAGCGCGGCTCGGCGGGCGTGACCTCGCTCTCGGCGCTGAGCTACTCCTCGTACCGGACCTACCTCGAGTGCCCGCTGCGGTGGAAGTACCTCTACCTCGACCGACGGCCCGAGGCACCGCGCGGCTACTTCACGTTCGGCCGGGTGATCCACTCGGCCCTGGAGGAGCTCGTCCGCCCGCTCGTCGTACCGACGGCGCGCCGGACGGGGGAGGCCGAGTCGCAGCGGACGCTGGACGAGTGGGGCCCGAAGTCCCGAGGGGCACCCGAAACCCCCCGCCTCCTTTCGCTCGAGGAACTGCTCGCGGCGTACGATCGCCTCTGGCTGTCGGACGGGTACGTCTCCCCGGAGGAGGAAGGTCGGTACCGGGCCCTCGGTCGGGACCTGCTGCGCCGGTTCTACGACCAGTTCGCGCGCGAGCGTCCGTCGCCGATCTCGGTCGAGGAGCACCTCGAGACGCGCTGGGACGGGATCCCCGTCCACGGATACATCGACCGGATCGACCGCACTCCGCGCGGGGGCCTCGAGATCGTCGACTACAAGACGTCGCGCGACCTCTCGGGCGAGGACGCGCGGGACTCCGATCAGCTGAGCCTGTACCAGGTCCTGGTGGAGCGGAACTACGCCGAACCGGTCGAGGGGCTCACGCTCTATCATCTGCGCTCGCAGACCCCGCTGCGCGTCGAGCCGCGGGCGCGCCCCACGCTCCAGCTGCTCCACGAGCGGATGGGGGAGGTCGTGGACGGGATCCGGGCCGACGTGTTCGACCCGACCCCGGGCCGTCAGTGCGCCCGCTGCGACTTCCGGTCGATCTGCCCCGAGTTCAAGCCGATCCCCCTCGCCGACGAGGCCCGCCTGAGGGCGCTGGTCGACCGGTTCGAGTCGCTCCGCGCCGAAGAGCACCGTCTCGAGAGCGATCTGCGGAGCACCGCGGAGGAGCTCCACCACGCCGCCGAGGAGCTCGGGGTCCACCGCGTTCCCGGCTCGCGCGCCACGGCGATCCGGAGGCGCCAGGAGTCCTGGCAGTACACGCTCGATCCCGTGCGCCCGCTCCTGGAGGCGTCGGGGCTCGCGGCGCGCGTGGCGTCGGGCCGCGCGGAGGACGTGCGTCGCCTGGTCCGGGACCCGTCGGTGAACCCCGAGGTGCGGCGCAAGATCTCCGAGACCGGGGCCCGCCGCGTGAAGTGGTTCTGGGAGCTCGAAGGGTCGGACGGCGCCGGCTGAGCCCCCGGCGCCGGGGCGCGCGCGAAAAGGCTATGACACGTCCTCGATACTCCCCCGTATGGGGAGTCCCCTCGCCTCGCCCGCGCGCCTCGCCCCGCTGAACGGTCGGACGCCGACGGTCGCGACGCTCTGCTCCCACTCCTCCCTGCAGATCTTCCACGGGGCCCGTTCGATGGGCCTGCCGACGCTGGGGATCTGCGTCGGGCCGCCCCCGCGCTTCTACGACGCCTTCCCGCTGGCGAAGCCGGACCGTTTCGTCTCCGTGCCGAGCGTGAAGGAGCTCTCGACGGCCACGAACCGGCTGCGGGACGAGGGCGTCGTGATCGTGCCTCACGGCTCGTTCGTCGAGTACCTCGGCGCGGACCGCTTCGCGGAGCTCGACGTGCCCGTCTTCGGAAACCGAGCGGTGCTCGGGTGGGAGTCGGACCGACGGAAGGAGCGGGATTGGCTCGAGTCGGCCGGCGCGACGATGCCGAAGATCATCGAGGACCCCCGGGACGTGAAGGGTCCGGTGATCGTGAAGTACTACGGGGCGAAGGGCGGGAAGGGCTTCTATCTCGCGAAGAACCGCGAAGCGCTCGACGACTTCCACCCCTCGGGTCCCCACGTCATCCAGGAGTACGTGCTCGGCACGCGCTACTACATGCACTTCTTCTATTCGCCGCTGGTCGACCGCGGCTACCGCGTGGGGACCGGCTCGATCGAGCTGCTCGGGATGGACCGGCGCGACGAGGCGAACATCGACGAGCTGTACAAGCTCGGGGCCCAGGAGGAGCTCCTGAAGGCCGGCATTCGCCCCACCTTCGTGGTGACCGGGAACGTCCCGGTGATCCTGCGGGAGTCGCTCCTCCCGAAGGCGTTCGACGTGGCGGCGAAGATCGTCGATCGGTCGATCGAGCTGTTCGGCGGCATGGTCGGTCCGTTCTGCCTCGAGGGGATCATGACCGAGGACCTCGAGTTCAAGATCTTCGAGATCTCGACGCGCATCGTGGCGGGGACGAACCTGTTCATCTCGGGCAGCCCGTACTCGGACTTCATCGAGCCGCAGCTCTCGACCGGTCGGCGGATCGCCCAGGAGATCCGGCGCGGCGTGGCCGAGGACCGGCTCGCCGAGATCGTGAGCTGACGCGGCGGCGCGGCTCCGAGCGCCGCGGGCCGGGCGTGCGCACCGGGGCCCGTTAAGACGCGACGTGAGTGTCCCGACCCTTCCATGCCGTCGGCGATCCGGGCCACGCATCTCCGCAAGGTGTACCCGCAGGCGCCGCCCGGGGTCGCCGCGCTCGAGGACCTCACGCTCGAGGTGCCCACGGGTCGGGTCTACGGGGTGATCGGTCGGAACGGCGCGGGCAAGACGACGTTCGTCCGCATCGCCGCGACGCAGCTCGCCGGCACCTCCGGCCGGATCGAGGTCCTCGGGTTCGATGCGGAGCAGGACCCGCGCGCGGTCCGCCAGCGGATCGCGTGCGTCCCGCAGGAGTCCCGACCCCTCTACTTCCTCCGCGCCGGCGAGGTCGTCTTCACCTACCTCACGATGCGCGGCATGGACCGCGCCGAGGCCCGCCGCCGAACGAAGGACGTCCTCGCCGAGCTCTCGCTCACCGAGTACGAGAAGCGGTCGGTCCAGCGGCTGTCGGGGGGGCTCCGGCGCCGCGTGCTCTGCGCGATGGTCCTCGCCTCGGACGCGGACCTCCTGTTCCTCGACGAGCCGACCACCGGGCTCGACCCGATCGCCCGGCGCGAGGTGTGGGAGGCGATCCGTCGCACGAGCCGCGAGAAGCGCACGCTGCTTCTGACCACGCACTACCTCGACGAGGCCGAGGCACTCTCGGCGCGGCTGGCGCTGTTCGAGAAGGGCCGGCTGATGCTGGAGGGCACCCCCGGGGATCTTCGGGGCCGGGTCCGCTACCCGTACCGGGTCACGATCCAGGGGTCGGTGCCGGCGGCCGATCTCGAGGGGTACGGACGCGTCGCCGAGATCGAGGGCGGCTACCTCGTCTTCGCGACCGAGGCGCACGCGCGGGAGGTCGCCCGCCTCGCGCTGGAGCGCGGCGCCCGGCTGTCGATGGGTCCCGTGAGCCTCGAGGACATCTTCCTCGAGGTCGTGGGCACGTCGATCGAGACCGACACGACGCCGAAGAACGGCGAGGAGTCGACCGGTGAGTACGCGTAACCGGTGGCGCTCGCTGGGGACGCTCGTCGTCATCAACGGCCTGATCCCGATCCGGACGCAGCCGCTCTACGTGGTGAACCTGCTCGCGTCCCCGCTCTCGTTCCTCTTCTTCATCTACATCGTGTCGGGCGGCCACCTCCTCCAGTACGGCGTCCTCGGGGGCATGATCCTCACGATGCTGTCGGTCGGCACGAGCCTCCAGTCGGACCTCACGCACTATCGGCACGACCTCAAGTTCCAGGACGTGGTGGTGGCGTCGCCGGTCGAGGCGCCCGTCTACGTGGCCGGGATGGCGGTCTCGGAGCTCGTCTACTCGCTGCCCGCGCTCGCCGTGTTCGTGGCGATCTTCGTCTGGGAGGGCTGGGCGACGCCGTTCACCGTCGCGGTGGTGACGGGGGTGCTCCTCCTCGTCTGGGGGTTCGCGAGCGCGTTCGCCTTCACGCTCGCGACGTACTTCCAGGACGTCCGCGAGACGTTCCTCTTTAGTCCGATCATCTCCCTCGTCCTCACGGTGCTCCCGCCGGTCTACTACCCGCTCTCGGCGCTCCCCGGCTGGGCGCAGTTCGTCGCCCGGTTCTCCCCGACGACGTACGCGGCCGCCCTCGTCCAGGGGTCGGTCGGGCTCGCCCCGCTCACCCTCGCGAGCGGGGTCGTCGACTGGGTCGTCCTCGGGGCGTTCACGGCCGCCCTCTTCGCGATCGCGGGCGTGAAGGCGCGCTGGCGCGACCCGTAACGGCCGCTCCGGACGCCGGCACCGGCGATCGCCGTCGGTCGTCGCGCGAGGAGTTATGTACCGGGCGCATGGTGGTCCGCCCGATGCTCTCGTTCGCGGACAGTCGGTCGTTCGAGAGCGCGGACGACCGGTTCGCGAGCTGCCTCTACTGCGGCCGGGAGATCATGGTCCTTCCGGACGACCGGCGCCGCGGCAGCTGCTTCGATTGCCTCGCCCTTTCGGTGCCGGAGCCGAAGCCGTGCCCCGACTGCGGGCACGCGATCCCCGCCGAGGATCGGGCCGTCGGCTGCGCCGAGTGCGGCTGGTACCCCGTTCGCGGCTGAGCGGGCGCGTTCGCGGCGGTAAGCTTAAGGTGGCGCCGCGGCCCTCTCGGGGCCGGGCGTGCCGAGGTGGCTCAGTCCGGTACGGCGCGAGTCTGGAAAGCTCGTGGCGAAATACGCCTCGGGAGTTCAAACGCCGGGAACGGCCGAACCGTCCCGGGGGAAAATCTCCCCCTCGGCGCTGCCCCCACCCGGCGGAGATCTCGATGACGGTGCTCCCCCGCGCGACGGTACCGGCGCTGCTCCAGATCGATGCGATCGCGGGCCGACTCGCCGGTCGGGCGGCGCTGAAGGAGGTCTGTCGGTTCCTCCGCGAGTCGTTCCCGCACTACCGGTGGGTCGGCATCTACCGGGTGGACGGGGCGACGCTCGTGCTGGACGCCTGGGAGGGACCGCAGGCGACCGAGCACACCCGGATCCCGCTCGACCGCGGGATCTGCGGGCAGGCGGCGCGGGAAGGGCGCTCGGTCGTCGTCGACGACGTGCGGGAGAACCCGGCGTACCTCGCCTGCTTCCTCGAGACCCGGGCCGAGATCGTGGTGCCGATCCGCGCCGCCGGGGCCGTGGTCGGGGAGATCGACATCGACGCCCCCGAGGTCAGGGCGTTCGACGCGAGCGACCGGGCGTTCCTCGAGCGGGTCGCGGCGAAGCTCGGCGCGGCCGTGGCGAAGGCGGCGACGGAGCCCGCGCCGCCCGAGTGAGCTCGCCCCGGATCGCCCGTTGGGCGGCGGCGAGCGCGGCGGCGGCGTCGAACGGCCGGAGCCGGGCGACGCGGCCGCTGCGCCGCCACCGACGGGCGTCCCGCGCGAGGTGCCCGAGGGCCCGGGTGAGCTCGTCGACGATCGGCAGATCGGCGGTCCGGCTCGTGCGGGAGAGCGGATTGAGGTCGATCGCGATCACCCGCTGCCCGCGCGCCCGCAGGGCGGCCGTGCGGTCGCCGTCCTCGAGCGGCACGAGGCAGACGTCGGCCCGCGCGATCCCTTCGGCGTCGACCCACGCGCGGTCCGAGGGGAGGCCCCGGAGCCGGGCGGTGGGCCGCACGCCGAGCACGCGGCGGACCCCGGCGCGCCGAAGCGCGGTCGCGACCGCCCGCGCCCGGGCGGGGGTCCGGTGGAAGAGGTTCACCTCCGCGCGAAGGCCGGGCACGGCCCGGACGAGCTCCGCGACCTCGCGGGCGGCGAGCGCCGCCACGTTCCCGTTCACGCTCACGACCGGATGCCGCGCGGCGAGGAGCCACTCGGCCGCCCGCCGCTCGGCCCGCCGGGCGCCCGGCGAGGAGCGCTCGCCGAGCAGGTAGTCGAACGCCTCGCCGCGCCCGTGGGCGATCAGACCTTCCGGCACCACGAGGCCGGATCGGGCGGCCGCGGCCAGCCGGGCGCGGACCGCGAGGCTGCGATAGCGCGGGTGGCGCCGGGAGAGCCGCATCGGCGGCGTCAGGCGCCGTCGGAGGCGTGGGAACCGTTCGCCTCGGTCGGGCCGAGCCGCGCCTCGATCGCCGCGATGCGCTCCTCGAGCGGCTGCAGCCCGTCCTCGATCACCTTCCCGAGGGCGAGCTTGAGGCTCTCCTCGAGGGCGACCAGATCGCGTCCGAGGTCGATGATCCGTCGGGCGTTCTCGTTCAGCAGGAGGCGGCTCTGGGTCGAGACGCGGTAGGTGTCGGCGAGGTCCTTCGTCAGCTGGTGCGACGACTGGGCGAACGCCTCGATCGACTCGCCGACCGGCTTCCACTTGGCGTCGAGGTTCGCCCCGAGGCTGGTGGCGATCTTCTGGCCGGCCCCCTCGACCCCGGTGGCGACCTCCTGGCCGAGCCGGGCCGCCAGCGCCGCCTCGATGCCGTCGAAGCGGGTCTTCACCTCTTCGCCGATCGACTGCCCGATCCCCTCGACCCGCTGCACGCGGTCCTCGATCGACTGGAGGCGCGCCTGCAGGTTGGAGTACGCCGTGCCGATCAGCAGGTCGACATGCGCCTGGTTGAGCTCCTGCGCCCGGAGCAGCAGGTGGAGCACCCAGTGCTCCCGGCCCTTCGCCTCGGCGATCGGGCCCCGGTCGATCCGGTCGCGGAACTCGCGATCGTCGATGAGCGTCTGCAGCTCCTTCAGGACCTCGACGCGCAGCGAGGACGTCCCGGTGGAGCCCGTCGGCGGACGCCCGGCCATACGATGTCGGAGGGAGAGCCGGATGCTATATACGTTGGGAAGCCGCGGCGCGCGGCCCCCGCCGGTCGTCGGGCCGGGAGCCCGCGCCGACCGCGGAGGCGGTCAGCCCGCGACGTCGCGGCCGACGAGCTCGCGGCCCACGACCAGCCGCCGGATCTCGGAGGTGCCGGCGCCGATCTCGAGCAGCTTCGCGTCCCGGGCGAGGCGCTCGAGCGGGAGATCGCGCATGTAGCCGTAGCCCCCGTGGATCTGGATCGCCTCGAGGGCCACCCGGGTCGACGCCTCCGACGCGAACGTGAGGGCGGCGGCGGCCGCCTTGAGGCTCCGTGGATCGCGCGTGACGGCGTCGAGCGCCGCGTAGACGAGACCGCGGGACGCCTCGAGGGCGGCGTACATGTCGGCGAGCTTCGCCTGGATCAGCTCGAACCGCCCGATCTTCGCCCCGAACTGCTCGCGCTGCTGGGCGTAGGCGACGGACCGGTCGAGGCACTCCGCCATGAGGCCGATCGGGATGGCGGCCAGGACCGCCCGTTCGACGTTGAGACCGCTCATCATGATCTCGATGCCGTGGTTCTCCGCGCCGAGCCGGTGGTCGACCGGCACGATCACGTCCTGGAAGGCGAGCGCCCCCGTCGGGGAGCCGCGCATGCCCATCTTGTCGAGGCTGCGGGTCACCGAGAACCCGGGGCTCTCCCGGGGCACCAGCAGCGCGCTGATGCCGTGGGCCCCGGCCGACGGGTCGGTCTTCGCGTAGACGAGGAGCGTGTCGGCGACCGGGCCGTTCGTGATGAACTGCTTCGAACCGTTCACGACGTAGTGGTCGCCGCGGCGCTCGGCGCGCGTCGCGATCGCCACCGCGTCGGAGCCCGCGTTCGGTTCGGTGAGGGCGAGGGCGCCGATCTTCGCCCCGGTGGCCAGGGGCGGCAGGTACCGGCCGCGCAGCGCCGGCGTCCCGTTCCGGGCCAGGTTGTCCGCGCACAGGTTCGAGTGCGCGCCGACACTGAGCGCGAGCGCCGGGCTCACGCGCGCGATCTCCTCCAGGATCAGCGCCTGGGCCAGGTAGGAGAGCCCCAGCCCGCCGTGCTCGACCGGGAGCGTGACGCCGAGGAACCCCTGCTCCCCGAGCCGAGCGAACAGCTCCCGGGGAAAGTAGTCCTCGCGGTCCATCCGGTCCGCGATCGGGGCGATCTCCCGCTGCGCGAAGCGGCGGGCCGCCTCCCGAAGGTCCCGCTCCTCGCCGGAGAGCCCGAGGTCCATGGTCACCGCGACGGCGTCGGCGCCATAACGGTTATCGCGGGAGGGCCCGACCCTCGCCCCGGGTCCGCTCGGCGAGGAGGCCGATGTGCCGCCGCCAGACCTCCCGCGGCTTCGGCCAGTCCGAACGGAAATGGGCCCCCCGGCTCTCGGTCCGCGTGAGCGCGCCGCGGGCGATCAGGGCCGCGGTGAGCGCCGCGTTGGCGATCGGCCCCGGGAGGGCCCGGTCGTCCGCCGGCTCGAGGCTCGCCTGCAGGCGGCCCAGCTCCTCGAGCGCCGAGCGGAGCCCGGCGGCGGCCCGAACGATGCCGACGCGCTCCCAGAGGAGGTCGCGCACCTCGTCGAACTGGGCGGGCTCCTCCGGGCGGCCCTCGCCCCGTCCGAGCGGGACGCGCAGCAGGCGGGCCGGCGGCGCGGGTGCCCCGGGCACGGGGTGGAGCAGCTGACGGGCGACGCGCTCGCCGAAGACGAGCCCCTCGAGCAGCGAGTTGCTGGCGAGCCGGTTCGCCCCGTGCACGCCGTTCGAGGCGACCTCCCCGGCGGCGAAGAGGCCCGGGAGCGTCGTCCGGCCCTCGAGGTCGGTGGTGACGCCTCCGATCATGTAGTGCGCCACGGGGGTCACCGGAATGAGGTCGCGGGACGGATCGAGGCCGTACGTCGCCAGGAACCGGGTGATCGACGGGAACCGGGCGAACAGCCGGTCCCGGGGGATCGCGGTCGCGTCGAGGTAGACGGTCGGGTGGCCCGACCGCGCGATCTCCTCCTCGATGGCCCGGGTCACGACATCGCGCGGGGCGAGCTCGGCGTCCCGGTGGTACTTCGGCATGAACCGCTCGCCGGTGTCGTTCCGGAGCAGCGCCCCCTCGCCGCGCACGGCCTCCGTGATGAGGTAGCGCGGCGCCCCTTCCCGCCAGAAGACGGTCGGGTGGAACTGGATGAACTCCATGTCCGTGACCAGGGCCCCGGCCCGGAACGCGATCGCCACGCCCTCGCCGGTCGCCACGGACGGGTTGGTGGTGTGCCGATAGAGGCTCCCCGCCCCGCCGGTCGCGAGCACCACGGGACGCGGCGTTTCGACCGCGACGCCGCGCCCGTCGGGGTCGGAGAGCACGGCGACCGGCCCGGCCCGGTCCCCGGGCCGCAGGGCCCGCAGCACGGTGCGCTCGTGGGCGTCGATCCCGGCGGCGACCGCCCGGTGCTTGAGCGCCTCCTCGATCGAGTAGCCCGTCGCATCCCCGCCGGCGTGCAGGATGCGGGCCCGCGAGTGCGCGGCCTCCCGGCCGAGGGCGATCTGACCCTCCACGGTGTCGAACGGCACTCCGAACCGCACGAGGTCCGCGATCCGGGCCGGCGCCTCGCTCGTGAGGATGCGGGCCGCCGCCCGGTCGACGAGCCCCGCGCCCGCCCGCACGGTGTCCTCGAGGTGTCGCGCCGTCGAGTCGTTCGCGCCGATCGCGGCGGCGATGCCCCCCTGGGCGTACCGGGTGTTCGACTCATCGAGACGCCCCTTCGTCACGATCGTCGGTCGCAGGCCGAGCTCGTGGGCGCGCAGGGCGACATAGAGGCCGGCGATCCCGCTGCCGATGATCAGCGGGCGACGGCTCGCGTCGGTCACGGAGCGAGCACGAGGAGGGGCGGTATAGCGCCTCGGGACGGTCCGCGAAGTCCCGCCTGCGGGTTCCTATAGTCGCCGCCCCTCCCACGGCCGTGCCCGCCTCCGGCCCGGAGACTCCCGCCCGCCCGTCGTGGGCGAGCGCGGTGGCGCTCCGCGAGGACCCTCAGCTGACGGCCGAGCTCACGGAGCGTCTCGCCCGAGGTTCCGGCGTGCGGGGCGTCGGCGTGACCGATCTGCTCGCGCTCCGGCCCGCGTTCTGGCGGCGCGTGGCCCCCCCGCCCGCGATCGGGCCCGAGCGCCGGGAGCGGATGGAGTCCGGACGAGCGCTCCACCGGTGGCTCGCGACGCTGTTCGCGGGCCGGGGACGCCTCGAAGTGAGGGTCCGCCGCGACGGCCTCGCCGGCCGCATCGACGTGCTGGCGGACGTTCCGATCGAGGTGAAGACCGGGGCTACCCTCCCCCGGCCCGAGGAGCTGCGCTCGGCCCGCCCGGACCACCTCGAGCAGCTGGGGATGTACTGCGCGCTCACGGAGGTGTCGGTCGGTCGGCTCGTCCTCTGGGCCCTTGCAGACCCGGCCCGTCCGGAGGTTCGCTGCCTGGACGTCGAGTTTCGTGACCTGGCGGCGATCCACGCCGAGATGCGGGAGCGCGCCGCCGCGCTCCGCCGGGCCTGGGCCGCGGGGCGTCCCGACGAGCTGCCGCGATGCCCATGGTTCGGCCGCGGCTGTGAGTTCCAGGAGAACCGTCGCTGCGGCTGCACGGGCGCCGAGCCGGTCCGGCCCGGGGCGATCCTGCCCACGATCGGGGGCTGGACGCTGCGACCGGACCTCGACGCGGAGTTCCGCGCGCGATGGTCGGAACGCGGTCCGCCGGCCTCGGGACCGGGCGTGGAGCGGTTCCGGGACCTCCTCTACCCCCGTCGGGCGTATTTCGAGAGCGTCGCGCCCCCCGCCGAGCCCACCGGTGCGCCGCGCCCGGCGGCCGTCGATCTGTTCGCGCGCCTCACCGAGGCGGTCGAGTCCGGGCCGATCGGCGAGGTCGCCGGCCTGCCCGCTCGCGCGGACGAGCCGCGGGAGGAGGTGGCCGGGTTCCGCGACGCGCCGTACCTCGTCCGCACCTCCCGGGCGGGAGACCGGACCGCGCTCGATCGGTGGGTCGACCGCTACCCGCAGTACGCCCTCG
>Ga0335072_10000725_pt1 | contig 59572 bp, 49 predicted proteins | sample Lox_Sample_21_FD_206725 | JGI IMG/M metagenome (GOLD analysis project Ga0335072, IMG submission 206725) | Soil microbial communities from Loxahatchee National Wildlife Refuge, Florida, United States - Lox_Sample_2.1 | ecosystem: Environmental > Terrestrial > Soil > Wetlands | place: USA...
CATGGCGAGATGAACCTCGACCAGGACACAGCGCACTTCTACGACGCGGTCGGCACCCTGGGCGTCTCAACGGGCCCGCATAATCGGATGGTCTTCACCTCGCCCAACCCCTTTGCCATCACCGGGCGGGAGGTCATCAAGCTCGGCACCGGCCGCTATCAAGTGATTGACGGAACCATGACCTCGTGCCGCCTGCCGAAACCCGACTGGCGGCTGCTCTCGAAACAGATCAACCTGACAAATGGAACCGCAAGCGCGCGCAATACGTGGTTCGAATTGCTGCATGTACCGTTGATCTATCTGCCGTATGTCACGCATCCGGTGGATGAGGACACACGCAGCTCCGGAATCCTGCTGCCGATCTTTGGCAACAGCACAACCAAGGGGCTCATTCTGGGCGAGGAAATCTACTTTGCCCTGAGCCGCAACTCCGATCTCACCGTAGGCTCGGAATATTTTTCCAAGCGCGGCTTCTCGCCTTTGGCGATTTTCCGCTATCGCGGCTTCGGCGAGAATTTCTTCAACGTGCGCTATCACGCCCTGTTCGACCGATTGCCGGGAACCGAAAACCAGGGCGGAACAGACCTGCTGATCGATGGCCGTCGCGACTGGGGACAGCACACGCGCTCCATCGTCGATGCCGAATACCTCAGTTCGTACGCTTACCGCCAGGCATTCGAAGAAAACTATGCGGTTGCAATCAACTCAGAAGTAAAGTCGCAGCTCTTCGGCGCCCACTCGCTGAACGGATTCGCCGAAAGCCTTCTCTTTGATCGCTACCAGAGCTTCCAGAACAGCACGACCAATGCGGAAATCCGCATCCTGCACCTGCCCTATCTGCAATTTGAAGGCGAAGACCAATATCTCGGAATTACGCCGCTGATGTGGGGCGGCATCGCCTCGGTTGCGACCTTATCGCGCTCCGAGCCCGCGAACGATATGAACACGGCAACATTCAAGGCTCGCGGCGTCCCGCGCGTCGATCTCTATCCGCATCTCGCGCTGCCATTTTCCGCGGGCGGGTGGACATTTCGTCCGGAAGTAGCCGTGCGCGACACATTCTACGGGCGGAGCCAGAATCCCGCGCCGCTCGGAGTCGTACCCAGCCAGCGCGATGCCAGCCTGAACCGCAAGGATTTCGAAGCGGGCATCGATCTCCGTCCTCCCGCCATCGAGCGCGACTTCACCGCGCCGTGGCTGGTGAATCTGCTGGGCGGCGACCTGCGCCACACCGTCGAGCCGGACATCCAGTATCACTACGTCTCCGGCATCGACAACTTCAACTCGGTGCTGCGCTTCGATGATGTCGATATCGCCAGCAATACCAGCGAACTCGACTATTCGCTGACCCAGCGCCTTTTTCTGCGTCATCTCCATCCGCATCCCTGCAAGGGCGACGACGCCCTCGGCCCGGACGATCTCTGCGGCGGCGGCACGGTCGACTGGCTCACCTGGAAAGTTGCGCAGAAGTACTTCCTGAACACCGACTTCGGAGGCGCCGTCACTGCCGGTACCCGCAACGTGCTGACAACGACCCTCGACTTCAGCGGCGTAGCTTTCCTCACCGGGCCGCGCAATTTCTCGCCCATAATCTCACGGCTGAGCATGCGGACTTCATCGGCCACCGATCTAGAGTGGGACCTCGATTACGACCAGCGTCTGGGACGCATCACGGGAAGCAATGTGTTTGCGGATTACAAGAAGAACGACTTCACCTTCTTGATCGGCGATTTCCATCTGAATGCGCCGGAAGCGCCCACTTCCTCGTCTTCTTCGCTGACGGCCGTGACCAATACCACCTCGAACTACAACCAGCTTCGCTTCTCCGCCAGTTACGGCGCCGCCACCAAGACCGGCCTCAGCGCGGGAACAAGCATCGGCTACGACTTCGTCCAGGATCAATTGCAATACGGCGCGGTGCAGGCTGGCTATAACTGGGGCTGCTGCGGGCTGAACTTCGAGATGCGCCGCTACTCGCTGGGAACCGTTCGCGACGACACCCAGTATCTTTACAGCTTTACGCTGGCCGGAGTCGGCTCCGCGGGCAGTTTGCGCCGCGCCGCGCGCATCTTCTAAGCCTGCAGTCCGCCTGCGGAACGACTTCTGGATGAGATAATCAGGGCATAGATTTCTCCCGCCAGGGAAAGGTGGCTTTCTTGTTTCGAACCCGGTTTTTCTTCGGCTGTCTGCTTGCTCTTCTGACAGCCGGATGCAAGGCGCAGGACACTTCCATCAGCCCGAGAGTCGACCGCCGCATTGAGATACTCGTGCGCTCGCAGCTCAATGTCCCCGAAGACTGGAAGGTCGACGTCGGCAATCGCGGCAAGAGCGATATCGCGGGATTTGATACTGTGCCGATTACATTTACCTCCTCTGCCGATCCGACAAAGAAGCAGACTTTGACCTTTCTCCTGTCCAAAGACGGCAATACGCTCGCGCGCCTCTCAAAGTGGGACATCAGCAAAAACCCGGCGGATATGATCTCGACCGACAGCCGGCCGGTGCGCGGCAATCCGGAGGCCAAGGTAACGATCATCAACTTCGACGACCTTGAGTGCCCGTACTGCGCGCGCATGCACGCGCAGCTTTTCCCGGACACCATCGATCGCTACAAGGACAAGATCAAGATCGTCTACAAGGACTATCCTCTCACCGAAATCCATCCCTGGGCGCTGCGCGCCGCCATCGACGCCAACTGTCTCGCCGCGCAGAACCCGACCGCTTATTGGAATTACGTCGACTACCTGCACCGCCATGGCGACGATATCACCGGCCCGCAGCGCGATCCGGCGAAATCCGCGGCCGCGCTCGACAAACTCGCGCGAGACGAAGGCCAGCGCAGCAGGCTCGATGCCGGGAAGCTCGACGCCTGCCTCGCCAAGCAGGACGATTCCGTGGTGCGCGCTTCCATGAAGGAAGGCGATAAGCTCGGCGTCGACGGCACGCCGACGCTCTTCATCAATGGCGAACGCCTCTCCGGCGCGTTGCCCGAGTCGCAGGTGTGGCTGGCGATCGACCGCGCGTTGAGGGCGGAAGGCGTCACGCCGCCGGCAGAGCCGAATCCGCCTTCGTCCGCCAGTGGCGCTGCGGCGAGTCCCGGCGTGAGATAGCGGCGGCTTTGCAGCAATGAACGCGCAGATTATTCTGAATAGACTGGCGAGCGCGCCGCCGCGCTCCCAAGGAGACATGTGTTGCAACCTTTATTGAACGGCAACTCCCTGTACCAGACTTTGAAAATTCCCCGGAAAATTGCATTCCTTGGCGTGGCTGCTCTCTGTTTTATCGGTGTCGCCGGCTGCCGCAGCAACCATGGGCCGGACGTCATGGCCACGGTCAACGGCAAGCCCATCATGCGCGCTGAAGTCGAGCAGCTTTACCAGAGCAACCTCGGCGATTCGCAGCAACAGCCTTCAAAAGAGCAGGCCGATATCGTGCGCCTGAATGTCCTGCGCAATCTCATCGACGAAGAGATTCTCATGGAGCGCGCCGCGAAGCTGAACCTGACCGCGTCCGACGAAGACGTAGACAACCAGATCAACGAGCTCAAAGCGCCCTACACGCAGGAAGAGTTCAACAAGCGTCTGGCGGAAAAGCATCTTACGCTCGATGACCTGAAACGCCAGATCCGCCGCGCCAAGACTGAAGAAAAGCTCTTCAACAAAGAGATCAACTCCAAGATCAACATTTCTGACGCGGATATCTCAAACTATTACAACGCGCACAAATCCGAGTTCAACCTGATCGAGCCGATGTATCACGTCGCGCAGATCATGGTGACATCGATTCCTCTGCCGCCCCAGCAGCAGAACATCAACCTGCAGAACAGCAAGGCCACCAACGACGCGGAAGCGAAGAAGAAGATCCAAACGCTGCAAAATCGCCTGGAGAGCGGCGAAGACTTCGGCCTGCTCGCGCAGAACTTTTCCGAGCGTCCGGACACGGCTTCAAACGGTGGCGACATGGGCTTCATTCCCGAGTCGCAGCTGCGTCTAAGCCCGGATGTCTACAACGCCATCGCCAAGATCAAGCCGGGACAGATCACGGACATCCTGCCCGTCTACGACAACCAGCATAAGCAGGTCGGCTATCAGATCCTCAAGCTTATCGACAAGCAGGCCGCTGGACAGCGCGAACTGAGCGACCCTCGCGTGCAGCAGAGCATTCGCAGCCAGCTGCGCGACGCCCGCTCACAGCTTCTTCGGAATGCCTATCTTGAAATGCTGCGCGATAATGCCCGCGTTGAAAACTTCTTCGCCGAAGATATTTTCAAGAACGGCGCGCAATAGGGAGCCCGGGTTTCGTCGGTTAGCTTAAGCTGGCAATATGTCAGTCTTCCCTGAAGAGGTCGCCCGGGCTTTTGTTCAGGCGATCCATGCGCACGATATGAACGCTCTGATGCAGTTGATGTCCGATGACCACACCTTCATCGACTCGCTGGGCAACAGCGTGCGCGGCAAAGAGACGATGCGCAAAGGCTGGGAGGGCTATTTCAGCATGGTTCCCGACTATACCGTAAGCATTGACGAGATCTGCTCAATGGGCGATATCGTGATGATCTTCGGCTCGGCGTCTGGCACGTACACCACAGACGGCAAGCTCCTTCCGGAAAATCGCTGGAAGACACCAGCAGCCTTCAGAGCAACGATCCAGGGCGACAAGGTGAAAGAGTGGCGCGTGTATGCCGACAATGAGCCCATCCGTCAGCTGATCTCGAAGAATCGGGTGCAACCATGATCCGATACGGCATCCTCGGCTTCGGCAACCACGCCGTCAAACGTCTCATGCCGTCCTTTACTGGAGTGCACGTGGCCGGCATGTGGCGCCGCGATCCGGCCAAGGCCCGGGCCAATGCGCGTGAATACCATATCCCGCATGTCTTTGACACTGCCGAAGAGCTCTGCGCCTCTCCGGAAATCGATGCCGTCTTTATCGTCTCGCCCGACGCGCTGCATCTGCCGCATGTCCTGCTCGCGGCGCAGTACGGCAAGCATGCGCTCTGCGAAAAGCCGCTGGCCATGAATGCTGCCGAAGTCGAACAGATGCTCTTCGCCACGCGCGCCGCGGGCGTCGTCTTCGGCGTCGCGCAGAATATGCGCTACAACCTGAGCGTGCAGCTCATGCGCGAATGGATTGCTGAAGGCCGCATCGGCCAGCCGCTGCTTGCGCATTCACAGTTCTGCTACAGCGCCGAGCGCAGCCCGCGCGCATGGATTTACGACCCGTCGCTCGCGCTTGGCGGGCCTATCGGCGACGTGGCTATCCACTGTCTCGACGCGTTGCGTTTCGTGCTCGCAACGGACATTACCGAGGTCGGCACGCTCGCGCACAAAGACGCAAAATCCGGCGCGGTTGAGTCGCATGCTGTCATCAACATGGCCTTCGGCAACGGCGCAATGGGCGCAGTCACCGTGACTACGCGCGGCTCATACCGCTCGCTCATTGAGGTGACAGGCGAAACCGGCGTGATCCTCTGCGAAAACGGAATGACGGTCGACCACCCCGTGGATGTCGTCCTATACCGGCAGGACAAAGTCGCCGCGCATCAACGAGTGTCGAACGCCGATGCTTACAGCCGCATGATCGACAGCTTCTCCGCTGCCGTCGAAGGACGCGGCACATATCTCGCGTCCGGCGAAGACGGCCTGCATAACCAGCGCGTGCTCGACGCAGCCTACAAAAGCTGGCACACCGGCGCAAAGCAGATGATCGGCTAGTCCCACAGAACCCGCAGTACACAGAACTTGTCATCCTGAGCGGAGTGAAGAACCTGCACTGAGCTTGCCGAAGGGGTCTGCTTCCCCCTTAAGCAGCAATAAAAAAGCCCGTGAGCATTGCTGCTCACGGGCTTTGGTTCTTAATACGGTTAGAAGTGGAAACCGATCTGTGCCGTGAGTGCTCGCGGAGTTACAAAGTGGGTTCCGCTAAAGGTAGAAAGAAAGTTGTACAGTGCGGTTTTGTTCGCGAGGTTGATGCCGCTCAGGCGAAGGCTCCATTTGTATCTGTCGCCGTTGAAGAGGTTGTCATCGCCGATGGAGGCGTCGAAGAGATTGCGCGGCGCGACGCGTGGCGGACTATGGTCGTTGTCCCCGGTGCCCGGCGCGGGGATGCTGAGCAGGCTCGAGGTGAGTTCGTTGGCCGGGCACTCATAGTAGGTCGTGCCCGCAACAGTAACAGGCACGCCAATCAGGTGCGTCGGCGTTGCTCTATCCCCGTTGCAGGCCAGTCCTGACTGAGACTCCTGGTCCGCGGTGAGGGGAATGGCCACAGGGTTATTGGTGACGGGATTCGTGCCAGCGGGTACGCCGTTGTCCACCAACGCTACCGCAGGCTGCCCGTTCAGCGTCGCAGGCAGACCGTCCGGTCCAAATGAACTATTGGGGCAAGCCGAGTTCGGATCCGTCACGTTGTAGCATGGCGCCGACCCGGCCACAAGCCCCGAGTCGTAGCGCCAGTTGAAGCCGATCCACGTGGCGCGCGTGAACTTGCCGCCGGGGAGCGTGTACTGAATGTGCGTCGTCTGGTTGTACCTCTCATCGTGGTCGATACGGAAGGGGTAGCCAACAGCGACGCCGCTGGTGGCGCCGGCGCCGGCGACCTGAGGCGGGAAAAAGCGGGCCGCAACCGAAGACATCACCACATACGCGGAGAAGTTGTGAAAGTTGGGAACGCTGGCATTGAGCGCGAAGCCGGGGATCTTCGAGTTGTGCCAGTCGATCGGGAAGGTGACGGGGGTGTTGCCGAAGACGCTGAAGTCGAAGGCGTTGTGCGTGTACTTCCAGATGTACTCGCCGCCGACGACCGCATACTTGCCAAAGGCCTGCTGGAAACCGGCATGGAACTCGTTACGGAAACCCGGCTGCAGTGTCGTGGTAAAGGCGGAACTGCAGGCCAGCAGCGGGTTGAGCACTGGGTTCGCGCAACCCTGGCTCGACAGCACCAGGTTTTCGTTGAACGGTGTTTCGAGAGTTCGCGCGTAGGAGACGCGCAGTACCGTGTTCGTTTTTTGGATGTTATAGGCGACGCCCACGCGAGGCTCCGCCTGCCGTTGGACGGCGAGGCCATTGTACAGGTCGCCACGTATGCCTAGATTGAACAACCAATTCCTGGCTTTGATCTGATCCTCGACATAGAGGGCTAATTCCTTTACATCCGTGCGGCCGACATAATTGTAAAAACTCCCGCCGCGAGTGAGGTCGTAGGGCGCAAGGACCGGAAGGTAGTTGCCATTCGGGAAAGACACGACGCCGTCGCAAGCTGTGGGACCGGAGTAACCTGGCAATGGGTTGCCGTTCACATCCGTGCAGGGCGAGTTGAAGACGTTCTCGACGATGCCGAAGGTATCGCTCTCGCGCAGGAATGTTTGTCCATATTGGGCGCCGATCTTGATATTGTTGATCCCCTTGTTATACGAAAAATCGGCGTGAGCCGCGGCATTCATGAGGGAACGGAGCTGGGAAATAGATGTGGTTTGCAGGTTCGGAGGCCCCAGATCGGCCAGAGGATTGCCGCTTGGAAAATAGTCGTACTGGTCCTTTCTGACCCAGGCGCCCAGGTTGAGGACCGAGTTATTGCTGATGATCCGCGTGTAGGTTGGATAGATGTTGAAGGTCCCGATAAAGGAGCGCTGGTCGGTGTTGCCCACGCTGCCGAAGACAGGGCTGGCGCTGGCGCCACTGTCCGACACCACGTTCTGCACATTCAGGTTGTCGAAGGTGTTCGGCGTCTGGAACCAGGAGCGGCTGTAGTTCAGGTCCAGATGCAACGAATCGACAGGCGTAAAGGTATAATCCACGCGATCGTAGGCGTTTTCCTCGTTGCCCTTGTCATGGAAGACCGTAAACTCCGGCGGATCGAGAAAGCGCCCGGTGTTCAGCCCGTCAAACTCTAAGAAATTTCCCCACTTCTTTTCCCCATAGCTCAGGTCGAATCCGCCAGTCGCAGACCCGAAACTCCCGTAGGAGGCGTAGACGTCGCCGGTCGGCGTTGTAATGCCCTGCCCGGAACGGGTGGTCGCAACAATGACCAGGCTCGTCTTGCCGCCGTATTCGGCTGGAGGCGCTCCGGAGATGACTTCGAGCGACTGCACTGCGTTTGTGGGAAGCTGGTTGGAGAAGACCTTGCTCTGCTGATCGGTGATGGACTGGCCGTCGATCGAAAACGAGTTCGATGCGTGATCGCCGAGACCATGGAAGAGGCCGTTCGAGTCGGCGGCCACGCCCGGCGACGTCAACGTCACCAGCGAGCTCAGCGCAGACGACTGGCTCTCCAGTGGAACTTTCTGGAAGAGGCTCCTGTCAACATCGGTGTGGAAGGTGGGGTCGTTCTCGACGAGGTCTTCGCCAGTAACGACCACCGTGTTGGTGGCCTCGCCCACCTTCAAGGTTGTGTTCGCACTGACGGGCACCACAGAATTCACGTCCACGTCCTGCACGGCACTGCTGAAACCCTTCATGGTGACCGTCATGTGATAAGGATTGAAGGGAATGTTCGGAAACTGGAAGTGACCGGCTTTATCCGTAGTTGTCGTGCGCTCGTATTGGCTGACCGGATTGTAGATGGAGACGGAAGCTCCGGGGACAACAGCGCCCGTCGGGTCCGTCACTATGCCGTTAATGGTTCCCGAGTTGCCGGTAGACTGCGCAAAAAGCGCGCAGGAGAGTAGAAAAACACCGCAAATCCCGAGAAAAGCGGAGAGGATGCCACGTGGAAACGTGTGCATAAAGAGAGACCTCCATAAACCCTGTTTTGTGGCCCTTGATAGATAGAAAAATTTGATTAGGCGGCAATCAGGGAAACAGGCGGAGGCCGATTGGCGAGTTTGTGCAGGAATTTCTGGCGAGGCCGGTCAATCGGTTTTTCCGCGGCAACTCGCCATACCGGTTGGATCGTTATGGCCACGGTCACCAGCGCAACCGTCTGCACCACATTGTGCGCCGTGGCGCAAAGCGAGCAGCCTTCGTGATCTACCTGTCCGAGAGGATGCGTGTGCGCGGCCTGAATGCATCCGGCCAGCAGGACCAGCGCAATGCAGAGGATTCCCAGGCTTGCCGCCCAGCTCCACTGAAAACGCGTTTTGTCCTTGAAAATACGCATGTTTGCTTGACTATAAAACACAACCGCCCCAATCGCAAAACGGCCGCGGCCATGGAAACAGGAGCAATTTCGGGTTTTTTTTGAAGAATTGCCTGAAAATAAGCGCTTTTTGCCCGTTGCGGCGGCATCCTTCACCAGGGTGCTTTTTTCATGACCCGGAAACAGTTGTAGTACCGCCGCAGCCTATTCGATCACCGCAAGCACGTCGCCCGCGGCAACCGTGTCGCCCGCCGCAGCGCGGAGCTGGACCACTTTGCCGGCCTTCGGTGACCTCAACTCGTTCTGCATTTTCATCGCTTCGATCACGACCACGCCCTGCTGTGCCGCGATCGTATCCCCAACCTGGGCGAGCACGCGCACCACGCGGCCCGGCATAGGCGCCGTCACGGATTTTGGGCCCTCTGCGCCGCCATGCCGGCTGCGCCGCGACTTCAGAGACCGCGGGTCGTCCACGCGATAAAGCAGCCGTTTACCGGCAAGATGGATCGCCGTGCCCTCGGCGCTTTCTTCCAGCACACAGCGATACGCCTTGCCGTTCATGTGCAGCGAAAGCACCCCGGGCCGAAGCATCCGCGCCGCAACATCGATCAATGCTTCTCCGTCGATGCTCGCGTGATATTGACCCTCGGCCTCACCCTGCGTCAGCTCAATCTGCCGCAGCTCGCCGTTCATTTCGATCTGGATCATCATGAGCGCAGGCCCTCGCGTCGTGCAGCCTGCTTCCACCCGTTTATCTGAATCGTGCCGCCATTGCGGCCTGACGCGCTTTCGCTGCGGCCGTTGCCGTTCGCCGGCCGCAGGCTCTCGAATATCGCCGCGCCAATCAACGCAGCAGCATCCGCGTTCTCTGCGGGCGCAGATGCTTCTGCGTTCACGGCCAGCAGCCGGTCAAGGTAGCCGGTATCGATGCGCGCCGCTTTGAAGTCAGCATCATTCAGCACGCGGCGAAACAGCCCAAGATTCGACCGGATGCCGCCAATCACGTACTCGTCGAGCGCTCGCAGCAGACGCGCAATCGCAGCGTCCCGCGTCGGCGCAAAGGCAATCAGTTTTGAGAGCATCGGATCATAATCGAGCGGCACCACCCAGCCTTCATAGATGCCCGAATCCTCGCGAATCCCCGGCCCTCCTGGTTGCAGCAGCCGCGTGATTTTGCCCGGCGATGGTAAAAAGCCATTGTCGGGATCTTCGGCATAGATGCGGCACTCCATCGCATGTCCGCGCAGTTGAATGTCTTCCTGCGCGAACGGCAGCGGCTCGCCCTGCGCAATGCGAATCTGCAAATGGACGAGATCGAGCCCCGTCACCAGCTCCGTGACAGGATGCTCTACCTGCAGCCGCGTGTTCATTTCAAGGAAATAGAAGTTCCGGTCTTCATCGACGAGAAATTCAACCGTGCCTGCGTTCGCATATCCAGCCGATTTCGCCAGGCGTACTGCCGCATCGCCCATTTGCCTCCTCAGGTCCTCGTCAATCACGGCCGAAGGCGCTTCCTCGATGACTTTCTGATGGCGACGCTGCACCGAGCACTCGCGCTCGCCCAGCGAAACGCAGTTGCCATGCTCATCGGCCAATATCTGAATCTCGATGTGCCGTGGCCGCTCGATCAGCTTCTCAAGATAGACTTCACCCGATCCAAACGCTCTTTCGGCTTCGCTGGCTGCCGCGCTGAAAGCAACGCTGAGATCATCCTTAGAAAAGATGGCGCGCATTCCCTTGCCGCCGCCACCGGCCGCTGCCTTGAGCATTACCGGATACCCGATCTCCGCGGCAACAGCATAAGCCTCTTCCAGCGAAGCCAATCCTTTCACCGAGCCCGGTGTGCGCGGCATGCCGGCAGCGTCCGCCGCCTGACGGGCGCGCGTCTTCGAGCCCAGGGCGCGCATGGCGCTCGCCGGCGGTCCGATAAACTTAACTCCGGCACATTCGCAGGCTTCCGCAAAGCCTGCGTTTTCCGAGAGGAAACCATAGCCGGGATGAATGGCCTGCACTCCGGCGCGTCTTGCGGCATCAAGGATCAAGTCACCGCGCAAATACGACTCTGCGGCTGCAGCCGGCCCCAGACGATAGGCCTCATCCGCTTCAAGCACATGTGGCGCGGCGCGGTCCGCGTCGGAGTAAACCGCAACTGTGGCGATTCCGAGTTCGCGGCACGCTCGCAGAATACGGAGGGCGATTTCGCCGCGGTTGGCGATGAGGATTTTGCGGATGGTTGTTCGCACCTTGGACACAGCAACAGAGGATTTTAAATGGAAAAGCCCCCGGTTGACCGGAGGCTTTTCTTCGGATTGCTTGAGAAGACAATTACTTCATGTTGCCGGAGCCATCCATAACGATGCCGCCCGGCGTATTGTTCTTCTTCTCTTCGATGGCCTTGCGGGTGCCGATGGCCTTGTGGCTCCACTCCACCGCCTGGTCAACGTCCTCCTTGCGCGCCTGCTCGTTGCCGCATTCGAGATCGGCTTTGCGGCGATACATCAGGTTCATGTAGGACATCGCATCGTCATAGTTGGGCCGGATATCCAGCGCCTTCTGCAGATACTGCATGCCTTCGTTCACCAGCGGCGTGTTCTGTTCCACCAGCTTCCTGCAGGCCTCTTTCGGCATCTTCGGATTGCCGTCGCCCTGGTCCTGCATTCCTACAGCGGCCAGCGCCTGGACGGCGTTCTTGTGCGCAATGCCCCAGTCAATCACGCCGATGGTGTAGGCAGCTTCCGCATCCTGCGGATCGACAGCGAGCACCTTCTGCTGCCACTCCTTGGCTTTGTCAAACTGGTCGATCTGGAAGTAGAGGCCTGCGATGCCCTTGAGACTGCTGATGTCCTTTGGATCTTTGTCGAGAACGTTCTGGAACTCCTGGATCGCAAGGTTCGCATTCTTCAGGTTGTCAGGCGTTGTCAAATCGGGCACGACTTGCTGTGCGTACGCAGTCGCAAGATAGAGACGCGCCATGGGCAAGGTTGGATCGAGATTCACCGCATTCTGGAAATGGCCAATTGCCTCTTCATACTTGGCATTCTTATAGGCCGCTACGCCTTTGTTTAACTGGTCACGGGCCTTGAGACGGTTGCACCCGGTCATCATGGTCAGCATCGCCAGGAACGCAGCCGCCAATACCGGAAAACGTGCGATTCGGTTCATTCTCTCTCTTATCTCCTTTGATCGCATGATCGCCAGCTTACGCCCCGTACAGCGAAAGCAGAATCGCGGATTCCTGTGAATCTACTCTACGAAACAGGCTTTTCACAATAGCCCTGTCTGTACGCCCTTGCACAGGCACATGAATTCTACTCTTGCTCCAAACCGCGTATAGCATTGGGATGCATCAATTTGAAAACTCTCTGCGCAGTGATTGTAATTGGTTTCTGCCGATTGGCAAGCCTCTGTTTGGCGGGCCTTTACGCCGCATGATGGCCACGGCCCGCAACAGGCATGATAAGGCCGGCTATTGCCCCGCCTCAATCTTCGGCGTGATCAGACCGATATGGTCGATCCCCAGACCTTGCGCCATGTCGACAACCTCGGCGACAGTCGTAAAGTTCAGGTCGGGATCTCCCTTGATGAACATCACCTTTTCTGCCCGCGTCGAATAGATCGCGTCCAGGCGGTTGCGCAGGTCGCTCTTCGCTACGTCATCCTGGTTGATCTTGTAGGAAGGGGTGCCACCGGGGCTGGACAATATCTGCACCACGATGGTGCGGTCATTCGGCTGCTCCTGCTGCGGGTTCTTCGGCGGCTGCGGCACAAGAGCATCCAGGCCCCTGGGCGTGACCGGCACAATGACCATGAAGATGATCAACAGCACCAGCAGTACGTCGATCAGAGGGGTAACGTTAATGTCGGCATTGAGTCCAGCCGGACCGCTGCCAATTCCCATACTCATAAGTCAGTTCCTCATTTCTCCGATGCTGTTGCGATTATTCTCCACCCGCTGAAGAAGGTGGTGGCGTCGGTGCGCTCTCACGCTGTTCCGTGAGCAGGCCGACTTGTTCCACGCCCGAGGTTCGCACGGCATCGATCGCGTCCATCACCGTGCCATAGTGCGCGCGCTCATCGGCGCGGAAATACACCATCTTGTTTGTCTTGTTCTGCAGCATATCGCTGACTTTCGAGCCCAGGTCTGCAAGAGAAATCTCGTCCTGGCCCAGAAAAATCTTGCTGTCGCGGGTGACAGCCACAACCACAGCATCTTCGTGGTCGGCGTCTGGCATGGCGACCGCATTGTTGGTCTGCGCCAGCTCAACGTTCACCTTGTTCTGGAGCATGGGCGTGATGACCATGAAAATGATCAGCAGCACCAGCATGACGTCCACCATCGGCGTGACGTTAATGTTTGAGTTGACCTTCTTGCCTTCTTCTCTTTTGACTATTGACATTCCTATGCTCCCGTAATCGGGCTTCTGCTCGGGCTTCCTCAAGTGCCGGGTTTCCTGACCTTAAAAAACCGCCCGGAGCGGGGCCTTGAATCGCCCCCGCTCCGAAACACAGGATTCCCGCTGGCTGAGTGCGTAAACGCTGCTAGCGGCGTCCGCCCTGCTTGAGGAAGTAATCGATCAGTTCGCTCGAGGAGTTATCCATCTCGACGTCAAACGCTTCCACCTTGTTGGTGAAGTAGTTGAACGTCATAACCGCCGGGATGGCGACCAGCAGGCCCATCGCGGTGGTAACCAGAGCTTCAGAAATACCACCGGCCACAGCGCCGATACCGGAAGTTTTCTGGGTGGCGATCTGGCGGAACGCGTTCAAGATACCTACGACCGTCCCGAACAGTCCGATAAACGGAGCCGTCGAGCCAATGGTGGCCAGGCCGCCAAGACCGCGCTTCAGCTTCGCGTGAACGATCGCCTCCGCCCGCTCCAGCGCGCGCTTTGAAGATTCGATCTGGTCCTCGGTCACAGCGCCGCCGCTGCCGTAGTTGCGGAACTCCTGCAGGCCGGCGGTGACCACTTCAGCCAGATGTGACTTCTTGTTGCGATCGGCAACCTTTACCGCCTCGTCCAGCTTGCCCTCTTTCAGAGCGCCGGCGACGCGCGGGGCGAACTCACGCGATTGCTTGCGCGCTGCGCTGAAATAAAGCCAGCGGTCGATCATCACAGCCAGCGACCAGATGGACATGATGAACAGGATGATAACAACGCTCTTGGCGAGCCACCCCATGTTGTTCCAGAGATCGAGCGGACTGAAGCCCACCGTCTGCTCCTGGAAAAAGGCGAGCGAAGTTGGGTGAATTGCTTGTGTTAGATGAGCGAGAATCACTTGAATCTTTCCTCCTGAGGAGTTTTCTTCTTTAGGAAAAAACCTGCGCGAATGACCTGCGTGGCTGCCTGCGGTTTCCCGCTCCGGCGCATGGTCTGCCGGAGCGGACGGATGATGAAGTACGCGCCATCAACCACCGAGGTTGAAGACCACGTTGACCTGCGTTTCCACCTCGACCGGCTCGCCATTGAGCAGGTAGGGCTTGTAACGCCAGGTCCTTACAGCGTCCAGCGCCGCCTGCTGCAACATCGGCGGTCCGCTGACTACGTGAAGATTTTCGATTGTGCCGGCCTTGGAAATCGTCGCCTGCAGAATCACAGTTCCCTGAATGCGCGCCGCCTTGGCGATGGCCGGATACTGCGGCATCGTCTTCACCAGCAGGTTGCCCTGCATCACGCCCGACGATACGGCGATCTTCTTCGGCGGAGCGGCCTTCACAACTGGAGCCGGCCCGTTGCCGATGCCACCAAGCACGCCGCCGAGCACGCCGCCCGCTGCGCCGCCCATGCCTTCCATGCCGGCAACACCGGCAGCCGAAGGCGGGGCTTCATCGTGCACCATCTCGACTTTCTTGGGAATCTTAGTGAAGGTGAGCTGATTATTCATCAGCTCCGTAACCACTCGATGCACCACAGGGGCCGCAGGCGGTGGTGGCGGCGGCGGCGGCGGTGGCGGCGGCGGTGCAACCAGCAGGGTTGCCATAGCCGCCTTCGGCAGCGCCTCCGGATAAATCAGTGGAACGAGGATCATCGCGGCGAGAATGGAACCATTGAGCACAAAACCAACAATCGTAAAATACTTGCTCTTGGTCTTGATCCTGCCGCCTGACTCCATCAAGGAATCTTCAAACATGGCCTACCTCTTCCAAGCAGAACTTGTTACCACCTATTGACACCAGAAGGGTGTTCATTTGTTCCCGGTTGCCCGGCCTTTTTAGAGCGGGTTGGAAATTTTGAAAAAAGCCGAGTGAAGAAGCTATATCACACTCGGCCCGGTTCTGGAAACGTTACACTCGGCTAAACCCTCGCTTTTTTGGCCGCCGGCAAAAGCGCCGCCTTGCCGCGCCGCTGCCGCCAATCCTGATAGGCCACCAGCATCGGCGCCGCTACCGCAATCGACGAGTAGGTGCCGATCAGAATCCCGACCACCAGAGCAAACGAGAAGCCGTGCAGCACTTCGCCGCCAAACAGGTACAACGAAAGCACGGTCAGGAAGGTCAGGCCTGAGGTCAGGACGGTCCGGCTCAGCGTCTGGTTGATGCTGCGGTTCACGATATCGGCCAGCGGCTCGCGCCGCGTGAGACGCAGGTTTTCGCGAATGCGGTCGAAGACGACAATCGTGTCGTTCATCGAGTAGCCGACCAGCGTCAGGATGGCCGCAATCACCGTCAGCGAAATTTCCTGGTTGGTCAGGCTGAAGGCGCCGACGGTGATCAGCGTGTCGTGGAAGACAGCCACCACAGCCGCCACGCCATAGATCAACTCAAAACGGAACCAGAGGTAGACCAGCATCCCGGCCAGTGAATATACCGTTGCCAGCAGCGCCTGCTTCTTCAACTGCGCGCCCACTTGCGGCCCTACGATTTCAACGTTGCGGATAGCAAAGCCGGAGAGAAACGCGTCCTGCTTCAGCTCGTTGAGGACCGCGGGCGTCGTTATGCCGCCGAGGCTGTCGATCGAATCAATCAAGCCGCTGCGCGAGTTGCGATAGTTCAGGATCGCCTCTGCCTGCTGCGTGTAGTGCTGCTGCGCCGCGTCGGCCGAACCCAGATGCTCCGGGTCCTTCTGGGCCAGCCAGTTGGCCAGCGTGCCCTCGCCTACATTGTCGAGATCGAGCTTGCCCTGGTTGGCTGCGCCGTTGTGCGCATAGTTGGCTTCCAGCGTCTGCAGGATGGTTGCGCGCCCCTGATCGAGAGATGACTCATTCGCGCTCTGTGCCAGCGAGATGATGACCTCGTGGTTCGCCGCCGCACCGATACTCTGGATACGCGGTTCCTTGATTCCGGCCCGGTTGACGGCTGCACGAATGTGGTCGATATCCGGCTGCTGATCGAACTTCACCCGCACCACCGTGCCGCCGCGGAAATCAACATCCTGCGGCAGCCCATGCCAGAAAAGCAGTGAGAGTATACCCGCCACACTGAAAATCAGCGAAAAGCCGAGAAAATACCACTTCTTCCCCAGCCAATCGATTTTTACCTCACGAAACAGTTCCACGGATTTCCGCCTGCTCCTAAATTTTCTTTTACCGGCCTTCGCACTCGGCTCCGATTTGTCATCCTGACACTGAACGAAGTGAAGTGGAAGGATCTGCTTTTCTATCCCGGCAACGTGGCCGGGCTGCCCATCTTTAGTTCGCTTTCGAGCCGAAGACGGTTACTTCTAAATCGACAACGCCTCGCCGCGCTGCTTCTTGCTTAAATGCGAATCAAAGATCACACGCGACACAAACACCGCCGTAAACAGATTTGCCAGCAAACCAAACGTCAGCGTCACGGCAAAACCGCGCACCGGCCCGGTGCCGAAGATAAACAGGATCGCCGCCGACACAATCGTCGTCACGTGCGTATCGATGATCGTCGTCCACGCATGCGCAAAGCCCTGATCGACCGCAGCCGCGGGCGACTTGCCCGCATGCAACTCTTCACGGATGCGCTCAAAGATCAGCACATTCGAGTCGACGCCCATGCCAATCGTCAGAATCACGCCGGCAATCCCGGGGAGCGTCAGCACCGATCCGGTATAGCCCATGAACCCGAGCAGAATCACCAGGTTCAGAAAGAGTGCCAGATCGGCGTTGATGCCCGCGCCGCGGTAGTAGATGAGCATGAAGATCATCACCGCCAGCATGCCGACAACCGAAGCCAATACACCCTGGTGAATCGAGTCCGCGCCGAGCGACGGCCCGACCGTGCTTTCCTGCAGGTAATGAATCGAAGCCGGCAGTGCGCCGGTGCGCAGCAACATGGCCAGATCCTTCGCCTGCTGCTCATTGATGCCGCCGCCGGAGATCGTTCCCGTATCGCGGATGGTATCGTGGATCGTCGCCACTTCCTGTATCTTATTGTCGAGCACGATGCAGAGTGGCTTGCCTTTGTTCGCGGTCGTAAAGTCGGCAAAATGATTGCCTGCCGCCGTCGTCAGGTAGAAGACGACTTCCGGCTCATTCGTATTCTGGTTACGGCTTGCCTGTGCGTCACGGATGTCCGTGCCGGCAACTTCCGGTGCTCGCTTGATCTGGTAAACCTGATTGCCACTGCCCGGCGCAGACGCTCCCGGCGCTGTATGCAGCAGCAGCGAGTCATAAGGAACCGTCCCACCCAGAGCCTGCAGCGCCGCTTGCTCATCCGGCCACGGACCGCCCTGCACCAGATGAAGTTCAAGCCGCGCCGTCGACTGGATCACGTCCTTTACACGCGCCGGATCGTCCACCCCCGGCAGCTCCACCAGAATCTGGTCGCTGCCCAGGTTGTACTCCTGAATCACCGGCTCGCTCACGCCCAGCGAATCCACGCGCTGGCGAATGACCTCGATGGAATGCTCCATCGTGCTCTTCTTCAGGTCGGCGACCGCGCTCGGCTTCATCGTCAGCGTGAACGTATTGTTTGCCCCCGACGTGATCTCGTACTGGTTGCTGTAACGCTGCTCCAGCACCGAACGGATATCGCCTGAGCGGTCCGGCGGAGCACCCGCAATCAGGATCGTCTCCGGGTGGGCAGAATCCGGAATCACCGAGCCGACCGTGATCCCGTTCTGCTGCAGATCAGCCTGGATATGCGCGGCGTCATTGGTGGTCTGGGCGCTCACCGCCTCATCCGTCATCACTTGCAGAATGAGGTGCGTGCCGCCCTTCAGGTCCAGGCCCAGGTGGATGCGGTCAAGAATCGACTGCTTCAGCGCCGTTCCGCTCACACCTTTGGGTATGCCAAAGATGCCGACGACGAAGACGATCAGCACCGCGAAAATCAGAATGGTTTTTTGAGTGAGGTTCTTACGCATGAGAATTCAAATCGGGAGCAGCGCTACTTTGCCGCCTCGTCAGTGGTTACGGAAGCGATGGCGCTCTTCACCACTTCCAGTTTGATGTTGTCCGGCGGCACGCGCAAATGAATCGCGTCATCTCTCAGGGAAAGAATCGTCCCGCGGATGCCGCCCGTCGTGGTGACCTTGTCGCCGGGCTTCAGCTCATTGAGCATCTGCTGCCACTTCTTCTGCTTGTTCTGGTTAGGGCGGATCAACAGCAGGTAAAAGACCGCAATGATGACCACGAAGGGCAGAAATGAAACCAGGCCCGGAGGAAGTGCGCCGGCAAGCAGCAGTGTTGCGTTCAACGTGCAATCCTTTTCCCGCGCAGCTTTGCGCGCTGCGCATGGAGTCAGTAATTTGTATCCGCGGAAGGGAATTTGGACAGCGCCAAAAAGCTGCACTTTCCTTCAGGAACACAGGCCACGCTTCCCCTTTCAGCCTGTGGCGCACAACCATGTTTCACGCGCGGTAATACGGGCCGGTCTGCCGGAAGCGTCCTAGTTACCTAGCTTTTCAGCAGGGGGTGGATTATGTCAAGGCAGGAAGGTCGTCGGTAGGGCTGTTTTAGGTGTCAAACGTCTTGGAACGTTGTACGGAAACTGGGCAGTGGTAGAGTGGCACAGTGCGTACCCTCCTAGCCATCTTTGCGGTGTTGCTGTCAAGTCTTATAGCGATCGCACAGAAAGCCGTCTCCTTTCCAACCGAGGACGGAGGCGTAGTTTTCGCCGATGTTTTTGGAACCGGCGACCGAGGCATCGTGCTTGCCCACGGCGGCCGCTTCAACAAAGAAAGCTGGTCGAAGCAGGCTCAAATACTGACCACGGCAGGATTCAAGGTATTGGCGCTCGACTTCCGTGGCTACGGGAAGTCGCATGGACCAGGCGACTCCGATCCGATGGATGCGCCGCTCAAATTCGATGTGCTGGCGGCAGTGCGCTATCTGCGGTCAACGGGTGTTAAGAGTGTTTCCGTTATTGGAGGCAGCATGGGAGGAACGGCCGCGGGCGATGCATCGATCGCTTCGCAGCCAGGCGAGATTGATCGACTGGTATTGCTGGGCGCAGCGCCGGATGGCCCGGCAGACAAGCTCAAGTCGCCTGTCCTCTTCATCGTGGCACGCAACGACGCCAGCGCCTCTGGACCACGCCTTCCCGGAATTCAGGAGCAATATGAGAAAGCTCCCCAGCCAAAGGAGCTGATCATCCTGGACGGTTCGGCGCACGCCCAATATCTCTTCCAAACCGATCAAGGCGACCGCGTCATGCGCGAGATCCTGCGCTTCCTTTCCGCTAAAGGAACGACTCCCTGATCTCGCCGTCAGCTTCACCTGCGTCTATTTCGCGCGGCAAACCGTCCTCTATGAGCAGTAAGCTGAAAGCGCTCCGATTCACCCCTGGTTCCCCGTTGATGCTGAAAAGCAATCGGAGCGCGGCTCACCCATGTATCCTGTCATTTAATCTGTAGTCCGGCAGTTCCCATACTCAATCCATTCAGCTTCAAGAAAGGGTTTCTCCGTGCCATCCTTTCCGCGCCTGATGTGTCGCTGCCTTCTGCTCACCGCCGTAACATCGCTGGCCCAGACTGCGTCCAGCCCTGCGTCTTCCAGCCCCGCATCTAGTTACGATCCGCGCATCACCTTCGCGCCCTTGACTCTCCCCGACCCGGTCAACGCCTACCGCTCCAGCAACGGAGCGCCCGGTCCCAACTACTGGCAGAATGAGGCCGACTACGAGCTGCACGCCAAGCTCGACACGCAGGCGAAGCAACTGAGCGCCACCGAGACCATCACTTACACTAACAACAGCCCGGACACGCTGCCCAGCCTCTGGATTCAGCTCGAACAGAACATCTACCGCAAAGACTCGCGCGGGCAGGTGCTCTTCGGCGCCTTCATGCGCCGTCGCAGGAACAACCCCACTCCCAGCGCCACGCCCGAGAACACGAACACCGAGGGCATTGTCTTCGATTCAGTAGAAATCGAATCCGGCAAGCAGACCGCCAAAGCCAACTACGTCGTCAACGACACGCGCATGCAGATCCGCCTCGACCAGCCGCTCAAACCCCACGGCGGCCAGATCAAAATCCACATCCAGTACCACTACCAGATCCCCGGCGAATGGGGCGGCCGCACCTCGTGGGGCATGTCCAAGCAGGGCGAAATCTATGACATGGCGCAGTGGTATCCGCGCATGTGCGTCTACGACGATCTGCGCGGATGGGACACGCTGCCCTATATCGGCAGTGAGTTCTACCTCGAATATGGCAACTTCGACTACTACGTCACCGTACCGTCGAACATGATCGTCGCCGGCTCCGGCGAACTTGTGAACCCGAAAGACGTCCTCACCAAAACCGAGATCGACCGCCTCGAACAGGCCCGCAACAGCGACAAGACCGTCTACATCCGCACTGCCGCCGAAGTCACCAATCCCGCCAGCCGCCCAAAACAAGGCGGCACACTGACCTGGCACTTCCACATGGAACACACGCGCGACGTTTCATGGAGCGCGTCGCCCGTCTTCGTCTGGGATGCGGCGCGCATCAATCTCCCCGACGGCAAGAAAGCACTGGCCATGAGCGTCTACCCGCCGGAGAGCGTCGGTCCCGACGCCTGGGATAAATCCACCGAATACGTCAAAGACACCGTCGAGCACTTCTCCAAGCAGTGGTACCCGTACCCATGGCCCGTCGCCATTAACGTAGCCGGCTTCTCCACTGGCATGGAATACCCCGGCATCGTCTTCGACGGCATCCCCGACCACGGTTCCTTTCTTTTTTGGGTCACCGCGCACGAAATCGGCCACAGCTGGTTTCCCATGATCGTCGGCTCGAACGAGCGCCGCCACGCCTTCATGGATGAGGGTTTCAACACCTTCATTGACATCGACGAGTCCGCCACTTACGCGAACGGTAAGTACGGCCCCAAGCGCGATTCGGAATACTCGGCAAGCGGCGAGCCGCCCGACATGATCCTCAAAGTCCTCGACAACCCCGACGCGCCAACCCTCATGGCTCCCGCCGATTCCTACGGCTTTGCCCTCGGCCATCCCGTCAGCTACTTCAAGGGTGCCTACGGCATGGTCCTGCTGCGCGAGCAGATCCTCGGTCCCGACCGCTTCGACTGGGCATTCCGCAAGTACATCCGCGACTGGGCCTTCAAGCACCCCTCGCCCTCCGACTTTTTCCGCGAGATGCAGAGCGAAGGCGGCGAAGACCTCGGCTGGTTCTGGCGCGGATGGTACATGAACAACTGGAAATATGACGTAGCTGTCGACAAAATCGAGGGCTCGACCGTGACGCTCAGCAACCACGGCCAGCTTGTGCTGCCGACCACCGTCGAAGTCACCTTTACCGACGGCACCAAAACACGCACCAGGCTGCCCATCGAAACATGGATGTCGAAAGGCACCTACACCTGGACGCTCGAAAATAAAACCCCAATCGCTTCGGTAGTCGTCGATCCCGACCACCAATTGCCGGACGACGACCGCAGTAACAACGAGAAGAAGGCGCAGTAAGAGGATCTCATTGGCCTTGAAGCGGCACGGCTTCAGCCCCTGAGGGATGTTTCCGACCTGAATCCGCCATCAACGCAAGGCGGTCAGCCGTCTTGTCTCACTTGAAAAATTTCACCCAGGACATCACCGCAGTCTGGCTCATCCCCAATCCCGTCGCCGCCGTCTCCAGAACATTCCGCAGCGACAGGGCGAACGCCTGCAGCGCATTTGGCTGCCAGAACTGGCCTTGCGCCGCCTGGCTCACAAACTCCGCTACGTAGCTGTCCATCAGTGTCGCCTGCGCCTTGCTCAGGTCCTGCACCAGCACCGGATGCGGATGTGACGCCACATCGAGCGGCTGCAGCACGGAAATGATGACCGGTCCGTGGCCGGTCGCCTTAGATAGCGTGGCCAGCATCGCCGCGCCGCGCGCATAGTCATAATGGGCTAGAACGTAGTCTACGCGTTTCTCCGCAGCAAGCTGCTCCCATCCACCCGGAACGGCTATGATCGGAATGTATGTGACATTGATGCGCGCCTTCGGGAGATACTTCCCAAGCTGGCCCGCCTCCGGCAACCCCAGCAACGCCTTGAAGAACGCCTGGTACCTCGGCAGCTCGCCGTCCGCGGGCGGATGCGAGAGCAGGGCATAGCTGTATAAACCAAAGCCTTGTTCTTCTTTCTGGCCGGAGGCAAGCAGCGCCGTACCCGTCACGCGCGGCATCGCGGCCGCGCCCCCACCGGACGGAGTCGCTACCTCCTGCGGTGAAGGTGGCGCAGGCGTTGCTGTGGGCGCGCGGCTGCATCCGCAAAGATGAGCAGCCAGCAGTCCTGCCAGCACGCCCACCAGCAGCACCACGGTGTGCGCGCCGCCTTTCTTTGCGCGGCTCACGCGAACAAAGCATTGCACCAGCCACACCAGCACCATGGCTATGCCGGCAAAGAGCAGCACCATCGTCGCCGATGGCGAAGGCCCGGGCAAGAGGTAGTCAGCCAGCAAATAGAAAACCAGCGTAAGAGCGATACTGCACGCAAGAAAAGCAACCGTCTTTTTCATTGCCGGCCCCAGGCAATTCAAGAAATGAAAAACAATCGGACTAACTTAAACTAGACGGAAGAATACTCTGGCAGGCCGCATAAGAGAAGCGCTTCTCTTGCATCGACATAGAAATCGGCGCTTTTCGCTGACCCCTTCAAAACCGTCAGGCGCCGGAGACAGATGCAAAGTCATCGGCGCCTGCGTTCTTCGGATCTGCGACCACGCCTCTCCTCCAGGCGAAGCCGCAAGCCCGAAACCCGATATTCCTACATCGGCAGGCCCTTATACGAATCGGCGTAGGGGCGCAGTTGATCGACCACCACTTCGAGCGGCGCGGCCTCGCCAGCACGCACTTTCAGCCGCGGATCGTTCACGATCGGCGCCACCACGATGCGCGTCTCCACATACCGCCCCACAAAATATAGGTTGAGCGCCGGAATCCGCACGGCAAAATCATCCGGAGTCTGCCGGTATCCGGCGAGCCGCTTTACAATCTCGGCATTGCCGAAGCTGGAAGGCTCAAAGCCCTGCTCCTTGTGGACCAGCGTCACTCCGCTGCGGACAATGCCGTCCACTGTCACCGGATAGATCGTCTCTTCGCTCGTAGTCAGCAGGCTGTTCGGGTCCTGGCCGGACTGATAGTTCTTCAGCTTCTCCACCCCGATGTTGTAGACCTCCATCGGCTGCCCCAGCCGGGCCTCTTTCACTTCGTCCAGAGATGCAAACCCAAGACTCTTGTAATTCTGCTCGTTGACCAGCTTCTGCAATACTCCGATGGCGTTCGCCGCCGCTGTTTGCGGCTGCTGCGCCAGCGGTTTCGACGCGCTCTTCTCTTGCGAACATCCCGTCACAAGGAAGACGCAGAGTGTCAGAACAATGGATCGCATACTTCGTCGCATAACGTGAAAGGACTCCCGTCCGGAGTGTCGGTGTACACGATCTTTACCCGGTTCCAGCGAATCGGCTGAACAGTAGTGCGTGTGCGGTCGGCAGCGTTTCACCCAGGAACTGTAGCCTGGTCAAAAGGCAGGCGCTCGATCCGGTGCTTAATCGGGCGTGACAGGCATCTTCATGTCCCCGCGCCAAAACTCTACTATTCTGGTCAGCAATGTCCTTTCTGCGATCAGTGCGGCGGCATTTGCGCAGGCGGAGATGGAAGAAGAATCCCGTCTTTGCCAAAGCGGACAGCGGCCTGCGCGAGCACACCGAAGCCTTCAGCGACGCAACCACGCTGAATGCGCGTTCTCGGCGCGCTGCGGCGCTCTTCGCCTATATCTGGACGCGGCCCACCGATCGCGCCTTTATTACCTCCCTGCTGCGCTGGATCAGGCTGCTCGAACAGGACAAGCCGCTGCGCGCCCGCTTCGATGCCTCCTGGCAGGCCATGCTCACCGAACTCGATTCCGTTCCGCTCTTCGCCGACGCAGGTCTGCCCGCGCGCCACGCCCTGCTTCCTGAAGCCTTCCGCCGCCTGTTCCAGCGCCTGTTGCCCTCGGCGCGGGAGGAATCCGACACGGCGCGCGTCTTTACCGCTGTCTTTCCTTCGGAAAAAACCGTCGAGCGTTTCCTCAAGCTGGACAACACGACCTTCGTCCGCCTTGCCCGCATCTTGTGGCCCACGACCGGTCTCAGCGCCGTCCCACAGGTTGCCGACGATATCCGCCAGTCCCTGAGCCTGCTCGCCACGCGCGTCGCGGGACGCGGCGTCACCGCCGCCGTCCGCGAGCGCGGAAGCACGCGTAACGTGGAAGCCTCGCCATTCTACCAGCTCGTATTCGCAACCCAGGCTTTTCTGCAATCCACGCAGCAAGCCAGCGAAAACGCCGGCGCGCTCAGCCAGTGGCTCGAAGCCGTCCACGCCTGCCGCCGCGAAATGGTCCAGGTGCGCCTGCACATGGAAGATGCCGGGGTCAGCACCGCTCTCGTCTTTGACCTCAGCAGCATGGACGCCTCGCTCGATCGCATGCAGTTGCTCGCCGCTACCATCGCCGGCGACGTTCAGCACTCCCTGCAGCCCGCCCGTTTGCTCCTCAACACGCTCGTTGCCGGACGCCTCGAAGACACCCAGCTCGGCCCGCTCATCCGCCAGAACCTCAACCTGCTCGCGCGCAAGACGGTCGAGCGCACCGGCCACAGCGGCGAGCACTACATCGCCAACACCCGGCGCGAATACTACCAGATGTGGCTGGCCGCGCTCGGCGGCGGCCTGCTCACCGTCTTCACCGCGGCCATCAAGCTGCGCATCATGGAAAACGCATGGCCTTTCTTCGTCGAAGGCTTTCTCATTGGCACCGACTATGCCATCAGTTTTCTTCTGCTCCAGATATTCGGTCTTGCCCTCGCCACCAAGCAGCCCTCCATGACCGGTGCGGCCCTCGCCGGCATCGTGCGCGAAAACCGAGGCGTCTCCCGCTGGAGCAAGATCGCCGATTTCGCCGCGCGCATCAGCCGCACGCAGCTTGCCGCCGCGCTCGGCAACGTCATCGCCGTCTGCCTCGGCGCCATTGCCTTCGAGCAGCTGTGGCGAAAGATTTTTCTCCAGTCCTACCTGCCCTCAGCGACAGCGAAGCACGTCTATGAGACCCTCCACCCGTTCACCTCGGCCACCAGCATCGATGCGGCTCTCACCGGCGTCATCCTGTGGGCCGCGGGCGTCATCGGCGGAGTGTGCGAGAACTTCGCCGTCTACAACCGCATCCCCGCCGCCATCGCGCAACACCCCATCGGCATGCGGATCGGCGTCCGCCGCATGCAGCGGCTCGCCCACTGGTTTGAGAACAACATCGCCTCCTGGAGCACCAGCATCGTCCTCGGCTACATGCTCGGCTTCACTCCCGAGATCGCCCACTTCTTCGGCCTGCCGCTCGACGTGCGCCATGTGACCCTGAACACCGGTATGCTCGCGCTCTCAGCCGCCCGCTACGGCGTCGAGTCTTTCGGCCATCACTGGTTTTACTTCGCGGTCGCCGGAATCGGCATCACGTTCGTGCTGAACCTGGGCGTCAGCTTCGCGGTCGCAACGATTACCGCGCTGCGCGCCTACAACGTTCACCACGACGAGCGCGTAAAGATCCTGAAATACCTGCTGAAGCAAGTCCTCCGCTCGCCGCTGCGCTTTATCCTGCCGATAGAGAAGGATAAGGCGTCTCTCGTCTCCGCATCAGAGCCCGTGAAGCACGAAGGCTGAGCGAAGTCCCCCGTGGTCAGCAAACTTCGGTTAGTTAGAGATCGCCCTCGCGTCCACTCCGCCGCTGGTGGCCGGAACGCCGGCGACCGCAGCCTTCCCCAGCGCCGTCCGCAGACTGAACCCCAACAGCGTCAGCGTGACCAGGCTATGAACCAAAGGACGCGGATCGAAAAGATTTCCGATCCGCAGCCCAAACGAGATCGCCAGCACCACCCAGGCAACACATCCCGCTGCGCTCACCCACGCCAGTCCGCGGTCTTCGGGACGGTTCACTCGCAGCAGGTTTACCGCCGCCAGCAGAAATCCTCCCATACCGGCTCCCTCGGTCCAGAGCAGCATATCCGGATTGGTATGCCGAAACGCCACCAGGCATCCAATGCAATGCAGCAGGGTCGACACCACCAGCAGCCACCCAAAAACGCGATCGACGGTCTTCATAGCCCTTCCATTGCATGCTCGTTGGCAAACTTCGCATACTGCTCGACGACCGCCACCCAGCCGCCATTCACGCTGTCGCACAGCTTCGAAGCAGCGTCGCCGTGCCGCTCCAGGTTGCGATGCTCCAGCTCCACCAGCGTCGACGACCCCGACTGCGCAATGAACCGCACCTCCACCTCACTCGCCTTCGCCGGGTCAGGATCATACCCCCAGTCCGGCTGCAGGTGCCACGACAGCACCACCTTCGCCGGCGGATCCCACGCAAGCACGCGCCCCCATTCGCATTCCGTCCCATCGGTCGCGCGCTCATACCAGCGCCCGCCCAGTTTGCCTTCGAGAATCGCCGTCTCAAACGGCTGCTTGCCAATGTGGTGCGTCGACGGCCACCATCCGCCAAAAAATTCCGTGAAAATTTTGAAAGCCCGCTCACGCGGCGCATTCACTACGACACTCTTCAAAACAGGTGCCAAAGCCTCAGACGGCATGCGGTTCCTCCCATCGCTCCGCAGCCTCCTTGAAAGCCAGCAGAGCGTTATCCCAAAGTTGATCAAGCTCCCGCCGAAAGCGGACCATTCCCTCCGGATCAACAGCATAGATACGGCGCGTGCCCGACTTCTGATCGCGCACCAGCCCGGCGTGTTTCAGCACCCGCAGGTGCTGGGAAACCGCTGGACGGCTCACCGGAAACTGTCCGGCGAGTTCGCCCACCGCCTGCGGCCGGTCTACCAGCGCCCTGAAAATGGCAAACCTGGTCGCATCCCCCAGCGCCTCACATCCGGATTGAAGGTAAGCATTCACTTACCGTAATAAATCACTTACGGACTGCAAAGTCAAGCGGAATTCATTTTAGGACTATGCTCAGTTTTGTTTTTGAATTTCAATGAGATGATCGGGGCTGGATGCGAGCATCGGCAGGTTTGTCGACAACTGAAACCCGTGATTTACTGAGCAAAGGACAAAGTCCGTGCGTCCCATCTGCTAAGTAGCATGGCTGACACTTGCCCTTCTCACCCACGTCTAACCAGGCTGTATCTATGGAGTCTCTCCCATATAAACGGGATATTCCTTGTAATCAGTGCGCTCTGGGTGGTGTTGCTCTATGGATCTTGTATATGTGGCTCATTCATCTATGACGACATCAGCCATATTCAGCAGAACCCCGCACTCGTGTCGTGGAAAGGCGCTTTCCATTATTTTCGAACAAGCGACGCATTTGCCCACGACCTGCTTCCAGGCGGAGGATCTTCCTATCGTCCGCTACTCTGGTTAAGCCTTGCCCTGGACCGCCACTTATGGGGCTTGCAGCCATGCGGATTTCACATAACGAATCTCCTCTTGCATTGGATAAGCGGGTCTCTTTACTTCATTCTGCTGCGCCGGATGCGGGCGCCCACCCTGCTGGCTGCCGCTGTTTGTCTGCTCTGGCTGGGCCTCCCTATTAACTCAGAGGCAGTGGCATGGATTTCGGGGCGCACTTATCCGTTGATGTGTATTTTTCTGGTATCGAGTCTGTTAGCGGCGGACTCATATCTGACAAAAGGTTCCACTCCGGCCTTATTTCTTTATACCGCTGGCTTGCTTGCAGCGTTGCTATCGAATGAAGAAGGAATACTCGTCCTGCCGTTGACGATATTACTGGCATATTTCAAAGAAAAGACGCCGCAACGTCGATGGCTCAGTTTAGGAGTGGCTGGAGCAGTGGCTACCGCCGGCTACTTTGTCTTAAGACGTCTTGCAGTCGCCCACATGCCAAGTGGGCCCGCCTCATTCCTTATGCTTGGGACAGCCTTTTTCAAATACGTCATGTGGATATTGTTTCCCGTGCATATGAGTGTGGAACGCTCGACTGACACTCCTGCAAACAGTCTGTCATTGGCATCAATTGCAGCATTGACTGGAATGTTTTGTTTCCTGATGCTGCTCTATTGGTTCAGAAAGAGGAATGCCCTGATAGTATTCGGCCTGACCTGGATGGCCATTACGTTATTGCCATTTTGTGGAATCGTTTCTCTTTATCAGGGCATGGCAGAACGGTATGTATATCTGGCCTCTTTTGGACTCGTACTGGCAATCATCGCAGCTGCGTGGCATACCAGCACGCCGAAACGTTTTGTTATGTTCGCTCTCATCGTCTTGTGGGGATTTTGGGGAGCAAGGCGTCTTGAAGCACGTGCGTCGGAGTGGAAAGATCCTGTTTCGCTGTATCAGTCGTCTCTGGAAACAACGCCGGGAAGCACGAAACTTACCTATAACCTGGGAACCGCATTTGAAGCTTCCGGCAACTTCTACAAGGCCAGTGAGTACTATCATAAGGCGCTCGAATTAAACCCAAAGTATGTACCTGCCATGGTTGGCCTGGGGAACCTTGATCAACGCACTGGAAACATGGCGAAAGCGGAGCAGGAATACAGACAGGCTGCTTCGATGGATCCCTCCGATGGGAATGTTCGTTGTTATCTTGGTGCCTTACTTTTCCGCGAAGGGAAAATAGCTCCTGCCATCCAGGAGTTATCACAAGCTGTAGCGATGAACCCATCCAACTCTACCGCTTACCTTGATTTAGGAGTCATCTATCAGAAGAGCGGCGACCCGGAACGCGCCGCTCAGATGTACGCCAAAGTCCTTGCGCTTCAACCGGGCGACCCGGAAGCGCTCACTGACCTTCAAACCCTCAGGTCCATGGAATAGATTCCGTTTGATGAAATCCAGGTCCTGATTCCTGACTGGCGAGAACAGGTAATCCCATGTGCATTTCACGAAATCCGTCTCCCGTCGGATAATCTACCCTATGCCAGAAACAATCGGATTTGTAGGACTCGGAATCATGGGCACCGGAATGGTGAAGAACCTGGCCACGAAGGGCCACACCGTCCGCATCTGGAACCGCACCGAAAGCAAAGCAGAAGAACTCGCAAAGTCTCTGAAGATCGACCACGCAAAGACTCTCAAAGACCTCGGCGCCGCGTCATCCGTCCTGATGCTCTGCGTCACCAACACCAGCGACGTCGAGCAAGTCGTAAACGAAGCCGCCGCGAGCCTCAAAAAGGGCAGCCTCGTCATCGACTGCAGCACCATCAGCCCCAAAGCGACAGAAGACATCGCCGCAAAGCTCCGCGAACAAAGCATCGGCTTCGTCGACGCCCCAGTATCCGGCGGCAGTGAAGGCGCAGCACAGGGCACGCTCGCCATCATGGCTGGAGGAACCGATGACGACTTCAATCGCGCCCGCCCCATCCTTGAAGCCATCGGCACGCGCATCACCCACATGGGTCCGGCAGGCAAAGGCCAAGTCACCAAGCTGCTGAATCAGATCCTCGTCGTCGTCAACATGCTCGCCGTCAGCGAAGCTCTTATCTTTGGCAAAGCCGCCGACCTCGACCTGAAGAAAGCCGTCGCCGCCGTCGAATCCGGAGCCGCGGGCAGCTGGATGCTCTCCAAGCGCGCCCCGCAGGTCCTCGACAACTACTGGAAGCCCGGCTTCACCATCGACCTGCAGCAGAAGGACGTTGACCTGGTCCTCGAATACGCCGCCGAACTCGGCGTCCCCGTCCTGGCAACCGGCATCATCCGCCAGCTCTACGCCCGCCTACAGAAAGAAGGCAAAGGCAGCCTCGGCAACCACGCGCTGATCCAGGCGCTGGAGCCGCTGATGCCGGACATAAAAAATTAGCAGCCCTCATTCCGAGGTCGTTGGATCGATCATCGTTCGCACCTGCGATACGCGGTTCGCAGGGAACCCACCCATCTGCGCATGATTGCGCACCGTGTCTTCATCCGGCGCAATGTAGATGCAATAGATCTTGTCGTCGGTGACGTAGCTCTGCACCCACTGGATCTGCGGGCCCATCTCCCGCAACACGCAGCACGACGTCTGAGAAATCATCTGCAACTGCTCCGGTGTCAGCTTCCCTGCGTCTGGAATATCGCGCTCAATCACAAACTTCGGCATATCTGGTTCCTTTCTTATGCCCTGACCATGCCGGTCGTGCCGCGGCGACGACCGGCAGTTCTTGTCCCCGCTATGCAGGCTGCACCCAGCCACCGGGCGTGGAGCGCGCAATCTCCAGCTCTTCCTCTGTCATGTTCGCAGGAATATCGGCAAAGAGCGGAGTGCTCAGGTAACGCTCTCCCGTGTCCGGCAACATGCACAGAACCGTCGCTCCCTTGGGCGCTTCCTCGCAGACGCGCAGCGCCGCGGCAAAGGTCGCGCCCGACGAGATGCCGACAAAAATCCCTTCCTTGCGCGCCAGTTCCCGGCTCCAGTGCATGGCCTCTGCATTCTTCACGCGCAGCACCTGGCTGATGACGTTCATCTCCACGGCATCGCCGGTCAGCTTCGGGATGAAGTCCGGACTCCAGCCCTGCAGCGGATGCGGCTTCCACGCCGGATGGCCCACCGCAGCCGATCCGTCAGGATTGCGCTGCTGCTCGATGCCGCTTGAAAGCATCGGCGCATCGTCCGGCTCACAGACCACGATCTTCGTCTCCGGCCGCTCCTTCGCAAGCACCCGCGCGACGCCCTTCAGCGTGCCGCCGGTGCCGAATCCCGTCACCCAGTAGTCCAGCGGTCCACCCGCAAAGTCATCGATAATTTCTCTGGCTGTGGTCCGCGAGTGCATGTCCGCGTTGGCTTCATTCTCAAACTGCCGCGTCAGGAACCAGCCATGCGTCTCCGCCAGCTCAACGGCCTTGGCCACCATGCCCGTGCCCCGCGCCGCTGCCGGAGTCAGCACCACCTTCGCTCCCAGGAAGCGCATCAACTTGCGCCGCTCCACGCTGAAGGTCTCCGCCATCGTCACCACCAGCGGATATCCCTTCTGCGCGCACACCATCGCCAGCCCGATTCCCGTATTGCCGCTGGTCGCCTCGACCACCGTCTGCCCCGGCTTCAGCTCTCCCGTCTTCTCCGCATCCTCAATCACGCCGAGAGCAAGCCGGTCCTTCACCGAACCCAACGGGTTAAAAGCCTCAATTTTCACAAAGAGATGGCTATCCCGCGGCGCAAGCCGATTGATCCGAACCACCGGGGTATGGCCGACCGTCTCCAGGATATTGGCGTATCGATGTCCCATTCGTAGCTCCTCTGAATGCCGCAACCGTTCGCTTCAGCCCTCACAAACGAAGCCTGTTCAAGATAACGCTTTTCAGCTACTTTTGAGCAAATCTGGTTTATCTACGTTCTTTCCCGCCTCCAGACGATCGCGCAGCCGCTGCATCGTGTCGAGATAAAACGCCAGGTTGTGCAGCGTGTTCAACACCGCCGCCAGCGGCTCCTGCGAAGCCATAAGATGCCGCAGATACGCGCGGCTGTACCGCTGGCAGACCATACAGCCGCACTCCGGATCGAGCGGGCCTTCATCCTCGGCAAAGCGCCGGTTTTTAATGTTCAGCCGCCCTTCGGAGGTAAACAGCAGCCCGTGACGCGCCGCGCGCGTCGGCAGCACGCAGTCCATCATGTCGACACCCATCTCGGCATACTCGACAATCTCGTCCGGATAACCGACGCCCATCACGTAGCGCGGCTTGTCCCTGGGCAGAAAAGGAAGCGTCTCGGCGATAATCTCCCGCGTCAGCTCGCGCGGCTCGCCAACGCTAAGGCCGCCGATCGCGTAACCGGGAAAGTCCATCTCCATCAGCCGCTCGGCCGATTCGCGCCGGAGGTCGCGATACATCCCGCCCTGCACAATGCCGAAGAGACTCGGCATAGCCTCCGGCGAGATCTCTGAGCCCTGAGCCCTGTCCCCTGTCCCCTGCAACGTGCCCTGATTCCACGGCCGCTCATGCTTGTGCGCGTCGAAGTGCCGCTTGCTGCGCTCCGCCCAGCGCAGCGTCAAGTCAAGCGACTTGCGCGCACGCGAATAGTCTGCCGGATACTCGGTGCACTCATCGAAGGCCATGGCAATGTCGGAGCCAAGCGCGATCTGGACATCCATCGAGTGCTCGGGAGAAAAGAAGTGCGCCCCGCCATCCAGATGCGACCGGAACTGCACGCCGTCTTCCGTCACCTTGCGCAGCTCGTTGAGGCTGAAGACCTGAAAGCCGCCCGAGTCGGTCAGGATGGCGTGGTGCCAGCTCATAAACCGGTGCAGCCCGCCCATCCGGCGGACCAGCTCATGCCCCGGCCGAAGATAGAGGTGATACGTATTGCCCAGGATGATCCGCGCACCCAGCTCTTCGAGCAGATGCTGCGGAACAGCTTTCACGGAAGCCACCGTCCCCACTGGCATAAACACCGGAGTCTCGACGGCGGCATGGGGCAGCGTCATGGTAGCGCGGCGGGCATTACCGCTCGTCATATGGACTTGGAAGGTTAAGGACACTTATAGACGATTGTAACGATTGACCGGCCCCGGAAGAACGCTACTCTGCGCGCACACTATTTTGGGTTGCGGTGAAGCCGAGAGCAGATCCTTCGACTGCGCTGCGCTCAGGATGACAATTCTGCGGAGGGTGAATACCAGATCCGCACCGGCAAAAAGAGCAGGAGAAAATCCTGCTCTTTTTGCTGATCAGGCCCATCTGGCAAAGATCGCGGAAGACGTTAGAGAGCCGCACACACAGCCTTGACTTCGGTGTAGTTGTTCAATACCTCGGCGCCCATCTCGCGGCCCCAGCCGGATTGCTTATATCCGCCGAAGGGCAGCGCCGCGTCGAAAACGTTGTGGCAGTTGATCCAGACCGTGCCGGACCGGATGCGCTTCGCCATCTTGTTCGCAGTCGAGATATCGCGCGTCCAGATGCTGGCGGCAAGTCCATACGGCGTGTCGTTGGCTTCCTTTGCGATGCGGTCGAGATCGGCATCGCTGTAAGGAATGGCGCAAACCACCGGTCCGAAGATTTCCTCGCGGATGACCTTCATCTCGGGGGTCGTGCGAGTCAGCACCGTCGGCTGCACAAAATAGCCACGATCGGCAGCCTTCTTGCCGCCTGCCGTGGCTTGCGCGCCTTCCTTCAGGCCGGAATCGATATAGCTGGTGACTTTCTGGAACTGCTCTTCAGATACGAGCGGCCCCATCTCGGTCTTTGGATCGAGCCCGCTGCCTACGCGGATCTTCGAAGCGATGTTCGAAACGCCTTCGACCACCTTGTCGAAGATGCTCTCATGGGCAAAGAGCCGCGAACCAGCGCAGCAGCACTGTCCATGATTGAAGAAGATGGCGGACGCAGTTCCGGGAATCGCGCGCTCAAGGTCCGCATCGGGGAAGACGATCGCCGGCGATTTGCCGCCCAGTTCCAGCGTGACCTTCTTCAGATTGCCGGCGGCGGCATGAACGATCAGCCTTCCGACCTCGGTCGAACCGGTGAAGGCAATCTTGTCGACCAGGTCATGCGCGGCGAGCGGAGCGCCCGCGCCTTCGCCATAGCCGGTGAGCACATTCACCACGCCCGCGGGGAATCCGGCTTCGTGCATCAACTCGGCCAGCCGCAGTCCACTGAGCGGCGTCTGCTCGGCCAGTTTCAGCACAACCGTATTTCCCGCGGCAAGCGCAGGACCCAGCTTCCATGCGGCCATCAGCAGCGGGAAGTTCCAAGGGATAATCTGGCCGACAACGCCGATCGGCTCGCGCATCGTGTAGCTGAAGTATTCGCCGGGGAACGAAATCGGGAAGGTGTGGCCCATAATTTTGGTCGACCATCCCGCCATGTAGCGGAACAGATCGACGGCCAGCGGGACATCGGCAACGCGCGCTATGGAAATCGGCTTACCGTTGTCCATCGATTCCAGCTCGGCAAACTCTTCCAGATGCTGTTCGAGCAGGTCGGCCAGCTTCCAGATCGTGCGTCCACGCTGCGAGGCGGTCATTTTGGACCAGGTGCCTTGGTCAAAGGCGCGGCGCGCGGCGCGCACGGCGCGGTCCACATCTTCGGATTCAGCTTCCGGCACATGCGCCATCACTTCGCCGGTCGCCGGGTTATAGACGGGAAAAGTCTTGCCGGAGGCTGCCTGCACAAACTTGCCGTCGACATACATGCGGTGCTGCTGTGCAATGAAGTCCGAGGTTTTCTTATCAAGTCGAGGATCAAGGGCGATAGTTGCCATAGCAAAGCTCCTTGGCGGACGGCCCGTATGAAACGTGTGGAGGGGCCGAAACTGCACCGAGGAAACGATACACCCACGCAGGAACGGAGCGAAAGTAAGCCAGGAAATGATTTTTTCTGCGCGGGAAAAATAATCAGTTTTGATAATTCTCCGAAGCGCAAACGCAGGCCGAATCTCGCAACGCGAGGCGTTCCCAGGGTGAGAATCGGCGTCTTTCCCACTTCGATCGATCGGTCGAAGAGATTTTCGCCCGCCACAAAAAACTCCGCGTGGCGTCCGAACTCGCGCGAGGCGTAGGCGTCAAAGCGAAAATAGCCGTGCAGCAGATACTGATTCGCGTCGTCATCATATTGCCGCCCGCTTATGCGTCCCTGCAGGCTCAAAACTCCGATACGGGAATTTGCAACGCGCACTTGCGTCGTAGCCATGTTGCGTGCCACCTGCGGAATCCAGTTGCCGACGAGTTGCGGCTGCTGCACATAGCTCGTCACGGTCGCGTCGGCATACTGGTAGCCGCCGGTAATTGCAGCCCAGGGAAAAGGATGTGCTTCGTAGTCGATAGAAATGCCGCGGCTTTCGATCTGACCCAGGTTTTCCCGCTGCAGCAACGTAGAAGTAGGCGTAGTGCTCAGCGTCAGGGCGGTGATCGGCCGGTTCACCTGCGTCCAGAAGTAGCTCATCCGCAGCATGGATTCCCAACGGGGTAGATTCGCCTGAAAGCCCGTCTCCCATCCGGTTGCACGCTCTGAGCGCAGGTTAGGATTCGGCAGCGTGGTCTGCTGGCCAACCTGGCCGGTGCGGTATAGCTCATTCTCCGTGGGCGCGCGATAGGCGCGAAAGCCTGAGGCATTGAGTGCGACGTTTGTCGTGATGCGTCGCGAGATTCCGAGCCGCGGATCAAAAACCGTTTCGCTGAATGCTGGCAGAGTTGTGGCGCTCCGTTGCGTCCATTGCTCCGCGTCGAAATTCGAGAAGTGATCGACACGCCCGGAAGCGCTCAGCGTCCATTTGTCCGGTGTTGCCAGCGCTTCGCCGTACACGCCAGTCTGCCGCTGACGTGCTGTTGTGTTCAGGATGCCGCCCGCACCGGTAAAGAGCACTTCATCGTCAGAGGCGCGCACATCGTGGGTATCGGCGCCGGCCAGCAGCACGGCCTTTGCACCCACTGGCTGCCGCCAATGCGCCGCTGCGCCGAGTTCGTCGGCAGGATCTTCGGCGTAACGCGTCAGGGTCTCCGAAGCGCGGTTGGCCGCTATCGACGAAAATGTCTGCCGATAGTGCTCTGTGCTGCCATAGAAACGAAGCGTCAGTTGCGACCAATCTGTGCCGGTCGAATAACGCCAGAGACGCGTGCCGTTTTTCTGCAGCGGCGTACCGTTATCGCGCGCCTCGTTGAATCCGTTACCGCGCAAAAAGATACGATCACTGTTACGAATCGTGCGTTCAAGATCAATCAATCCATTCTGTGAATGCACATTGTTTGGCTGGTCGATGGGTCCGCGTAGATTCGGAGCAACCAGCGTGTAACCATCGGTGCCGAGAATCCCTCCTGCTATCAACCCGGCCCATGGCCCGCGCTTCAGTGAAGCCAGCAGTCCGTTGTCTGTGGTGCTTTCCGAGCCATAGCCGGTCGTAAGCGCAAAAAGATTCTGCTCCGGCCTGACAGGCAGGATATTGATGACTCCTCCAATCGCGCTCGATCCATAAAGATCGGATGCGCCGCCGCGCACTACCTCGACTGAGCGCACCGCCAGTTCCGGCATCTCTTCCCAGTGAATCCAGCCGCCATAAGGATCATTGAGCGGAACATCGTCCGAGACGACCAGCGTCCGGCTCGCGGCGGTTGAACCCAATCCACGCAGCGAGATGCCTTGCGATGTTGGGTTGGCAACCAGCGAACTTGACCGGCGAAAAAGCTCCACGCCCGGAACCTGACGCAGCTTGTCATCAAGTGCCGGCGTTGCCGCCTCTCGCAGCTGCTGTTGGCCCACAACACGCGTGCTGGCCGGGCTATCCAGCGTGTCCAGTGGTGAGCGATAGGCAGTTACTACAACTCGTTGCATCTGCCTCTTGAGAACGATGCGCAGAGGCGTTGACGGAAGAATTGTAACTGTAACGGTATCAAATGCAAGGGCACTCACCTTTAACGTGATTGCGGAATCCGTTGCGCTTGTAAAGCTAAAGGCTCCATCGTTTGCCGTAACGCTTAGGACGATGCCCGCAGGATTGGTGATCTCGGCATGGTAGATGCCTGAGCCTTGCTCATCAACCACAGTTCCGGAAAATCTCTGCTCCTGTGCTCCACACAAGGGCGCCACCGTTAAACCGCACAGCAAGGCCAGTATTATCAGTAGAGAGCGTCCCAGTATGTGCCTGTTCATCATTCAGTGTTCTTATTCTACGAATGCGGGTGCAGAATCCGAACACTTTTGATACTGTTCGCGCCAACATCGGGTAAAGCTGCCAACAGCTCGCGCATGGTTGCATGAAGAACCGGATGTCGCAGATCGGGCGCGATCTCAGCCAGCGGCGCGAGAACGAAGCGCCGCTCAGCGAGTGCCGGGTGCGGCAATGAGAGCGCCGGCGTACTCAGGATCAGGCCATCCATCACGAGCAGATCGAGATCGAGAGTGCGCGGACCTTTCGGCATGCTCTTTCTCCGGTCGCGCCCGAAGGTGCGCTCTATTTCAAGCAGTGTTTCCAGCAGTTCGTCGGGCGGATCAAAAGTTCGCAGTGCGGCTACTGCATTCACAAACGGAGGCTGTTCCGCAATGCCCACAGGCGCCGTTTCATAGAGAGAAGAACGGGCAGTTACATTGCCTATCTCACCTAGAGCGCGCAAGCCGGCTTCCACTGTCTCCGCGGGCGTGCCCGCTTGTGACTGAAGGTTTGAACCAAGGCCGATATAAGCCGTACGCGTTTCTGCCGAAGTCATCCTGAAAGATTGGCGCAGGAACAGTTTACGATCATCTCAAGAGAATCACGGCATGCGCATCGCTTTCTTCGGTGGCACATTCGACCCGCCCCATCGCGGACATCTCGCTATCGCCCGCGCGGCAGCCGACAGGCTGTGCCTCGACCGCGTCCTATTCGCGCCGGTCGGCAACCAGCCACTGAAGCACGATTCGTCCGTCGCCGGCTTTGAGGACCGCGTGGCCATGGTGGAACTCGCCATCTCCGATGACGTGCGGTTTGAGCTATCGACGATTGATGCTCCACGCCCCGATGGTCGCCCGAACTATACGATTGACACCATCGGTTTGTTGAAGAAATCACTGAACGCTGAGGACCATCTCTTCTGCATAGTGGGCGCCGATTCCTTTCTCAGCCTGCCGCGCTGGTATCGAGCTTCCCAACTCATCGTTGCTTGCGATTTTATTGTTGCCGGGCGCCCTGGCTTTGATGTTCAAAATATCTGGAAGAGTGTGCCGCAAGGTGTACACCTATCCGGTGAACCGCATCAGGAACCCGGCTTGTCTACAATCACGGTGGCAAACGATGCCGGGCAGACTTCGACGCTTTATTTTTTGCCCGATCTGCACGAAGAGATTTCGGCGACCGATGTGCGCACGGCTCTCCTGGAGCATCTCATCCGCAGCGATGCACTGCCTGAGGCAGTGGTAGAGTATATTCGCGCCCATCATCTTTATCAGTGAGGAACGGGCAATGCCACTGGCGCTCCCATCCCGTCCACGCTACGATGAAGCGTTGCATCAAGGAGAAAGCTCCCCTCGAATGGCGTCCACTGAAACCCGCAGAATGGTGCTGGCTGCAGCAGCGGCCTGCGAAGACAAGAAAGCAGAAGACACACGCGTTCTCGAACTCGATCCGGCCGACTCAGGCTTTACCGATTTCTTTCTCATCACCAGTGCAGCGAATGATCGCCAGGCTCAGGCCATCGGCGATGAGATTGAGCTTCGCCTGAGGCGCGATTTCGCGACGTATCCACATTCTGTAGAAGGCCGCAAGCTGGGCGAATGGATCCTCCTGGACTACGTGGATTTCGTCGTCCACATTTTTCTCACAGAAAAACGCGCATTCTACGATCTTGAGCGACTGTGGAAGTCGGCGCGGACTGTGGATCTGGAGGAGTTGAAGACGGCGCTGAAAGAGAAGACCGCAGCCGCACGGAAGAAGTCCATCACGAAAAAATCGCCCGCTAGAAAGGCGCCAGCGAAGAAGGCCGCCAGCGTCAAGAGCGTTGCCGCGAAGAAGCGAACAGAGGCGAAGGCTGATCGCGGGAAGAAGTGAAATGCTGCCTGAAACAGGAAAGGCCGCATAAGCGGCCTTTCTTGTTTTGACCGAGGCCGGAGCCGCGAGCTTAGAAGTAGACTTTCGCGGCCAGCTGAACCGCGCGACCGGGTTGCGGGTCAGTGCTTGTGCCGCCAAGATTCACTGGCTGAATGACGGATGTGATTGCTCCAAAGGTAGAAAGCGGACTGCTCCCAGCGCCGAAATTGTTCCCCGAAACTCCGGGTGATCCGGGAGCGGCAAAGTTGGGATGGTTGAAGGTGTTAAACGAATCCAGCCGGACCTCAATGTAACGAGATTTCTCGGCTCCGAGAGGAAAGTCTTTGTACAGGCCGAGATTCGTGTAGTTGAAGCCCGGACCATGGAAGAAGTTGCGCTTGACGTTGCCGAATGTGCCGATCGGTTCCTGGCTGAAGACGCTGGGATCGAACCACAGACCAGACCTTGGGTTCAGCGTTTTGATCTTAAAGGTCGAGGTATCCGGCGTATCCGGGCAACTGTAATAGTTGAAACCGTCGCACCAGAGTGAGTTGAAACCGCCGGTGTCGAGGATAGTAATAGGGAAGCCCGTCTGCAAGGCCGTAACGCCGGCAAAGTGCCAGCCGCCAAAGGCTTCCCGCATAATGTAGTTGTTTCTCATTGACTGCAGAATCGGAACCTCATAGACGTACGTGCCGACAAAGCGGTGGCGGGCATCGTAGTCCGAATCGCCGTAGCTCAGGTATCCAAACCCGGGAATGTAGTTCGTGCCTAATCCATTAAAGCCGGAGCTTTCAAGACCGGAGGCATTATCCAGCCCATGGGAGTAGGTATAGGCAAGATTGAAGAAGAGTCCGTGGGTCGTGGCCTTCTGCAGCTGCGCCTGGAATGAGTTGTAATTTGAGTTGCCAGCGGTGGCCTGTGTACCTACGCCCAGATAGTACGGCAGACCGGTATCGTCAATCGTGAGCGGGTCGGTCGAATGACTTGGATAAATCAGTCTTTGAATGGAGCGGTTTGCAATGCATGTGGGATCTGCCAGGCACTCGGCATGCCCCGCCGGGCTCACCGGGTTCGCGTCATATGTCGTGACCAGGTGGTGTCCTACGGAACCGACATATCCGAGCGTCATCACCATGGCGCCTGGCAACGAACGCTGAATGTTCAGATTGAAGTTATAGACCACAGGGACTGTATTATGGCGGTCGAAGTTATTCAACTCAGCCGGGAAATAGCCCGCGGCAACAAAATCGACCGGCTGGCCCGGCTTAGGAGGCGTGAACGGATATGGATTGGTGCCCGCTCCCCGGCCAGCAACATCTGCAAATGGATTATCGAATCCAGGCTGCAATCCGACAGAAGAAGCGCCCTGTGAAAAGAGCGTGAAGGGCGGCGTTTCCAGGTTCTGCAGTGAGCCTTCTTCCTGGTCGCGGTTATAGTAGATGCCGAAGCCGGCACGCAGTGCGAAAGCCTGATGCCCATCGCCCACTAGGAACTTCGGCCCAGCGTCCGGTGACCACGCGAAACCGAAGCGCGGAGCAAAGTGTGTGTACTTGATGGTCGGCCCGGCGCCCTTGTTGCAGCCTGGATCGCCGGGATAGAGCAGACCCGCCGGAGCCGTCGGATACACGGTCGATTGCGCGGAACCGCCGACAAAGCAGGTGACCGCGACTCCGCCAAACTGGCTGTTCTGGAAGGGTTCTTCCGCATCCCAACCCATTCCGTAGTTCAACGTAAAGGTCGGAGTCAGCTTCCAGTTATCCTGCGCGTAGAGATACGTCTCATAGGCGCCTGCATCGATAAAGCCGCCGGAGAACTGGCCGTAGCTGTCAGGAATGCCCAGCAGGAAGTCGACTGCAGGATCACCGGAACTGAATGGGCCGCCGGCTTCGAAGCTGTAAGCACCGTTGTTGTCGAAGTAGAAGGGATTGCTGACGCGATACTGTGTGATATGGGCACCGAATTTAAGGGCATGCGCGCCGATGGTCTTGCTGAAATTGTCGACAAAGCTCAGGTTTGAATCCTTGCGCGGCTGAGGACCGTTGTTGCTGAATCCCAGCGTGAAGTAGCCGGAGACCGGAACCAGAGGAACGCTCTGCGCAGCCGTATTCTGAGGAGTGATCTGGAATCCATATGTGCTGGGTGCAACGGGAGTTGCAGGTTCCACAGCAGCAAAGTTAAAGCGGAAGTAGGCGACACGAAGCTCGTTGATCGTGCTGCTGTTGAACACGTGCGTGTAGGAAGCATTGAAGATTTTGACGTGTGCCGCGTCCTGCTCGGTAAATCCCGGCAGCGTTGCCCCTGTAAATGGGAGCGTTTCCGTAGTCGGATCCGACTGAAAGACCGACGACGACCATATCTCGTCATTTGGAGTGAGGTGATAGTCGACGCGGATCACTCCCTGGTCGCCTTTGCCCGTGTTTGCCGTACTGAAGCTGTAGTAGGGCACACCACCGATTGAAGTGTTTGCCGCCGGAACAAATTTATTGAGCAAGGTGCTGGAAACCGGATCGAACGCGCTCGGACTAACGGAAAGGCCGTTGGGGAAGCATGATGCCCATGTGTTGTTGCCATCGGCTACGCACCCGCCGACATTGAAGGGTATTGGATTCGTCGAAAGTGCGCCTGCATCCCCAAAGTCACCCGCAACCTGTGCCGGATCGAAAACAGGTGTGTTCTGGGTGCCTCCAGTGCGGTTGTGAAAACCCTGATAAGCCAGAAAGAAGAACAACTTGTCTTTAAGGACCGGACCGCCCAAGGTTCCCCCATACAGATTCTGATGGAATGGCGGACGCTGACCCGGCAGTGCAAAGTAATCAGGATTGTTCAGGAATGTATCGCGGTAGTACTCGAAGCCATTTCCGTGGAAGCTGTTTGTTCCGCTCTTGGTCACTTCATTGATGATTGCACCCGAGTTACGCGAGAACTCCGGGTTCAAGGTGCTGACAATAATGCTGAGTTCGCTGATTGCGTCAGGGTTTACGGTAATGCCCTGAGTCTGCAGCGGAGCGTCATTGATGTCAGTTCCGTCCAGCAGGAAGGAGTTCGTCGTCGTTTGGCTGCCATTGGCCGAGAAAGTGCCAAAACGATCCGCTGCTTCGACTACGCCAGGTGCCGTTTTTTCCAACTGGGAGACGTCTCGCGAGAGCGATGGCAGTGCATCGATCTCCTGGGAAGTAAGTTCGGTTTTCAATTGTGTATCGGAGGTTTCCACCTGCACTGTGGCCGCCTGGACCTGGACGGTTGTGGCGCTTGATCCTACCTCGAGGACGGCATTGACCGCACGGTTATCGTTCAGATTAAGAGTGATGCCAGTGGACTTGAACAACTGGAAATTGGTCGCCTGAACGGTGAGGGTATAAGGACCCCCGATCTGCAATTGCGGAAAGATGTAGTAGCCCTTGCTGTCGGTCGTTACTTTGTTAGAGATATTGGTGGACGTATTAAGAATGGTGACCGTTGCATTGGGAACCACCGCACCGCTTGCATCTGTAACCGTCCCATGGACGGCAGCATACACGTTCTGGGCGACGGCTTTTGGCGTAAGGGAAACGATGGTGAGAAGTGACAGTGCTGCAAGAAACACCTTGGCTGACCGCATAGATCCTCCAGAACGAAAACTGCAGAAGATTGACCGAAACTACTTATCAGAATTCGCACACAGACGAGAGAGGAGTGCACAGACCATTAGCACTTTCACAAAGTTGAGCCCGTCTGGATTGCATCAGTCGGAAGAAGCTTGGGCAATCGGAATTCCATTTGTGGAAGAAGCGTGGCATTCAATGCGTTCTATTAATTGATAGGTAAACATAATCGATGCGATTTCGCTCCTTACTCTTCATGGCACTGTGTATATTCATTGCAATCAAACAAAATAGGGAGTCCGATGGAAAAATTACTTGAGAGATATTGAGATCGTAGTAATACTCAAGTCCAGGGCCTCTCGTTTTTCATAGATATTTAGGGCCTATATCTATGACAAGTGGAAAGAGGCGTTCCCGTGGCTTTTGAGAACTGAGCTAAGGACGATACACTCTCCGAGTGGATATCTGTATTGCCAGCATCAAGAAAGGTTCTGGCGAGAGCGATTTTGCTTCAGCTCTGAAGAATTACTCGAAGCGAATCGGCCACTACGCTGCGGTGAGCACTCCGGTCTACCCTACCGAAGCCGCCCTGTTCGAATCCATCTCGCGGCATCGTTCCCGTACACCTCGTTATCTGGTACTGCTTGACAGCAGGGGCCAGCTGCTCACCTCGGAACAGCTTGCCGAGTGGGTGGGAAAACAACGGGATTATGGCCGGCAAAGCATCGTTTTTGCCATCGGCCCTGCCGATGGCTGGTCGGAGGAGGCGCGCAAACGGGCGGATTTGATGTTGTCCCTCGGTCCCATGACTCTGCCCCATGAGTTAGCGCGGCTGGTCCTCAGCGAGCAACTCTACCGGGCGTTTACAATCCTAGCTGGGCATCCGTACCACACGGGCCATTGAGGTTTATGGCGGAATCGAGTCCACAATCGAGGCGGGGACTGATCTTAATCAACACCGGCCCGGGCAAAGGCAAGACGACTGCCGCTATGGGCACAGCCCTGCGTGCAGTCGGCAACGGGCTTAAAGTATTGATGCTGCAGTTTCTCAAGGGCTCCTGGCATTACGGGGAGCTCGACGCGGTCGAGGCATTTGACGGTAACTTCGTCATGCGGCAGATGGGCCGGGGCTTCGTGAAGATCGGTGGGGCCGAAACCGACCCGGAAGACATCCGCCTGGTCGAAGAGGCGTGGGCAGAAGCGCGGCAGGCAATCCTCTCGGGCGAGTGGGACATGGTCGTGCTGGACGAGATCAACTACGCCATCAGCTATGGCATGCTCGATCCCGCAAAGGTTGTCGAGACGCTGCAGCAGCGGCCGGAAATGGTGCATGTCATCCTCACCGGACGAAACGCGCACCCATCACTGGTTGAAATCGCCGACACGGTCACGGAGATGCGCGAAGTAAAGCACGCGTACCAGAAGGGTATTCTCGCCCAACGCGGCATTGAGTATTAGAGAGCGACAGAAAGGTTAGGCATGTCCTGGTTTAAGCGGCAGGAAAACAAAATCGAGAGCGCCGGAGAAAAGACCGTCCGCACCGAAGGTCTGTGGATCAAGTGCGAGAAGTGCGAACAGGTGATCTTCAAGGCCGATCTCGAAGCGAATTCATACGTCTGCCCCAAGTGCGGCCACCATTTCCGGATCGGCGCCCGCGCGCGCATCGAAATGCTGCTTGAGCCGGGATTTGAAATTGTCGACACCGAGCTGAAATCGACCGACCCGCTCCACTTCAGCGACCTGAAGTCCTATAAGTCGCGCCTGAAAAAAGCCCAGAAAGACACCGGCCTGAATGACGCCATCATGAACGCACTCGGACAACTTGGCCCGCACTCTGTCGTTCTGTCCGTGATGGAATATGCCTTCATCGGCGGCAGCATGGGGGCCGTCGTCGGCGAGACGATCGCCCGCGCCGTCGATCGCGCCTACAACTCACGCCAGCCGCTGATCATTGTTGCCGCTTCCGGGGGAGCCCGCATGATGGAAGGCATCGTCAGCCTGATGCAACTGGCAAAAATTTCAGCCGCGCTCGCGCGCCTCGATGAAGCCAAAATCCCCTACATCTCAGTCCTCACCGACCCAACAACCGGGGGCGTAACCGCGAGCTTCGCCATGCTGGGCGACCTGAATATCGCCGAACCAGGAGCGCTCATTGGCTTCGCCGGCCCGCGCGTTATCGAGCAGACCATCCGGCAAAAGCTGCCCGAAGGCTTCCAGCGCTCGGAGTTCCTGCTGGACCACGGCTTCCTCGATGCCGTCGTGAACCGGAAGGAAATGAAGTCTTATCTGATCCGGGCCCTCGACTTCATGAAGCATTAGACACCTCCATGAAGCGTAGCTTTGTAGCCATCGCCAGTCTCTGGCAATCTCCAGTCTATGAGGCGACCCGCAATCCTTCGGCCAGCTCTTTGATCTTAATCAGAATAAAATCGTCTCCCTTCAACGTGTCTTCGTAGCGTTTTTGCCCCTCGGCCACTTTGGAATAGTCACCCTGAATAAGTTCAAAGACCGATCCCTCCCCGCGCTCGGTTATCTCGTAGATCATGGTCAGGTAATTTTCAGGGATATCGGGAACGGCCGGGTTGTTGGGATCGATGACCGTATATTCGAGCCGGCGCGGCGCATCTGCCGCAACCACATGCCCCTTCACGTAGATATTCCCGTCAGCCGCGCCCTTCCACAGCAGCGGCGACCCTGGTTTCCAGTCTGTCTCCGCCACGCAGCCGAACATATATTGCGGGATGAATGCATTGTCGGTCGCCACTTTCCATAACGCTTCCGCCGGGGCATTGACTTCAATCGATTTGCGAATGAACAGTTCGGTCATGGTGCAAGATTCCTCGTCACACAATCTAAACTGGAAGCCGCCGCCATGATTGGAAAAACGCGACACGAACCCGCAGCCGAAATCGTGGAAGCCGGATTCCCTGCGCAGTACGAAAGCGAGGAATCTTTCGATCCTGCTCTGGGCCAGCCGCGCGGCGTGCTGCGACGCCCTCCGCCGCCTGCGGGAAAATTCCGCCATGCACGCCGCAGCGCAGCGCCGGAACTAACTCCGTGGGTCGATCACTACTGGATGGTCAGCTGGGATCTGCGCGGCCTCGAACCGCGTCTGGTCGAGAGCCTGCCGCATCCGAACGTCCATGTCGTTTTCGAGAAACCCCAGTCGAAAGCGTGGGGCATATCAACCGGCAAATTCTCGCGCGTCCTCGAAGGCAAGTCGCATGTTTTCGGCATCAAATTTACACCCGGCGGCTTCTTTCCCTTTCTCAAAAAATCCGCCTCGTCGATCGCGAATCTCTCCATTCCCGTAGAGCAGGTCTTTGGCTCTGCAGTGAGCGATCTCGAAAGCGCCATCCTTGCAACTGAGAGCGAAGACGAGATGACAGCCATCACCAACGCATTTCTACTCGACCGCAAACCGCAGCCCGACGAAAAAGTAGACCTGGCGCGGCAACTGGTCGCACGCATCCTTCACGAGCTCGACATTCTCACAGTCGACGATTTCGCAGCGAGCACCGGCATCAGCGTGCGTTCGTTGCAGCGACTCTTCAGTCAATATGTCGGCGTCAGCCCGAAATGGGTGATCCGGCGCTACCGCCTGCATGAATTACTGGAGCAGATGCACTCCGGCAAGCATCTCGACTGGGCGCAGCTCGCCGTCGACCTCGGATATTTCGATCAGGCCCACCTCATCAACGACTTCAAATCCATCACCGGCTATGCTCCCACCGAATATCCCGGCCTCGAACCGGCCAGGGACAGCTGATCTTCTGAGCGAGTATGATTCTTTAGAAAATCGCTTTACTGAGCTGGAGCCTAGGGTTTGAAACTGCGACATTTTTCCTTCCTGATAGCGATGCTTCTGTTGGCATCCGGCAGCGTTGTTGCTGAGACAGGAGAAGCCGGATGGCTACGATACGCGCCCATCAAAGACGCACAGGCCATCCAACGATATGCCTCGCTGCCTCAGGTTGTTGTCTTGCTCGACCACAGTGAAGTTGCATCCAGCGCCGAGAGCGAGCTTACACACGGCGTCAGCAGCATGTTGGGAAAAACTCTGCGTGTCGAATCCAGTCGCCTACCCAACGAAAACGCATTTGTGCTCGGAACAGTTACAGAATTGCAACAGCACTTTCCGGAACTGCATGCAGGGCAGATCACTGGCGACGGCTTCTGGCTGAGGACCCTTCACCACCGCGGCCACACCTACATCGTCATTGCCGGAGCTGACGAGCGCGGCGTCCTCTACGGAACGTTTGCATTGCTGAGCCGTATCGCACAGCTTAAAGACGTTTCGGATCTGGACGACGGGGAAACGCCAGCCGCGCCTATTCGCTGGGTCGATCAATGGGACAATCCCAACGGCACCATCGAGCGCGGCTACGCGGGCCGTTCGATCTTCTTCGACAACGGACACGTCCGCAGCGACCTTACGCGCGTCAGCGAATATGGCCGTCTGCTCGCCTCGGTCGGCATCAACGGCTGCAATGTAAACAACGTCAATGCCGCGCCTGACGTTCTGAGCGATGCTTCGCTTAAGGAACTCGCACGCATAGCTGACGCCTTCCGCCCCTGGGGCGTACGCATGGCGCTCTCGGTCAACATTGCCAGTCCGCGGACTGTCGACAATCTCGCCACATTCGACCCGCTCGACCCGCGCGTCGTGGAATGGTGGCAGAAGAAGGCCGACGAGATTTACAAGCTCATTCCTGACTTCGCCGGATTCACCGTCAAAGCCGACTCCGAGGGCCAACTCGGTCCCTCAAGCTATGGACGCACACCGGCCGACGCCGCCAACACGCTTGCCCGCGCGCTGAAGCCGCATGGCGGAGTCGTGCTCTACCGCGCCTTCGTCTACAACCATCATCTCGACTGGCGCGATCCGAGGGCTGACCGCGCCCGCGCCGCCTACGACATCTTCCATCCGCTCGACGGCAAATTCGACGACAATGTAGTGCTCCAGATCAAGAACGGCCCCATCGACTTTCAGGCGCGTGAACCGGTTTCGCCCCTGCTCGGCGGCCTGGAACACACGAACGAAGCCATGGAAGTCGAAATCACCCAGGAGTACACCGGCCAGCAGCGCCATCTCTGCTTCCTGATTCCGATGTGGAAGCAGGTTCTCGATTTCGACCTCTATGCCAAGCCGACAGGCACGCCGGTCAAAGACCTGATCGCCGGCAAAACATTTCACCGACCGCTCGGCGGCATGGTTGGAGTCGCCAACGTCGGACTCGACGCGAACTGGCTCGCCCATCCGCTGGCCATGGCCAACCTCTATGGATTCGCCCGGCTCGCCTGGAATCCGGACCTCACGCCGCAAACCATCGCGGAGGAATGGACGCGGCTGACCTTCGGCAACGATCCGCTGGTCGTCAAGACCATCACGGCCATGCAGCTTGCATCATGGCATATTTACGAGAGCTATACCGGCCCACTCGGCGCCGGCACCATGACCGATATCATCGGCGTCCACTACGGTCCGGGCATCGAGTCTTCCGAGCGAAATGGCTGGGGCCAGTGGCACCGCGCCGACCACGAAGGCATCGGCATGGACCGGACGGTAGCGACCGGCACCGGCTACATCGGCCAGTACCACCAGCCCGTCGCCGCGATGTACGAGTCGCTGGCCACTTGCCCGGACAATCTGCTGCTCTTCATGCATCACGTTCCTTACACGTACAAGCTGCACTTCGGCCAGACGGTGATTCAGTACATCTACGACTCGCACTACTGGGGCGCGACCGCCGCGGCGAACCTCATCACCCAATGGAAGACACTGCAGGGCCGAATCGATGACGAACGCTACAACGATGTGCTGCAACGCCTCACCTACCAGGCCGGACACGCCATCGTTTGGCGCGATGCCATCTGCGAGTGGTTCCTCAAGACCTCGGGCATACCCGACGAAAAAGGCCGGGCGGGTCATCACCCCAACCGCATTGAAGCCGAATCGATGCGGCTCGATGGCTATACGCCAGTCGACGTAACGCCCTGGGAGACGGCTTCGGGCGGCAAAGCCGTCGCCTGCGAGCGAGCGTCGGGTTGCTCGGCGAGCTTCACCTTCCGGCGAGAGGCCGGCAGCTACGATCTTGCCATGCAATACTTCGACACAAACAACGGCGTGGCTCACTTCCATCTCTATGTGAACGACAAACTCATCGACTCATGGGCATCAGATAACAACCTACCGTCGGCGAAGATGAACGGCCACACCAGTACTCGCCGCACCACACCTGCCGTCGCACTCAAGCCTGGCGATACCATCCGCATCGAAGGCATTCCCGACGGAGGCGACCAGGCTGGTCTCGATTACGTCGAGATTGAGCCGCGTTGAGTTGTCCAGATTTGCGTAGCGGAAAGAGAAAAGCAGATCCTTCGCTGCGCGCTCAGGATGACAATTTCTTGCCTATTGGAAGACAACTCACTCCACACAGAATCCACTAAAATCAATCCATGTCTTACGCTGCGGCCATCGATAGTCTCTTCGCGCTTGCCGGAGAGTTGCACACGCCTCCGGGGCAGCCGCGGCGCAAGTTTGAGCTTGAGCACATGCGCGTGCTTGCCGCGGCGCTGGGCGATCCGCAGACGAAGTTTCCCTCTGTCCTGATCGCCGGGACGAACGGCAAGGGCTCGACCTCGGCCACGCTGGCCTCGATCCTGCAGACGGCTGGGTATCGGGTTGGCCTCTACACCTCGCCGCACCTGATCCGTGTCAACGAGCGGATTCGCATCGATGGCGCAGACATATCCGACGACGACTTCGCCCGCTTTTACTTTCAGGTGGATGACGCAGCGCGAAGGCTCGTCGATGAAGGCAAGTTGCCAGCGCCTCCAAGCTTTTTTGAAACGATGACGGCGCTTGCCTTCACAGCCTTTGCCGAGGCAAAGGTCGATATCGCTGTGCTCGAAGTCGGGATGGGCGGCAGGCTCGACGCGACGAATATCGTGGAACCGCTGATCTCCGTCATTACCGACATCTCACTCGACCACATGGAGTGGCTCGGGCCCACGATCACGGACATTGCTCGCGAGAAGGCGGGTATCCTGCGCGAGAATGGCGTGATGGTCACGCTGCCGCAGCATCCGGAAGCGAATTCCGTTCTCGGCGAAGTCGCTACGGGGCTCAACGTCAGGGGGGTTAACGCGGCCGATTACATTCCGCCGCATACAACGCGTTCCGAAGCCGCCTGCAACCACTACCCGTTGCAGGTGCGTGGTGAGAAGATCGAAGTCGACTCCCCGCTCGCCGGCCAGCATCAGCAGCGCAACATTGCGCTGGCCATCGCCGCCGCGGTCGAATTATGTAACTATCACGGTTACAAAATTACAGCTGCAAACATTGAACAGGGAATTCGCGAGACCCGTTGGGCGGGGCGGATGGAGCGGTTCGCCGCTCCGAACGGCGCGGCCATTCTGCTTGATGTGGGCCACAACCCTGCGGGCGCATGGGCATTGCGCTCAGTCTTGGCGGATGGCGAAGCTCACCCAAGGACGCTGATCTTCGGATGCCTGCGCGACAAAGCAATCACCGAACTGGCGCAGATTCTCTTCCCGCTTTTTGACCAGCTACTGCTGACTCCTGTTGACTCACCACGGTCGGCAGCGCTGGACCAGCTGTGCGCTGCCGCTGCCTCCGTAGGTGCGGCTTTCGAGGCTTGCACAGATGAGCGGAGCGCTCTTAAGCGCGCTCTGGAGATTACGCCTTCCACCGGCATGATTGTGGGAACCGGCTCTGTTTATCTGGTCGGCGCGCTACGTGCGGAGCTGACGGCATGACGCGCCGCTCGCTTGGCCCGCGACCCGATCCGTTGCCCCTTTCCAATCGCTTGTTGTCTTTCTTACTTCAAGCCCCGATTTTTTTCACTTCGACAGGTATCTTCGGCAGCCTTTCGCTGATGGCATCGCTATTTGAAAGAGACGGCAAGCTGCAACATCGTATTGCCCAGGCATGGGCGCGAACCTCGGTCTTGGTGAGTGGATGTCCCCTTACCATTCTCGGCGCGGAGAACCTGCGCAAACATCCGGTTGCTGTTTATGCCTGCAATCACCTGTCGTATATGGACACGCCGGTGATCTTCGCCAGCCTGCCTTTTCAATTTCGTATCGTCGCGCGGCACGACCTCTGGAAAATGCCCTTCATTGGTTGGCACTTGCGGCGCTCCGGGCAGGTTCCGGTGAATGTCGATAATCCGCGCGCCTCCATTTCCAGTCTCGGCAGTGCCGTCAAGACGCTGAAATCAGGTATGCCCTTATTCATCTTTCCTGAAGGCGGACGCACAGAAACCGGCCATCCCAGCACCTTCCTGAATGGTCCAGCCTTTATGGCAATCAGGGCCCAGGTTCCAATCGTGCCCATGGCGCTTATCGGAACCCACGAACTCCTGCCGATTCACTCGACACAGTTTTATCCTGTGCCTATCACGCTTGTCATTGGCGAACCAATTGAGACCAAAGACTACTCGATGCGCCAGATAGATGAGTTAACCAATCGCCTGAGCAATGAAATTTGCCGGCTGTATTATGCGCATTCGTATTTAGAGACACCGGCCCAACCCTCGCTTGAGGCCATTACTGAAGTTCCCGAGAACGCCATATGAATCAATCCTCCCCACGCATCGCCATCCCGCAGCCAACCTCCACCGACCTGGATTATAACCAGCGCAGCTGGCCGCAATATGCGCGTGCGGTCGAAGCCTCGGGCGGGGTTGCCGTCTCGATTCCTCTTACGGGATCCCCGGCGACCGTAGCAAATTTGATCGCTACCTGCACGGGAGTACTGCTGCCGGGGAGTCCTGCCGATGTAAATCCTCAGAAATATGGGCAGGAGCCTGTTCCGGAATGCGCCCCGGCGGATTCGGCCCGCGAAGCCGTGGATGAGCTCCTGTTGCAGGACGCTTTCAATCTGCACAAGCCTCTGCTGTGCATCTGCTATGGGGCGCAATCCCTCAATGTATGGAAGGGCGGCACGCTGGTGCAGCATCTCACGTCGGGGATCAACCATAAGGCCGGCCGCGAGGTTGCCGAGGCCCATGCAGCAGAAATCGCTGGTACAACCCAGCAGCTGAAAGAGTTTGCCCCATCGATTTCGGTGAACAGCAGCCATCATCAGGCCATCGCCAAGCTGGGAGATGGCCTTGACCTGGTCGCTACTGCTCCGGATGGCACGATAGAAGCCGTGGAACAGCGCGGCAAACAGTTCGTGCTCGGCGTCCAATGGCATCCGGAGCGGACTTTCGTGGCAGATCGGGTCTCTCAGTCTATTTTTCGTCAGTTTATCGATACCGCCAGGGCCTGGAAGCCGCGGGAGATTCGGGAGTCCGTGGCCAGATGACATCGGCCGAGATAGAGGCAGCCTTTGCAGCTGCCGGCCTTCAATCCTTGACGCCGGACGTGGCAAGCCGCTTCCAGAGCTACCTCGAATTGCTCCAGAAATGGAATGCCAGACTGAATCTGACCGCTATCCGTCGGCCGGAAGATATTGTCCAGCGGCACTTTATAGAATGCATCTTGGCAGCGCAAAAGCTGCCTCAAGGAATCTGCTCTTTGCTGGATTTTGGCTCCGGTGGAGGATTTCCCGGCATCCCCATAGCTCTTTGCCGCCCTGAGATCCACATCACTCTGGGCGAGTCGCAATCCAAAAAAGCGGCCTTCCTGCGCGAAGTTCTCAGGTCGCTTGGCATCCAAAATGGCGACGTTTACGCGGGTCGAGTCGAGAGCCTGGATAAGAGCTTTGAGGCGGTTGCTCTTCGTGCTGTCGACAACATGCAGGAAGCTTGCCGCATCGCGGTGGACAAGCTTAGTCCCACAGGCTATTTCATTCTGTTCCTCACGGAAGAGACGGTCGAAGCTGTTACTTCTCAATTTCACCAGATTTGCTGGAGTACTCCACTGCTGCTGCCCAATTCATCGCAGAGACTCCTTCTAATCGGCCGGCGTGAAAGCGATGTTCCACGTGGAACAAACGGTTCCTGAGGCGGAATCAACAGCTTTATGTTCCACGTGGAACATAGACGTTTTCCACGGATCGCTCTTTCGCCAGCGATGAATATACCCGCTCGTTACCCTCCGCTATCTCTATCACCAACAAGCAGTTGCAACATGATATTCCGCACCGCTAAAAAGTCTTCCACAATTTGTGTCGAGTTCTGCACAGGCCTTCACAATTGAATTTGCGCGCTGCGATCTTTAGTCTTTCCCTATCGTCATGAGTAAGGTCCTGGCCGTCGTTAATCAGAAAGGTGGAGTAGGCAAAACCACCACCGCCATCAATCTCGCCGCCGCATTTGCACTGGAAGGCCTCCATACGCTCCTGATTGACTGCGACCCACAGGCAAACTCCACCGGAGGCTACGGCTTCGGCCGGGATGACGAACGCCGATCCACTTACGACATTCTTTTGGGCGAAGCTACTGTCGAGGAAGCCATCCTGTCGACCGAAATCGAGACGCTCAAGCTGGTTCCGTCAAATAAAAATCTCATTGGGGCCAACCTCGAACTGATCCAGCACGAAAATCGCGCCCACAGGCTGAAGGAATCATTGGCGCCACAGCGGGCCAAGTATGATTTCATCGTTCTCGATTGCCCTCCCGCGCTGGATCTTTTGACGCTGAATGCTCTCATCGCCGCCGACAAGCTGCTGGTTCCGATGCAGGCCGAATATTTCGCCCTGGAGGGCATCAGCGAGCTGATGCATACTCTCGACCGCGTGCGTGAGACCTTTAATCCGGGGCTTGAAATCGAGGGGGTGCTGCTCACCATGTACGATGACCGCACCAACCTTGCCCAGCAGGTAACGGAAAACCTGCGCTCCTTTTTCAAGGACAAGCTACTCAAAACCGCTATTCCGCGCAATGTCCGTCTAGCCGAGGCTCCCAGCTACGGCAAGCCAGTCATTCTCTACGACCCGAAGTCGCGCGGAGCAGAAAGTTACACCGAATTGGCCGACGAGCTACTCAAGCGGAACAACATCGAGAGTCCAAAGGCCAAAGAACGCAAGGAAGCGGCCGCGAAGCGCGGAAAAAAGGAAATCCGTTTCTGGCCCTATGCCTGACGAACCATATCCACGACTGGAAGGACGGAATTTATGACGACAGCAACCGAAACCCCGAAGCGGCGTGCATTAGGAAAAGGACTGGAGTCGCTGCTCCCGCGCGTGCAAGCAACCATTGCTGCCGCGGCGGAAGCCGCACCGCAACTGCCGGCAACTGAGATTACGGGAAAACCGCATGAGATCCCTGTCGGCGAAATTGATCGCAATCCCTACCAGACCCGCAGCCGCGTCGACGAGCAACAACTCACGGAACTGGCGAACTCGATTTCCGCAACCGGCGTCGTCCAGCCGATCATCGTGCGCCCATTACCGAATGGCCGTTTCCAGCTGATCGCCGGCGAACGCCGCTGGCTCGCCTCACAAAAGACCGGCAAAGATACAATTCCCGCCATCATCCGCCAGGTTTCGGACGAGCAGGCGATGGAGATGACCATCGTTGAAAACCTGCAACGGGCCGACCTGAACCCGATGGAGCAGGCCCGCGCCTTCGAGCGCCTGGGGCGCGAATTCAAGCTCACGCAGGAACAGATAGCACAGCGCACTGGAAAAGACCGCGCCTCGGTTTCGAACTTCCTGCGCCTGCTTCGTCTTCCCATTGAAGTGCAGGGCAAAGTTGAAAGCGGCGACCTGAGCTTCGGCCACGCCCGGGCCCTGCTTTCACTTGAAAACCCTGAGACCATTCTCAAAGCCGCGCAGAAAGTCTCTGCTCTCTCTATGTCGGTCAGGCAGACGGAGAGCTACATCCAGGGACTGCTGAATCCAGAAAAGAAAACTAAGGGCGAAGATAGAGCGAAAGAGCAGCCTATCGACCCCAATGTTCGCGAGGCTCAGGAGCGACTCCAACGCTCGCTTGGCCTAAAAGTCCGCATCGAGGACAAGAATGGCCGTGGGCGCGTCATCATTGAGTATTCGCGGCTTGAAGATTTTGACGCGTTGCTGGAAGCGCTTGGGAATTAAGGTGGCGGGGTCATTCCGGCGGAGGGGAAGGTTTTCCGTACAGATCGCAGGCACGCCACAGATACCAGCTCGCTACCGAGCGCCATGGCCTCCATTTCTCGCTGCGCCGCAACATCTCTGTCGGTTTGGCCAGCATGGTGGCGTCAAAGGGCTTGCTCTTCGGCAGCTTCTTGAAGGTCAACGAAAAGCCCTTGCGCACACCGTAGTCGGTCAGAGGAAAAACATCCGGGCGTCCAAGCCGAAATATCAGCAGCATTTCGACCGTCCATGGACCAACGCCGCGCACCTGCGTCAACCGGTCCTGAATTTCGGCATCGGGCATGCGCCTGATGGCAGACAGGGTGGGCACGGTTCCGTCAATCGTCCTGGCAGCAAGATCGCGCAGGGCTTTGCTCTTGCTTCCTGACAACCCTACAGACCGCAGCATGTCATCACTCGCGCCCAGGAGATGCTCGGGACTCGGGTGAATCTCGCCAAAGAGCGTCAGCAGACGTTTTAGAATCGCGGCGGCGGCTTTACCGTGAAGCTGCTGGTAAATGATCGATTCCAGCAGCGCTTCGAACGGGGAGTGTTGGCTCTTGAGCTTCAGCGTATAGGGGCCGGCCCGCTCGATCAGTTCCCCAAGTTTAGGATCGGCAGCTGTAAGTTCTCGAATGGCAAGGGCAGCGTCGTATCGTACGGGGCGTCGTCCGTCGGTCATCGCAGACCAGTGTACGCGAAATTTGCCTCAAGCGGGGAACAAATGGCGAAGAAAACGCCGACCCGTTGGTTTGGCGTGACAGCACGAAAGCTGGTGAAAGTCTGAAAGCCGTCTCCGTTTCCACGACACGGTTTCTTCGGGCCACCGAGCTATAGTTGAAAGAGAACGATGACCACCAACCTCACCCCAATCGCCACGCCACAGGGCCCCGGCACAGTGCTCATTTACAACGACTGGTACCCGGCCATGCGCAGCGAACTGTTGCACGGGAGGGAGTTGGCTACCGCGATGCTTATGGGCATTCCGCTGGTTCTCGGCCGTCGTGCCGACGGACGCATCTTTGCCATGCGTGACAGTTGCCCGCACCGTGGCATCCCGCTCTCCTGTGGATGGTTCAACGGCGAGCGGCTCACCTGCAAGTATCACGGATGGGCCTTCGAGCCAGTTACCGGTCAGTGCAAGGAAATACCCTCCCTCACCAGCCGCGACACGCTCGATCCCACGCGGATCTACGGTACGGCATTCCCGTGCGAAGAGCGCGACGGTTATGCCTGGGTTTACGTGCCAGAGCCGGGCTCAGGCCGCGTGCGCGCTGACGAGACCACGCTGCCACCCGTTCCTGAAGCCCCGAAGTTCGGCCCGCGCTTTCGCAGCCAGCATCTCACCGCCGATCTGCCCTGCAACGTCGATCACGGCATTATCGGCCTCATGGACCCGGCGCACGGACCATTCGTGCACCAGGCATGGTGGTGGCGCAAGCAGGCCAGCATTCACGAAAAAGAAAAGCACTTCGAGCCCATCGAGCAGGGCTTCCGCATGGCTTCGCATACGCCATCGGTCAACAGCGCGCCCTACAAGCTGCTCGGCGTTTACGGCGAGCCCATTACCACTACTATCGACTTCGTACTGCCCAACCGACGCTACGAGACCATTCGCGCGGGAGACAAGTGGTTCTCCAGCATCACAACTGTAACTCCAACAGTTGCAAATGCCTGCCGCATCGATGTATATGCAGCCTGGAACGTCTTCTACCGCATCCCATTTGTAACATCGATAGCTACTTTTTTTGGAAAACGCTTTGTCGAACAGGACCAGGTTACGATGATCCAGCAGGCCGAGGGCCTGAAGTACGATCCCACGCTCATGCTTATCGATGACGCCGACCGCCCTGCGAAGTGGTACTTCGCGCTCAAGCAGGCACGGCTCGAAGCGGCGTCAACCGGACAGCCCATGCGTCACCCCATGTCAGGCCCGGTTACACTGCGCTGGCGCAGTTAAGCCAACCAATCCTGCCTGCAGATGCAGGCGCAACTACCCGGCAGCTTCCCAATCCGCCTCATCGGATCGGTCCTCATCTTCTTCGACGACCAGCTCATCTACTCGAATCTTCATCTGCTTGCCGAGTTCCATTAACTTCTCCTGCCACTCAGGTGACAGCTGCTCCTTGCGAGAGAGCTTCAGCGTGTCGTACCAGATGTTCTGCGCTTGCCAGATGTTCAGCTCAAACGGCAACTCACTCAGGGTTCGAGCGGTCAGCAGCGCATTCTCCAGACACGACATGTTTTTGAAATCGGCCTGCAACCGTACCATAACGCGCTTCATCTTCTGATCGGAGATATAACTGAGAACGCTCTTCTCAACTTCAATATGATCGGCCGCGACCAGACCGCGGTATGCGCGCACCTGCAATGCGTCAATAGGATCGCTCTCAATGGCTCTCCGCAATCCTGCGTTCACGGCGAAGGTTGCGGCCATGCTTAATGCCGGCGGCTTCGGCAATCCAGTCTTCCCCAGGAAATGGAGCAGCGACGCATGGTCTTCATAAATAGCGATCAGGCTCGACTCTACCTCCAAAATTGTCGACTCCAGAATCAGCTTCACAATTCGCCGCTGCTCATCTTTGAAGAGTGATTGAATCGAATACGTCTGGCCGTCGAAGACATGATCGAAAAGGCGAATCAGAGACGGGAAATCCGCACTTATCACGGCTGTTCGCGCTTTTTGCACAAACTCCTTGTACTCCTGCTCTTGTGCCGGATCGTAGCGCTTCACCACAGCTGTAATGTTCTGATCGCCAAAATGCACAACCGCGAAGATCACTGTCTCCGGCTCTTGCGTAATCTGTGAAGCGACGCGCGCCTGTCCGAACAGGAGCCGCCCGCGTCCGGAAGTAACAACTTCGTAGGTGAGGCGGCGGATCGAGTAGCAGAAAAGCTCTGCCTCATCGGGATAGCTGGAAAAGGTAGAGCTGATTGCATAGTGTGCTGCGACCTGTTCCAGCCCAACCTGCAGCTTTTTGATCTGGCTCTGATAGATGGCCGCGCCGTCGCCCTGCTCTGGGACATTGCTCTTGGCCTTGCGCAGCATTTCCACAAATTGCGCTTCCAGCTTGATTCCGCCTTCACCGAAGATCTCTGCAGCGAGCTGAAGCACACGACTGGCGTAGGCAATAATCTGCACCGTCTCTATGCCTGAAATTTCATCGAAGAACCAGCCGCAGCTTGTGTACATCAGCAGAGCGTGACGCTGCATTTCCATCAGCTTCAATGCCGTGATTCGCTCCTCTGCGCTCAGCTCGTGGGTTGCATGGGACGCCAGGAACTTCGCCGTCGCCTCGCTGTCGCGTTCGAGCACTACCGTGATGTAAGCGTCCCGCGCAGCCCACACGTCTGCGAACAGCGGAGCCGCGGCCTGTTCCGTGAGTGGAGCGATCGCATCCCGCAGCCAGTCCAGCGCCTCACGCAGCGGCTTGCGCCACTGCTGCGTCCAGCCGGGATGCGAGCCTGTATTGCAGCCGCAATTGGAACGCCAGCGCTCCACGCCATGCGCGCAGCTCCAGGACGTGTTCTCGACGATCTGCGCTTCATGTGCCGGAGGAAACTTCGCGAGAAATTCAGCGTAATTTGCGAGACGCACGTCGGCGCTCTTCTCGATCAGCTTCAGCGCATAGGAGAGCGCCATCTCACCATGCCGATGATGATGCCCATAACTCTCCCCATCTGTGGCCACGTTCACCAACTGCGGCACCACATCCGTGGTGAACCCGCTCATCAGCCGCGCCGCGAAGTTATCGCCGCTATTTAGAATGCCTTCAAAGGCGATCGATCGCGATCGCGCGCCATCATAGAAAAAGACCGCGATCTCACTTCCTGATTTCAAGCGCACCAGATAGGGGCGCCGCGTGTCGAGGGTCTCAGCGTCTGTGTCGGTCCAGGCGGCTTCCTTTCCCGCTCCGCTTTTCACCATGGGGCGCGCGCGCGCGCACTGCCCCGGCGCCAGAATTGTGAACCGGATACCATGGTCAGCCAGCAGTTGCAGTGTTTCCAGATCGACTGCGGTCTCCGCCAGCCACATGCCTTCGGGCTTCCGCCCAAAGCGGCGCACAAAATCGGCGATGCCCCAGCGAATCTGCGTAATGCGATCGCGCGTGTTCGCCAGCGGCATGATGATGTGGTTGTAGACCTGCGCCATCGCCGAACCGTGCCCGGAGAAGCGCTTCTGGCTCGCGCGGTCGCCATCGAGCACCATGCGATACGTGCGCGGCGCGTTCTCTTCGAGCCATGACAACAGCGTCGGGCCGAAGTTAAAGCTGATGTGCGAATAGTTATTCAGAATTCGAGTGATCTCATTCTGCTTGTTTACAATTCGCGAGGCGCCGTTCGGCGCGTAGCACTCCGAAGTAACGCGCTCGTTCCAGTCATGAAACGGCGCCGCGGAGTCCTGCGTCTCCACCTGTTCAAGCCATGGATTCTCCCGTGGCGGTTGATAAAAATGGCCATGAATACAGATGAAACGTGTGACTTTCGGCATAAGGGAGCTACTCCGGTCGCTCCAGCCAACATTGTAAGGGGTTGCGACCTGGCCACGCGCTGTGAACGTAAAATGCTGCTTGTTCGCTTATCTAACGCGAGCAGGCAACAAAACGATCATTGCGTATACACTACCTCTTTCCAAACACCCGGAGAGACAAGCCTCAATGAAACGCATACCTCCCACACTGCTTTGCCTGCTCTTGAGTATCGTCGCGCTGACACCGCGAAGCGCCTCCGCTGAAGCGCATACATTCAAAGCGGAGAACGGACAGTTCACGCTCGACGGCAAACCATTCCAGGTCATCTCCGGCGAGATGCACTACGCGCGCATTCCGCGCGCCTACTGGCGTGACCGGCTGCGCATGGCAAAAGCCATGGGCCTGAACACGATCACCACCTACGTCTTCTGGAACCTGCACGAGCCGCGTCCGGGCAAATACGACTTCTCCGGCAACAATGACGTGGCCGAGTTCATCCGCGAGGCGCAGCAGCAAGGACTTTACGTCATCCTGCGCCCGGGTCCCTACGCCTGCGCCGAGTGGGAGTTCGGCGGCTTCCCCGCGTGGCTGCTCAAAGACCACAGCACCGTTGTCCGCTCCAGCGATCCAAGGTTCATTGAGCCTGCCCGCCGCTGGATCATGCGCCTCGGTAAGGAAC